>Ga0182030_10015743_pt1 | contig 14804 bp, 14 predicted proteins | sample 812S3MmetaG_FD_121299 | JGI IMG/M metagenome (GOLD analysis project Ga0182030, IMG submission 121299) | Permafrost microbial communities from Stordalen Mire, Sweden - 812S3M metaG (Illumina Assembly) | ecosystem: Environmental > Terrestrial > Soil > Wetlands > Permafrost | place: Sweden... | reverse complement strand
TGCTGTTCGTGGCGCTCTCGGTGGCTCACGAGCGCATGCTCGTACCCGGTTTCAATGGCGCCGGCGCGGCGGTCGTGGTCGCGATCATCGGGCTGGTCTTCGTCGTGACGGCCGTGGCTCGGCTGGTGCCCCCGCTGCTGGCCCGCACGGCGCATCCGCTGGAGCTCACCTTCCTGGCAGCGGATCTGGTGGGCGGGCCCGCGTGGGCCTCTGGAGCATGCTGAGCGGAGGGCTGGGCAAGCCGGGTGAGGAGAGAGCAGGGCCGTGAGCCCCGCGGGCTATTCCGCCACCCCCCTGTGGAGGAAGCTGGGGATCAAGCCCGGCGTGACCCTCACGCTGGTCGGTGCTCCCCGCGGCTTCAGCGTGCCCGACCTCCCCGAGGGCGCCACAGCACGACGCGAGAGCGCCGCCGCCGCCGGCGAGAGCGAGCTGGAGCTGGCCGTGGCCTTCTTTCGCCAGCGCTCCACGCTCGAGGGCTCCATCGCGCGCCTCTCGCGGCGTATCTTCCCCGCTGGTGCCCTGTGGATCGCCTGGCCGCGGCGCGCCGCAGGCCACGAGAGCGACATCCGCGATCAGGACATCCGCGACCTTGCGCTGCCGCTGGGGCTCGTCGATGTGAAGGTGGCGGCGCTCGATCAGGACTGGTCGGGCCTGCGCCTGGTGTGGCGCAAGGAGCGCCGCGCAGCCTCGCCGGCGCGCCCAGGGTAGGATTGAAAGCCGTTTCCCACACCCCGACAGGCGAGGTTGAACAGCACGTGGCGATCGATCTTCAACAAGTCTCATCAGTGGATGCCGAGCCCGGCGAGCTGCCGGCGACGATGGCCGCATGGGTGATCCGCGAGGAGCGCTTCGGGGAACCCAAGGACGCCTTCCAGGTCGAGGAGATCGAGGTGCCCGAGCCGGGCGCCTTCGAGGTGATCGTGCGCGTGATGGCGGCGGGCGTCAACTACAACAACGTGTGGGCCGCACTGGGCAAGCCCGTGTCGGTGATGCGCTACGGCGACCACCCCGAGTTCGGCCACCACATCGGCGGCTCCGACGCGTCGGGCATCGTGTGGAAGGTGGGCGCGGGCGTCACCCGCTGGAAGGTCGGCGACGAGGTCGTCGTGCACTGCAACCAGGCCTCCTACGAGGACCCCGAGGTGCACGGCCTGGACCCCATGGCGGCGCCCTCGCAGAAGATCTGGGGCTATGAGACCACGTGGGGCTCCTTCGCCCAGTTCACCAAGGTGCAGGCTCAGCAGCTGCTGCCCAAGCCCGCCGCGCTGACCTGGGAGGAGGCAGCCTCCTACGGCCTGGTCTACTTCACCGCCTACCGCATGCTCATCACGCGCTGCAAGATGCAGGCGGGCGCCAACGTGCTCATCTGGGGCGCGGCGGGCGGCCTGGGCGTGTTCGCCACGCAGCTGTGCGCCGCAGCCGGGGCCAACTGCGTCGGCGTGGTCTCCTCCGCGGAGAAGGGCGAGCTCGTCAAGCGCCTGGGTGCCGTGGACTACATCAACCGCGACGAGTTCGCCGGGATGATGCGCAGGGGCGGCGAGACCGCCGAGGAGGAGAAGGAGCGCTTCGGCGTCTCGCGCGCGTTCGCCAAGCGCGTGCAGAGCATCCTCGGCGACGCCCCCGACATCGTCTTCGAGCACGTCGGCAAAGCGACGTTCCCCACCTCGGTGTTCACGGCCAAGACGTTCGGCAAAATCGTCATCTGCGCGGGCACCACGGGCATCGACCTGGACTTCAACGTGGCCTACCTGTGGATGCGCCAGAAGGAGATCCTCGGCTCGCACTTCGCCAACGCCTATGAGTGCACCAAGGCCAACGAGCTCATCGAGAGCGGCCAGATCCGCCCGGTGCTGTGGCGCACGCTCGGCTTCGAGGGCGTCGCCGAAGCGCACCAGCTGATGCTCGAAAACAAGCATCTCGGCAAGATCTCGATCCTCGTGGGCGCCGACTCCGAGGGCCAGGGACGAACGGCGGAGGGCCCCGGCGCGATCCACGCGGAGGTGGGGGCCTGATGGCCGGCACCGTGATCGTCCCCTGGTACGCCACGGGCTTCCGCGGTGATGACTTCGAGCGTGAGCTCGGTGAGATCGCCGCGGCGGCGCTGCGCTACGGCGCCAGCTCATACGGCGTCTACCGCTCGCGCGATGACCGCTACCGCTTCCAGCAGTTCGCGGCCTTCGAGGAGCACCTGGACTGGGATCGCTACTGGAACAGCGAGGAGATGACCTACTTCCGCTCCACGCACTCCGGCTGGTACCAGGTGCCCGTGCTCTACGGCTGGTGGGACCGCACCGCCCACGGCGCCGTCGAGGTGCTCGCCGGCGGCCACAGCAACGGCCACGGCAACGGCGCCGCGGTCGGCGACACCGCCTGAGCACGCGCAAGCCCGCCGACCTCGGTCAGCTCGCTAGGCCCGCTCGAGCGGCGCCATCGTCAGGCCGGCGCCCTTCAGCTGCTCCCAGTAGTGCTCGGCCGTCTCCTGCTGGCCGCTGAACACCACCGCCAGGCCCGAGTTGTGGATCACGCCGGCGATCTGCATGCCGCGCGAGAGGTCCACACCGGGGATGTAGCGGGCCAGCGTGCGCGCGACGTGCTCGAAGGTGTTGTGGTCGTCGTTGCGCACGATCACCTTCCACGGGCCCCCTGCTCCCGTGCCGGGGCCCTCGGTGCGCACGATCTCCGCGGTCTGGGCCATCGCCCGGAGGATAGACACCGCCGCGCGACCGTACAATTGGGCACATGAGCGACGACCACACAGTCCGGCTGAGCGAGCGCGACCGACCGTGGATGATGCGCACCTACGCTGGGCACTCCACCGCGAAGGCCTCCAACGAGCTATACCGGCGCAACCTGCAGAAGGGCCAGACCGGCCTGTCGGTCGCCTTTGACCTGCCCACCCAGACGGGGTATGACCCCGACGACGAGCTCGCGCGCGGCGAGGTGGGCAAGGTCGGCGTGCCGATCTCCCACCGCGGCGACATGGCCGCGCTGATGCACGGCATCCCGCTCGGGGAGATGAACACCTCGATGACGATCAACGCCACCGCCGCGTGGCTGCTGGCGCTCTATATCGTCGCCGCCGAGGAGCAGGGCGTGGCACAGGAGCAGCTGCAGGGCACCACCCAGAACGACATCATCAAGGAGTTCCTGGCGCGCGGCACCTACGCCTTCCCCCCCGCGCCCTCGATGCGGCTGATCGCCGACATGATCGCCTACACAGTCGAGCACGTGCCCAAGTGGAACCCCATCAACATCTGCTCCTACCACCTGCAGGAGGCCGGCGCCACTCCCGTGCAGGAGATCGCCTACGCCATGAGCAACGCCATCGCCGTGCTCGACGCCGCACGCGAGCGCGTGGGCGATCGCGGCCAGGAGGTCATCGAACAGGTCTTTGGGCGCATCTCGTTCTTCGTCAACGCCGGCGTGCGCTTCATCGAGGAGCACGCCAAGCTGCGCGCGATGGCGGTTCTGTGGGAAGAGCTCGGGCGCGAGCGCTACGGCGTCACGCAGGAGCGCCACCTGCGCTTCCGCTACGGCGTGCAGGTCAACTCGCTCGGCCTGACCGAGGCGCAGCCCGAGAACAACGTCCAGCGCATCGTGCTGGAGGCGCTCGCGGTGACGCTCGGGCGCCGGGCGCGCGCCCGCGCGATCCAGCTGCCCGCCTGGAACGAGGCGCTCGGCCTGCCGCGCCCGTGGGACCAGCAGTGGTCGCTGCGCATCCAGCAGGTGCTCGCCTACGAAACCGACGTCCTGGAGTACCCCGACATCTTTGAGGGCTCGACGGTGATGGAGGGCCTGGTGGAGGAGCTGCTGCAGAGCTCGCGCGCGGAGATGTCCGTCGTGGCCGAGCATGGCGGCGCGGTGCAGGCCGTGCCCTACATGAAGGCCGCGCTCGTGGACTCCCACCGCGAGCGGCTGCGGCGCATCGAGTCCGGCGAGCAGGTGGTCGTCGGGCAGAACCGCTTCACCGAGACCGAGGAGTCGCCCCTCACCGCCGACGCCGAGGGCGGAATCCTGGTGGTCGACCCGGCGCTTGAAGCCGAGCAGGTCGCCGCGCTGCAGCGCTGGCGCGCCCAGCGCGAGGAGGGCGAGGTGACCCGGGCGCTGGCGGAGCTGACGCGCGTAGCGCGCAGCGAGGACCCCTCGCAGAACCTGATGATCCCCACCATCGCCGCGGCGCGCGCCGGCGTGACCACGGGAGAGTGGGCCGCCGCGCTGAGGGAGGTGTTCGGCAGCTATCGCGCGCCCACCGGCGTCGGCGAGGCCGCAGCGGCACCCGCCGAGGACGATCTGCAGGAGCTGCGCGAGCGTGTCGCCCGCCTGCAGGAGCGCCTGGGGCGCAGGCCCAAGATCCTCGTCGGCAAGCCCGGCCTTGACGGGCACTCCAACGGCGCCGAGCAGATCGCCGTGCGCGCCAGGGACTGCGGCATGGACGTCGTCTATGAGGGCATCCGACTGACGCCCTCCCAGATCGCCGCCTCGGCGCTGCAGGAGGGAGTGCACGTGATCGGCCTGTCGATCCTCTCCGGCTCCCACCGCGAGCTGATCCCGGCCGTCATCGACGCGCTGGCGCAGGCCGGCGTCGAGGCGCCGGTGGTGGTCGGCGGGATCATCCCCGAGCAGGACGTGGCGTTCCTGCGCAGCGCGGGCGTCTCGGCCGTCTACACCCCAAAGGACTTCGACATCACCCGCATCATGCGCGAGATCCTCGCGCTGGTGGAATCCGGTGCGGAGCGGCCCGTGGCCGCTGCCGCCGCCGGGTCCTCCACCGAGCACTCGGCGTGAGCGGCGAGGGCGCCGCCCTCGGGGCGCGCCTGCGCCGGCGCGACCTCACGGCCGCCCCCGCCGCGCTGAACCTGCTCGAGAGCACGGCCGCCGCCGATCGCGCGCAGGGCGCGCTGCTGCTGGCGGAAACGGCGCCGGCCGCGCTCGGCGGGGAGGCCCCTGGGCATGTGATCGGCATCACCGGGCCTCCCGGCGTCGGCAAGTCGACGCTGCTCTCCGCGCTGTTGCGCCACTGGCGCGAGCAGGGGCGCACGGCCGCGCTGCTCGCGGTGGACCCCAGCTCGCGCGTCTCCGGCGGGTCGCTGCTGGGCGACCGCGCGCGCATCGACTTCGACCCCTCCGACGGCGGGATCCTGATCCGCTCCACCGCCGCGGGCGAGCGCCTGGGCGGCCTGGCGCGGGCGACCCGCTCCGCGGCGCAGGCGCTGACCGCCGCGTTTGACATCGTGGTCATCGAGACGGTCGGCGTTGGCCAGGGCGAGACCGAGATCGCCGAGGTCGCCGACACGGTGCTGGTGCTCGTGCAGCCGGGCGGCGGCGACGCGCTGCAGTTCCTGAAGTCCGGCGTCATGGAGATACCCGATGTGCTCGTCGTCACCAAGGCCGACCTGGGCGATGTGGCGCTGGCCACGCGCCGGGACCTGAGCGCGGCGCTGCGCTCGCTGGGGCGCAGCGACACGCGCGCGCTCGCCGTCTCCTCCGTCGCGCCCACGCAGGGGATCGCGGAGCTTGCGCACGCACTGGACGAGCATCGCCGCAACCTCGACCTGCCCGCGCGCAGGCTCGCCGCGAGGCGCTCGGGCGCCCTGACGGACTTCGCGCTCGAGCACGGCGAGCGCGGGCTGCGAGCGCTCGGCGGCCGCGCGGCCGCGCTGGCCCTGCTCGGCGGGCAGGACCCCGGCCTGGACGTGCCCGCTCTGGTTGCCGTGCTGGAGCGGGGCCTGGCGTGAGTCCCTGCGCGCGATGGCACGCAGCCTGATCCTGCTGCTCGGCGCGTTCGTGCTCGCCAGCGCCCTGGCCGGCGCACTCGGCGCCGCCAACCTCGGCACGGCGCTGGCGTTCGGCCAGATGGGCTTCGCGGCGAGCGTCGTCTACCTGATGCTCAGGCGCTAGCAGCCGGACCTGAGCCGCCCGCCCGCGCCCCACGCGCGCAGCCACGCCGCGCTGCAGCACGCAGGCGCGACCCTACGGTGGTGCAACGCGCAATGCTTGTGTAACGGTCGCAGCCCCCCGACGGACCGTACGCTTGCAAGACCATGCTCATCCTGCTCAGCTTCGCGCTCATCGCCGGTGCCGGAACGGCCCTCTCGCCGTGCGTGCTGCCCGTGCTGCCGGCACTGCTCTCCGCCGGAGGCGTCGGCGGCACGCGCCGGCCGCTTGGCATCGTGATCGGCCTCTCCGTGACCTTCACCGTGACGATCGTGGGTGTGGCCAAGGTCGTCGACGGCGTGGGCCTTGGCAGCGACCCCCTGCGCGATGTCGCGATCGTCGTGCTGCTGGGCTTCGGCGTGGCGCTGCTGCTGCCGGGACTCGCCGCGCGCATCGAGGCGCCGCTCTCGCGGCTCGCGCGCTTTGGCCCGCGCAGCACCGGCACCGGCTTCGGCTCGGGCCTGCTCGTTGGCGGCGCGCTCGGCTTCGTCTACACGCCGTGCGCCAGCCCGATCCTCGCCGCGGTCATCTCCGTCGGGGCCGCGTCGGGCAAAACGGTCGCCATCGCCCTCGCCTACGCGCTCGGCTCGGCCATCGTCCTGCTCGCGCTCACCCTCGGCGGCAGGCGCGTGTTCGACCGTGTCAGAAAAGCCGGCCGCGGCCCCGCGCTGCAGCGGGCGCTGGGGGTGGTCATGCTGCTCACCGCGCTGGCCATCATCACCAACCTGGACGTCAACTTCGACCAGCTCATCGCCGAAGACATCCCCAACGTCAACGTCGCCGCGGCGCTGGAGTGCTCCTCTGAAGTCACCGGCAGGCTGCACGAAATTACGGGCCGCCGCGCCAAGTTCACCCCCGCCAACGGCTCGGACGCCTGCGGCGGCTCGGCCAGCAAGCTGCGCCCCGCCGCCGCCAACGCCAGCCAGGCGACCCTGCTCGCCGACGCGTCCTCCCTGCCCGACCTCGGCCCGGCCCCCGAATTCAGCGAAACCGAGGACTGGTTCAACACGCCGGGCGACCGGCCGCTGACGCTCACACAGCTGCGCGGCAAGGTCGTGCTGATCGACTTCTGGACCTACACGTGCATCAACTGCATCCGCACGCTGCCCTACCTGAAGGCGTGGGACGCCGCCTACCGCAAGGACGGCCTGGTGATCGTGGGCGTGGAGACACCCGAGTTCGCCTTCGAGAAGGACGCCGGCAACGTGCAGGACTCCATCGAGCAGTTCGGACTGCACTACCCCGTGGTCCAGGACAACAACATGGGCACGTGGAACGCCTACTCCAACGAGTACTGGCCCGCCGACTACCTGATCGACGCAAAGGGCAACGTCCGCTACGCCACGGTCGGCGAGGGCGACTACGACAAGACCGAAACGGCCATCCGCGCCCTGCTAGCGCAGGCCGGGGCCAAGGTCGGCTCGCACAGCCGCCCCACCGATGTGGTGGTACCTACCGAAGCGGCCACGCCGGAGACCTACCTGGGCACGCGCCGCGCAGAAGGCTGGATCAACGGCCCGCAGAGCGGCACGCACGAATACGGCGCACCGCACCAGGGCGAACTCGCGCTGAACAGGTTCGCCTTCAGCGGCACGTGGAACATCGCCGAACAGCCCGCGGAAGCCGTCGCACAGGCGGGCATCGAAGTGGAGTTCCTGGCCAAGAACGCATACCTGGTGCTGAGCTCACAGAACGAAAAGCCGCTGCCAGTGCACGTCTATCTCGACGGCCGCCAGATACCCACCGCGGACTCCGGCGCCGATGTCCACGACGGCGTGGTCACCGTGCGCCGTCAGCGCCTGTACTGGCTCGTGTCGCTGCCGCGCGATGAACAGCACCGCCTGGCGCTGCGCTTCGCCCCCGGCGTCACCGGCTATGCGTTCACGTTCGGCTGAGCGCGCACGCCGCAGCGGCGCCCCCGGCCCGCAGGCCGAGGGCGCCCGCGCTCAGCCGCCTAGTGTTTGTGGTGGCGTTTGTTTTTGCCGACCACGCACGTGTGGAACGTGCGCACTTCCTCATACAGGCTGCCCTTCGAGGATTTCAGCACCAGCGCCACGTGGAAGGTGCCTTTGGGCAGGCCGCGCAGGTCGATCGTCGCGTGGCCGTGGTAGGCGCCTTTGCTTTTCAGCACCCCGTTGATGAACACCTCGACCGAGACGATCTTCACGCCCTTCGGCGACTTCGGGTGAGCCAGCAGGCTGCGTTTGCTCAGGCACACGTTCGCCGTGGGCAGCCCCACGCCGGACGCCTTCAGCGCCACGATCAGCACCTCGCTGCCACACGCGCTCACCGACGGGGCGTTCAGCACGTTGTCGCCGCTGTAGCTCGCCTGCCAGTAGTAGGTGCCGGGCTTCTCCTTGACCGCCGCCGAGGGCCCGACGACGCCCGCCACCACGGTCACCGCGCTGGTGCTGAGCGCCGTGCCGGTGCATTTGCTGCTCTTGTACAGCGAGTAGGTGAGCGTCCCGGTCGCCGCGGAGGCCTCGGTCCCCGAGATGTGCGCCTGGTCGCTGACCGACGTGCCCTGCGGAACCGTCAGCGATTCACCGCTCACGCCGCCCGCGGACTGCGTGGTGCCGGTCTTGGTCGGAGCGAGCACGTGCAGGACCTCGCTGTTGCAGGTGCTCGTGGTGGCTTTGTTGTTGATGTCCCCGCCGTAGGCCGCCTGCCAGTAGTAGGTGCCCGGCGCCAGCGTCTCGGGCGAGGACGCGCCCGCCGACCCGTTGCTGAGCGATGCGGAGCCCGCGGATGCCACGAGCTTCGTGCACGCTTCGTCGGAGTAGACGTTGTAGCTGACCGAGCCCGTGGCGAGAGACGCGCCGGCGCCGCTGAGCGTCGCGGTATCCGTCACCGCCGTGCCCTGCAGCACGCTGCTCGCCGACAGCGCCGTGCTGAGCGTCGCGCCTGATCCGAAGCCGCTTTCCGGCGGGGACTCCAGCGAGAAGTAGGTCGATTCGCCCGGCGCGAGCGCAGGGGAGAAGTTCACCACGCCTTTGCCCGTCGCCCAGATCCCGAGCGAGCCGATGCCGGTGTACCACGTCCTCGGTCCCTCATAGCCGCTCACCTCGTCGCCGTTTGCGGCGAAGCCCTCGAACGTGATCCCTTCGCTGGGGAAGGTCAGGTTGGACGGCTCGCCCGCGGGAGGAACGAAGCCGCAGCCTTCGGTGAACGGTTCTTTGTCCGCAACGCCTTTTTTGATTTCTCCTTCGTAGCCGCATTCCTTGCCCTGGTCCGTCTCAACCACTTTGCTCGAGCTTTCGTGCAGGACGACGCAGCCGCTGGGGATGGGGGGCCCACCGGGCTCGCACTCGCCGTCGCCGTCAAAGCCGAACAGTTCGATTTCAGCCGAGATCGGGATCGAGGAGATCGTGTTGGTCGAGTTGTTAACGATGCCGATCAGGGCGTCGTCGGACCCGTCGTAGGGCCCCTGCGTCGGGTCGTTGGCGACCGTCGTTGTGGAGTTGGTGACCGTGATCTGGAACTGGCAGCCGCTGTCGTTGTAGACGGGCGGGCACTCGGTGAACTGCGCGGCGCCTGACACCGCGGGGCTCAGCATTACGACTCCCAGCGCAAGTGCTGCGCAAAAAAGACCCGCTAGACGTCTCATCGGTCCCCCTGTTGGATTGGTCGAGAGCCCCGGGCCCTCGGTGCGGGCCTGCAGCTGCATGGATGGCGCGCAATCTACCGCGCGGCGGGGCGGATGCGCCTCGCGCTGGACGTTGGTGTGATGTGCGCCCGGCAGCCGGCGGGGGTGCGTACTCGCGAGCGATCACGCGCGGGCACCTACAATGGCGAAGATGGAGGGCTCGATGGCCGAAACGAGCGCACGCAGCTGGCTGCGCTGCTACCGCTGCTGGTCCCAGGACCTGGAGGTGCAGGTCCACTACGAGGGCATCCACAAGATCGACCCCGAGACGGGCGAGCGCGCCGAAGTCGTCGATGAGCTCCAGGAGGCGGTGGTGCAATGCCTGGACTGCATGCACGACCAACCCCACCTCGGCTTCAGCAACGGCCGCGTGGAGCCGATCGAGGACCGCTGGGAACGCATGATCGCCGGCACCCCGTGGGTGGCCTCCTGCACAGTCGCGGTGGACTCCGAAGACGTCGAGAGCTGCTCGGGACCGGAGGCGGGCGACGCGCTCTCCTACGCCGCGTTCGGCGACCACGGCGTGCGCGAGTTCTTCACGCACGTGCGCTTCCACAAGCACGAGGACGACTCGCGCATCATCGTGCACCTGCTCGTCGAGCTCTACGCGCGCTCGCTGGAGGAGGCGACCGAGGTGCTCGAGTCCTCAGCGCGCGGCAGCCTGACGATCACATCGCTCGCGGAGGAGTCCCGCCCGCCGGCCGCGGCCGGCGAGAGCCACTCCCACGATTAGCCCGCGGACGCCGGGGCGCCGCCCTGGAGCGGCGTGAGGCGCAGCACCGGCACGTGGCGGATGCCGTCGGTGCGCTGCTCATAGATACCGTAGCCGCGGTACACGCGCTTGGCCAGCTCATACAGGCGCTCGCGCTCGGCTCCCTCGGTCTCCTCGGCGCGGAAGCCGGCGTTGTGGCCCATCGCCTCCAGGCGCACCTCCGGGTTGGCCTTGACGTTGTGATACCAGGCGGGATATTTGGGGCGCCCGAAGCTCGAGGCCATCAGGATGACGTCATCGCCGTCGGTGAAGTAGACCAGCGGCACGGTCCGCTCGATGCCGCTGCGCGCGCCGCGCGCGCTCAGCAGGACGATCGGGAAGAGCCCCGCGGCGGAGCTGATGCGGCCCCGGCTGACGCGCACCAGCGAGGAGTCGATGCGCGCGGCCACCTGCGAGTAGAACCACGTCCCCGGCTTGGTCAGCGCGACCTTCGTCGCGATCTCGGCCAGCGGCGATTTCCTCCGCAGTGGATCGACCCGCGGGATGCCTGCGCCGGCGGCCGCGGCCATCGAAGCCCCCGGGCGCTGCTCAGCGCCCGAGTCGCTCCTCGAGGGCCTTCAGCTGCGCGTGCAGCTCGCCGGGCAGGTTCTCGAACTTGGCGAAGTGCTCGTGGAACTGCGGCAGTTGCGCCTTCCATTCGGCGCCGTCCACGCGCAGCAGCTCGGACATCGCCTCAGCCGAGACGTCCACGCCGCGCGTGTCGATGCCCTCGACGCCGACCGGCGGGATCAGCCCGATGGGGGTCTCCTCGGCGGCGCCATGGCCGGCGCAGCGCGCGAACACCCACGACAGCACGCGCGAGTTCTCGCCGTAGCCGGGCCACAGGAAGTTCCCCTCGGGGTCCTTGCGGAACCAGTTGACGTAGAAGATCTTGGGCAGCTTCGCGCCCGGGGTGCGCCCGATCTTCAGCCAGTGTGCGAAGTAGTCGGCCATGTTGTAGCCGCAGAAGGGCAGCATCGCGAACGGGTCGAAGCGCAGCTCGCCCACCGTGCCGGCCGCCGCGGCCGTCTTCTCCGAGCTCATCACAGAGCCAAGGAACACGCCGTGCTCCCAGTCGAAGGCCTCGGTCACCAGCGGCACCACCGTCGAGCGCCGCCCGCCGAAGAGCATCGCGTCGATCGGCACGCCGGCGGGGTCCTCCCACTCTGGGGCGATCGCCGGGTCCTGCGCGGCCGGCGTGGTGAAGCGCGCGTTGGGGTGCGCCGCGGGCGCCTCGGAGGCCGGCGTCCAATCGTTGCCGTGCCAGTCGGTCAGGTGCTCGGGCTTCTGCTTGGTCAGGCCCTCCCACCAGATGTCCCCGTCGTCGGTCCGCGCGCAGTTGGTGAAGATCGTGTCGCGCTCGATCATGCGCACGGCGTTGGGGTTGGTCCGCTCGCCGGTACCGGGCGCGACGCCGAAGAAGCCCGCCTCCGGGTTGATCGCGTAGAGGCGGCCGTCCTCTCCGAACTTCATCCACGCGATGTCATCGCCGATCGTCTCGACCTTCCAGCCCTCGAGCGTTGGTATCAGCATCGCCAGGTTGGTCTTTCCGCAAGCGCTCGGGAACGCGCCCGCGACGTACTTGGTCTCGCCCTCGGGCGAGGTGAGCTTGAGGATCAGCATGTGCTCGGCCATCCAGCCCTCGTCGCGCGCCATCACCGAGGCGATGCGCAGCGCGAAGCACTTCTTGCCGAGCAGCGCGTTGCCGCCGTAGCCGGAGCCGTAGGACCAGATCTCGCGCGTCTCGGGGAAGTGCACGATGTACTTGTTATCGGCGTTGCAGGGCCACGGGACGTCGGTGTCGCCCTCGGCCAGGGGCATCCCAACGGAGTGCAGGCACGGCACGAACTGGCCGCTGTCGCCGAGCACGTCCAGCGCGCCCTGGCCCATGCGCGTCATGATGCGCATGCTCACCGCGACGTATGTCGAGTCGGTCAGCTGAACGCCAACGTGGCTCTTGTCCGAGCCCAGCGGGCCCATCGAGAACGGCACCACATACATCGTGCGCCCGCGCATCGTGCCGGCGAACAGCTCGGTCAGGCCCTCGCGCATCTCATCGGGATCTCGCCAGTTGTTCGTCGGGCCCGCTTCGGCCTCGGTCGCCGAGCAGATGAACGTGCGGTCCTCCACGCGCGCAACGTCGCCGGGGTCCGACAGCGCCAGATAGGAGTTCGGCCGCTTGGCGTCGGAAAGGCGCTCGAACGTTCCCGCTTCGACGAGCTCACCGCAGAGGCGGTCGTACTCCTCAGCGGAGCCGTCGCACCAGTAGACCCGCTCCGGTTCGGTGAGCGCGGCGATCTCCTCAACCCAGGCGAGAAGCCGCTCGTTCTTTGTGGGTGCGGGAATTGTGGTGTTCATGGGATCCAGGCGGCTCCTCGGTTCGCGGGGGTGATCCTGGCGCGCCAAGCGGCGCTGCCGGCGGGGCCAAGTTTGGCTCCGGAAACAGAAAAAAGGCCCGTGGCGGGCGACGGGAAAAGCGTATCGCACCCCGGGCGGCGCAGCTTTCGGAGCTTTACTGAGGGCGCTGCGGCGCTACACGGACGCGATCAGCCCGGGTGCTTGCGCGGGACGAGCACGAGCCGCTTGAACTCGGCCACCAGCACGCCGTCCTGATTCAGCACGCGCGTGTGGACCTTCACGGTGCCGCGGTCGGGCTTGGAGCGCGACTCCTTCTTCTCCAGCACCTCGGACTCGCAGAACAGCGTGTCCCCGTGGAAGACGGGCGCGGGGTGCTTGAGTTCTTCGGTGGCGAGGTTGGCGATCGCCTTGCCGCTCACGTCGCTCACCGACATTCCCAGCGCCAGTGAGTAGACCAGCGGCCCCACCACCACGTTGCGCCCCTGCTGGGAGGCGGCCGCGTAGACGTCGTTGATGTGCAGCGGGTGGTGGTTCATCGTCAGCAGGCAGAACAGGTGGTCATCGCCCTCGGTGACGGTCTTGGCGGGCCAGTGCTTATAGACGTCGCCGACCTCGAACTCCTCCAGATAGCGGCCATAGGGATGCGCGCCGCTCGCCTCGCGGGCGGCCTGATCGGTCTCGACGGTGGTGGTCTGGCTCATGGCGCTGGGGGGTCTCCTGGTGGCGGATGGCAGGGGCGCGGAAGGCGCGCGGGCTCTCGCCGCGAAGGCAGACTCTAGTGGGCGGGCGCCCCGGCCCGCCCCGTGGCGCGCGCGGGCGCGGCCACGCAGATCGTCGGCGAGACGGCCAGCGGACAGGCGTACCCGGGTGCCGGGTCGCACGGCTTACAGCCCGTCGGCGGTGTCGGCGAGGGCACGGGCGCGGGCACCGGCGCGGGCGCGGGCGGGCATGAGATCCCCGCCTCACAGCCGTCGGCGATCGCCTGCTCGAAAGCGCCGGCACGGGTCAGCCCGCACACAAGGTCATAGGCCTGCGCCACGGCATCGGCCGTTCCGAATCCCGGCAGCGCGGCTCCCCGCACCTGCAGCGCGCGCAGCTCATCGCCGGTGAGGGGCGAGCCGTCCAGCGGCAGGCTGCAGAGCGCCGGCGCCGCGACGAGGGAGGGGCTCGCGAGAGGATTGCCCGCGCGCAGCAGCACGGGTCTGCCCAGCGCTCGCGCTGTGCGCAGCGTGAGGGACACGCGGGCCGGATCCAGCAGCGGCGAGGGACGGTCGTCGATCAGCAGCAGCGCCCGCGCGCCGGCCCTCGAGTGGGTGCCGAGGGTGGCCAGCGCCAGATAGTCATCGCCGAAGGGCCCGTCCACCGCGACCCGCAGCGTGGCCGCGGAGATGCGTCCGCGGCGGCGCCCGAGGAAACCGATCTCCACGAGCGTGAGGTCGCCCGGCGCCGGAGACACGCTCACATGAAGGCTTCGCCACCCGGCGCCCGCCGCCGCCTGGGTGGCATGCGGCGAGCGGTGCCCACCGGCGCCGGCTGGCGCGGGCAGTGCCGCGCCCGCGCCGGCGGGCAGGCCGAGCGCGGCGGAGGCCGCCAGCAGCGCCAGGAAGGACATGGCAGCGCGCATCATCGATACTTGGCTTAGCACCGATCGTAAACCGCTGCCGCCGGCAGAGACCCAGGAGAGCCCTTGCGCAACCCCCGCGACTTCCTCAAGCCACTCGCCATAGACGCCCCCGAGCCGCTGCGCGAGATCCCCTTCAAGCCCTCGCGGATGATCCACTTCCTGGACTTCTCCAACGAGAAGATGGTCGCCAAGGTGCCCGACATCGCGCCGACGGTCGACATCCTGCTGGGCAACCTCGAGGACGCCGTGCCCGTTGACCGCAAGCTCGCGGCGCGCGCGGGGCTGATCAAGGTGGGCAGGGAGATGGACCTGGGCGACACGGCGCTGTGGACGCGCGTGAACGAGCTGGCCTCCCCGTGGGTGCTCGACGATCTCACCGAACTGGTGGGCGAGATCGGCGAGAAGCTGGAGGTCGTGATGATCCCAAAGGTCGAGGGCCCGTGGGACATCCACTACGTCGACCGCCTGCTCGCGCAGCTGGAGGCCAAGGC
>Ga0182030_10015742_pt1 | contig 14805 bp, 14 predicted proteins | sample 812S3MmetaG_FD_121299 | JGI IMG/M metagenome (GOLD analysis project Ga0182030, IMG submission 121299) | Permafrost microbial communities from Stordalen Mire, Sweden - 812S3M metaG (Illumina Assembly) | ecosystem: Environmental > Terrestrial > Soil > Wetlands > Permafrost | place: Sweden... | reverse complement strand
CTACCAGCACCACGTTCACTCTGCGTTTTCACGTTTGGTGGTGACCATTGTCCTGGCTCTAATTCGCCTCGGAAAATCCAGACCTTGATACCGATCAAGCCCATCATGGTGCTTGCTTCGGCAAGACCGTAATCGATGTCTGCACGCAGGGTTTGCAGTGGAATACGTCCTTCCTTTGCCCACTCTGTACGAGCAATTTCAGCGCCACCCAAACGTCCTGCCACCATCACTTTTACGCCGATGGCTCCAGCACGCATGCAACGTTGCATCGCTTGCTTCATCGCTCTTCTGAAAGCAACGCGCTTTTCGAGTTGCTGAGCGATTGATTCAGCTACAAGCTGAGATTCGAGATCTACGCGGTTGATTTCCAGAATGTTGATTCTGATTACTACACCGGCTCGGTTCAGCATGTCTTTGACTTTCTGGTGAAGGGTTTCGATACCGGCTCCGCCTTTGCCAACTACAACGCCTGGGCGTGCAGTGAATATTTCCAGCTGAATTTGATCAGCCTTACGGGAAATCTCAACCTTTGATACGCCGGCGTTCGCCAACTCTTTCTTCAGAAAAATACGGATGCGTTGATCTTCTTCGATCAAAGCCGCTACGTCTTTATCCTGGACGAACCAGTTAGACCGCCATCCTCTGTGGATGCCGACTCTGAAACCGTTCGGATGTACTTTCTGACCCAAGGTTTTCGAGCTCCTTTGTTTATACGTCTGAGAGAACTAAAGTGATATGGCTGGACTTTTTCAAAATCGGTTTAGCCATACCGCGCGCATGCGGCTGAATTCGCTTCAAGGTTGGACCCTGGTCAGCGTAGGCTTCAACAATCGTCAAATCGCCGGCTTCCTTTTCGGAGACATTCGATTTTTCAGAATTGATTAGATTGAACATCGCCGAACGCAATAGTTTTTCTACTTCGCGGGCGGCCGAGAAGGGCATGAATTTCAGCATGACGACTGCTTCTGCAGCGGACTTGCCACGAATTTCATTGATTACACGGCGCACCTTACGTGGTGACATCCGAACCCATTTGACTTGTGCTTTGCTTTGCATGATTGATTAACCTGCTCTCTTGGTGGTCTTATCTCCACCAGCGTGACCTTTGAAAAAGCGTGTCGGAGCAAATTCTCCCAATCTGTGACCGATCATTTGTTCGGTAACGTAGATTGGCACATGCTTGCGTCCGTTATAAATTGCGACAGTGTGACCGATCATATCGGGAACGATCATTGAATCGCGAGACCAGGATTTGATAACGCGCTTGTCGCCCTTCCTGTTCATGTCTTCAATTTTCTTTGCTAGCGCGGGCTGCACGTAAGGCCCTTTTTTAAGCGATCTCGACACGATGTGTGTTCTCCTGGTTGTTTTCTACTTAGTGCGATGTTTGACAATATAGCGTTCAGACGTTTTGTGCTTGCCGCGACGAGTCTTGTAACCCATAGCAGGCTTGCCCCATGGAGTTTGTGGCTTGCCACCGATTGGCGACTTGCCTTCTCCACCACCGTGTGGGTGATCGATAGGATTCATACAGACACCACGGTTGGCAGGTTTGATACCGAGCCATCTCGAGCGTCCAGCTTTACCCAGTCTGATATTCTTCGAATCGGTGTTGCCGAGTTGACCGATGGTGGCATAGCAATCATTGGAGACCAGGCGCATTTCGCCTGATGGCAAACGCAGGGTAACCATCTTGCCTTCTTTAGCCAGAAGTTGAACTTGAGCGCCAGCAGAGCGAGCCATTTGACCACCACGTCCTGGGGTCAGCTCGACGTTGTGCACCATGGTACCTAGAGGAATGGCGCGAAGCGGAAGAGCGTTGCCGTTTTTGACTTCGGCAGCTGGTCCAGACATCAGTTTGTCGCCGACTTTGATGTTCAAAGGTGCGAGGATGTAGCGCTTTTCGCCGTCAACATATTGCAGCAAGCAGATGCGAGTATTGCGGTTTGGATCGTATTCAACAGTCTTGACGACGGCTGGAACGCTCACTTTATCTCTTTTGAAATCAATGACACGGTATTGGCGCTTGTGACCGCCGCCTTTGTGGCGAACCGTCAAACGTCCCTTGTTGTTTCTTCCACCGGTTCTGTTTAGCGGACGAAGCAAGGTTTTTTCGGGTGTCGTGCAGGTGATGTCGGAGAAATCCGGCGTCGTCATATTGCGACGTCCAGCTGATGTTGGGTTGATTTTCCGCGGAGGCATTATCCTGAGTCCTTTGATTGTCTAGTGAATTTGCTAGCTGCTCTTAGCGTTTGTTGAGCTTTAGGCTTGAACGCTTAAGCAGTGTAGATATCGAGCGGGTCACCGCTGATGGTGACGATCGCCTTCTTGCTGTCTTTTGGCATGCGACCATGACGCTTGGAACGTCTGATGCGACCACGAATGGCGCAAGTGTTGACACTGACGACGTTCGATTTGTTCTTCGGATACATCTCTTTGATCAACTGCTCCATTGCTTGAGCAATTTCGATTTTGTTGGCATCTTTGGCTACTTCGAAAGTGTACTGGCCAATTTCGCCAAGGTAGATCGCCTTCTCATTGAGAATTGGTCGGAGAATGATTTGTGAGAAACGGCTATTCATCGGTTTTTCCTGGTTCGGTTTTCAGTTGCTTTTAGATCTACTCAGCTTTTTTGCTGGGCTTTTTAGGTTCCTTAGTTGGTTCCTTTTCGGTCTTTTCAGCTTTTTCAGTCTTCTTGGCGGCTGGTGCCTTGGCTGCTTTGCTTTCCTTGGCGGCTGGTGCTTTTTCAGCAACGGCTTTCTTAGGAGCTTTAGCTTTGCTCTTTTCGGTTGCGTCATCGCTTTCTTTTTCTTGTGGAAGATTCTTGAAGCGGTTGTTTACTGCTTCCAGACCCTTCTCGGAGATCAAGACGGCATCAGCATGCAAAAGGTCTTTAACGTTCAAATTTGATACTTGCAGCACAACTACGTTGTGGATGTTGCGGGCTGCGCGTTGTACGAGCTTGGCGTCGGCATCGTTGTTTTCGGTTACGACTACGACTTTTTGTCCTTCCAGCTTCAACACTTTGAGTGCTGCAACAAACTCTTTGGTCTTGCCGTTTTTAGCTGCTTCAAAAGTTTCGATTACAACGAGGTTGTCGCGCTTGGCTGCAAGAGCCGACTTGAGAGCGAGGACGCGTTGTTTTTTAGGTAGAGCAATCGAGAAATCTCTGGGCTTAGGTCCAAAGATAACGCCGCCGCCTTCCCACAATGGTGAACGAATGGAACCAGCTCTCGCGCGACCGGTACCTTTTTGACGCCATGGCTTCTTACCGCCACCACGTACTTCAGCCCGTGTTTTGCTATTTGCTGAACCACTGCGACCATTTGCCAGTTGGCGTAAGAGTGCGGTGTGCAATAAGCCTTTGTTGGGAGTGATGCCGAATACGTCATCATCAAGGCCGATTTCGCGAACCTTGTTTCCTTTTGAATCTAAGACTTGAGCCGATGTCATTTTGCTTCTCTCTTGGATGGCAGCTTTGCTGCTAACTTCTGTGTGCTACTTCGCTGTCTATTACTCGGTTGATTACTTTGTGCTATTCAGCTTCTATCGATGATGCTTCTTCGATGCTTCTTCTTATGTCTTGTCGGCGCGACCGCTGAATTTGGGACGCTTGCCCTTCGTGACGCGCTCGTTGTTCCAGTCGACGATTGACGGATGGATTGTGACGATCGTGGAATCGGCACCTGGTACGGAGCCGTGAACCAAAATCAAACTCTTTTCGAGATCGATTTTGACAACTTTGATATGTCTCACGCAGACGTTCTTGTTGCCCATCTGTCCTGGCATTGGCAGACCGCGGAAAACGCGACCTGGGGTGGTACCAGCACCGATAGAACCCATCGAGCGGTGGAACTTAGAACCATGGGCCATAGGTCCACGATGAGCGTGGTAACGCTTGATGGTTCCCTGGAAACCTTTACCGATTCCTTTGCCGCGAATGTCTACGAGCATTCCTACTTTGAGTATGTCTTCGATTTTGAGTGGCGAACCGACTTCAAAAGGAGTTGAATCTTCAACGCGATATTCAATAAGTGGCTTAACTGGAGGCATGCTGTTCTTTTTAAGAGCGCCCATCTCTGGCTTGTTCAGTCTCTTCTCTTTAACGACAAAACCGCCAACTTGAACAGCCTGGTAGCCGTTTTTATCGACGGTAATTTTCTGGGTTACGAGATTTTCGCCAAATTTGACCACGGTGACTGCGAGCGCGCGACCTTCTTCGTCGAACACTTGAGTCATCCCAATTTTCTTGCCCATTACGCCTAGTTTCATGGCTGCAATTTCCTTCTGACTTCTTCTTATGGTTTAGAGCTTGACTTCGATGTCGACGCCAGCTGGGAGGTCTAAGCGCATGAGCGCATCTGCCGTGGTTGGTGTCGGATCATTGATGTCGATTAACCGCTTGTGAATGCGGATTTCAAAGTGCTCGCGGGACTTTTTGTCCACGTGAGGTGAACGCAGCACGCAATAAACGCGCTTTCTGGTTGGTAGTGGAACTGGTCCAATTACTGTGGCGCCTGTTCTTTTGGCGGTTTCCACTATCTGGTCTGAAGATTTGTCCAGTAATCTGTGATCGTAAGACTTCAGACGAATGCGAATGCGTTGCACCTTTGAGGTGCCGGCACCGGTTTCGTTTTTGCCTGTCTTTGTGGAGCGTGCCATGTACGCTTAATCTCCTGGTGCTAGTTCGAAAAGTGATGAAACGACAATCTCCCCCTGGGAGTTGCGTTTACCTCAGCTGGGGCACAGGTATTTGTTCTGGTCGCTTCATCTTCGACAACCTTAACGCTGTCTTATATATGAAGCCGGCACAGACTGACCATCGCAGCCGACGAACCACACATTGTACAGATTGACATAGATGTTTCCGTGAAAAATTTATCTCACAATAAGGTTTCGATCAAAAAATTGTTGAAGCTGTCCGGTTCAGCTTCTCAAGTGGATGCCTTTGCATTCCTTATATGAATAACAGAGATGGATTGTGCGTTGCGCCGACCGGAGCCTTTAGATGGAGCCGCTGGAAAGGCTGCTGTAACGAATGTTTCGAGCGGGCTGATAAACGTTTCGTCGGATACTGCTAATTCAGATTGTTCAATTTGCGGTAAGCGTAGTAGAGATGAATGTCGTCTCTGGAGCCAGGTTCGAAATTCGTGCGAAAAAATTTCAACGTCTCTTCTTTGACGACAGGTCGACAAGGTCCTTCATAAAGCAGCGTTCCGGCTGGCAGTTGAGACCACTTCACGTGGGTGATGTCCTGCTCTGGCAATGTACTTAATGCCTTGAGATGAATGGGAGCAAGCAAGGAGTCCGGTTCGAACCTTACTATTATTTCTGCTCGCTTGATCGGTCCGTGCCATGATGAGCCAGTTTGCAAAACGTAATAAGTCTGCGTGTACATGCCGTTCTCGTTGGTCACCTGCTTGCCAGGCGGTAACGTGTAAAGATCTCGGATGATGCAGTCGCTGTGTCCTTTGAATTTGACCGTCTTAGCGTGCCAGTAGAGGCTGCGATCGGCGGTCGGCACGACCTGAGTCGGCACCTTTTTGCCATCTACATATGATGTATAGGTTTTGAAAGTTGCGTGCAGGTTAGCACCAGTCGGCACTGGTTCGCCCTGGTATGGCTCTTCAGCACCCTGCCCGTGATCAGGGAAGCCCATCCGAACGGTGCAAGCGGGACCTTGATTGTGGAAGACAAAAAGGCAGTCCACGTAGATTAGCTTGTCATGGACGTCAATGTTTACCACTTCGCTCTGCATAGATACAGATTTGTGACTCTTGAGCAGACGCGGTGAGCCACCAAAGGAAATTCCACCATCATCGGCCTTCGATGCGATTGGCTGCGTCAGGAAAAAAATGAGGACTACTGCCGCACTTGCCAGTCGTGAGAGCATGCTTTCTGATCGTCGCTTCGTGCAGGCGCCTTCGAGATCCATAACGTTTTTTGCGGCGATCATTGCGCTTCAAATGCGCCGATGTCTCGAGAACCGCTTGCTCTGGGCTTGACCGAGCAAGCATCGACATATTCAAAGCGCGGCGTTAGATCGATTCCATCAGCAAAGCCCGCCGATAGACCTGCGTGTCTGGCGTCGCTCTTTGCACCCAGATGATAGTCAAACGCTGGGGCATCAGCGAAATCTGTTGGTTTTGCAAAAACGTTGTGGTTGATTTGAGTTAGTTCCATCGCGCCTGAGGTTTCGATTGATTTGCCCACATTCACGAAGATGTCGTCCATGAGTCGAAGGTTGGTGCCACCCTGCACCCGGAAGAGAGTCGCAGTTTTCTTCGAGTTCACAATCGTATTATTTATAAGGTACAGCGCTTGCTTGATATTCGTGGCTCCGTCCATTCCAATCGCCATGAAGGACGGCTGGTTAGATTTTCGTCCTTTGTATAGGACGTTTCCAACTACATAACACGCACCGCCATTTGGAAAATTGAGAGACATTCCCGAAGGGACGTTGTCGTCATCGCTTATGCGATTGTAGAGAATGAAATTTTCTTGAGCGCGTGTTTTGACATTGTCGCCCGTGTTAGGGCTGTGGACATAACAACCGCGTAACTTGAAACTTTTGATGTAGTTGACGTAGATGTTGTGTGATTGACCGTTTCCATAACCGTTGTGATTGAATTCGCAGTATTCAATGTTGACTTCTGAATTTGGGTTATCACTTATATAGATGCCATCTTCGTTGTCGTGGATATAGCATTTGCGAACGGTGAGGTTTTTGCCCTCTTCTTTTATTGCAGCGCCATTGCGCTCTTTGACGGCGCAACCCAGGAGCTCTATGTTTTCGATGGTTGTGTTGTCGCCCTTGATTAGCCAGATAGCTTTTTCGTCGGCGGCCGTCCCTTTTGCGTCTATTACCGGGCGCGCACCCACTCCTCGGATGGTTAATCCGTCAGCACGCCACACGGCGCAGTCGTCACTGTAGGTGCCAGGGTCTATTTCGATAACGTCGCCGCTTTTGGCTGCTGCGGCTGCCTGGCTGGGTTTTGTGTAAGTCTTACCGACGCCGACCGAAAGTGTGGCGGCCTGGGCAGCATTGTGTGCAAAAAGGAATGAGCTCGCAACGCCGATCGACTTTAGCCAATGCTTTTGCAGTTTCAGTTTCATCAAATCTTTGACCCTCTCCTCAGGTTGGCAGGCGCCCGTCGCGTGCTTCACGTCAAGAGCTTCAGCCGCTTAATCCAGGTGAGTTTACATCCTTTTCTTCCGAAGATATTTCAGTATTTACCCCGCTTGACTACTGTGATTAGAGGGCTGTAATGTGAGCATCAAGTACTGCTCGGAGCGCTCAATGACACGACTGAAACTGCGCAATCCACTTCGAGATTTCCATTTCGTATGTCTCTTCTGGTTGTCGACACTTGTTACCAGTCTGTTCGTTATTAAGACTGAGCAGTTTTTGAGAATGTCTACCTCCGAAAATGTGCAATTTTTGATTTTCATAGCATCGAGCGTGGCTATTTTTGCAAATTTCATCGCGCTCGCTGTCTTACTGCAGCGGTCTTTGCTCTTCATGGTCAAGCGTGTTTATGGCGCTGAGGATAACTGTCAAGCAAAGCTAGAGAAGGTAAATCAGGCTTCGGTGCAATTGATTTTTTGGGCTGCGATAACCTGTTACGGATTGTTTGCGTGTAAGGCCGCTTTCTTCACAGGAGGTGTCGGAGACTGGCTGACCGGCTGGCTTTATGCAACGTTTCGCGACGCTAATATCATCGCAAATTCAGCAGCGATACATGCAAGTGTGCCCGGTAATGATTTTTTCTCGCACTTTCTTCCGCCAGTAACGAATGCTTTCAGCGCGATGGCGATTCATGAATATTCGAATATGCACAATTTTGTCAGGAGCGGTCTTGCGCTTTGCCTTATAGTCTTGCCTTTCCGTCTAGTTTGCCGCACGGCAGCATTTTTTACCTCACTATGTCAGCGTATCTCCCATCGTTTTGATGGCACTATTGATAGTGCCATTGTCGATACTCTTAAGGTGCGCGAGATCGAAGTGAAAATCTTTGACGAGCGACCGCAGCTGATGAAGGTCCTGCATAGTCTAGAGTGGCTAGCCTTTTGTTATGCATTGCTGTTCTGGCTGTTTGGATTCTCTGGTGGAGCGCTCGGAGCCACGATTTCAGCGTTTCTAGAGTTTTCTATTCGCGACGCCTGGCATTCTAATTTTGCTAATATAAATTTGGTTCGCCCCTTTCTAGGCGCCGTCATCGCGTCGTATGCGACGGTTCCTTTCGCCATAATGTCGAGCGTTTTTTTGCCTGCTCGGAAACCAGCGCTCTTAACCTTGAACTCGAATTCTCTTCTCTTTTCCGAAAACTTTCTGCTGCCGCTCAACTTTCGTGTCTATCGTTCGATGAACGATATCAGTGCTATCAGTCTTGAGCCGCACCAATCTGATTTTCAACGATCAACTTTACGTTTGTCGTTCTTTAGTGGTGGCATTTTTCGCAGTAAATTGAAGCAATTTGAAAAGAGTGACCTCCAACGGATGATCAATTTTATTGACGAAAATGCCAGTCGGTGCACTCTGGATGCGAATGTCCTGGCACTCAAACAAAAACTTTCCGAAGAGCTGTCACCTGGCTCTGAAGTCCCGGAGCATGGTTCTACAGAGTTCGAAGCCCTGGAATTAGAATCGATCGTTGACCGGCGTGCAGAATTTAAGTCGACGGTTTTCGTTCCGCATGCACCAGATACAGTACTTCACGCCGGAAGCGTGCGAATTATCAAACAGCTTAGCAGTAAACCTACCTCGGCGGTTTATATGGCTCGACGTGCTGATGGTTGTCTTTGTCTGCTGAAACAATTCATTGTCTCTCCTGTGTCGCTTGCATCGTTGACGGCAAAAGAAGAGATTCATGAAGAGACAACAACTGCAGTGGAAGCAAAAGCACCTGGGTCGTCACGGGTATCAAAAATATTCGACAAATTCTGCATTGAAAATGCGGCCTATGTTTTGTGCGCCTATGTGCAGGGTGAAGATCTGCGAACCTTCGTTTCACGACTTGGTGCATCTAAAGAACTCGAGGTCGTCTCATGGGCTATCGAGATAGCTGAAATAATGGATTCGCTTCACGGACAGAGTGTGCCTGTAATTCACGGGTCGCTCAAACCTTCCAAACTGATATTGGATAATTCGGGCGCGATTCGTTTACTTGACGCAAGCAGGATCTGGCAATTTTTCGATGTTGCGAATACTGATTCCAATGCAAGTGCAAGCCGAACTCTAGTTAGTGAACAGTCCTATATTGCTCCCGAGCAGCTGCGAGGACAGGTTACCTGCCAGAGTGACATTTACAGCTTTGGCTGCACCTTATTCTATCTGCTGACCGGTCGGCACCCTGATGCCCTCACTCCCGCTTATTTAACTAGTGAAGACATTTTTCTCACGGATTGGTTCATCCAACTTATCATCTCGTGTACAGCTTTTGAACAGGACGAACGACCGAAATCATTCCAGGACATATTGCTGACATTGAAAAGCCATCAATCAATGCCTCAGTCTTTAGCGCGGCGCCGCTTGAATGATGCGGCATCAACTCTTTCGGATAGTGATAATTCGACGGCAAACATTGCAGCAGAACTGACGACCGCTCAGACCCCAGCTGGACTTATTTTAAAATTTGCTGCATGCACTACGGATGATGGCTCAACTTCTGAATTGTACTCAAAACAGCAAGCGAGGATAACGCTTTGAGCAATGAAGGTATGTGTACGCATGAGTATTTCCCCGAAATAGTCGATGCCACCGGCAATGCTTCTGCAAATGCTAATCCAAAGCACGGACAATTGCGAAAATTCTCTTCTTCTTTGTCTACTTTTCCCCGCTTAGGATTTATCATTGGGCCGCTGTTATTCTTTCTCATTCCTTTAAAAATTAGCCTTTCAATCGTCATTGGTGGCGTCATCATGAGCATCGTAGCCCACGCTGCGTTCGAGCGGTGTAGTCCGGCGCTGCATGATTTATTCAGTAAGTTTTTTAGTCTTTATAAAAATCGATTTGCCGCTCGATTAGTCGAATTTATCGAGCACATGCGACCGTTCATCTTGTGGGGAATGTTTCTTTCAGCACCGCTTGCTCCAATTATGATGATTGCCGGGTGGCTTCAACGCTGCAGCGAAAGAATACCTGAAAAGAGGACGACAATATCCATTCATGGGGATTCGATGTTGTCTTTACGGTTGCTCCAGAATCTTCCAGAATACCCGAGAGAGCACTGCGAGAACTTCACCTCGTCTTCCTTTTTTACTGCTACCACGGCAGTTGTTTTTCTCTCCGGAATTCCTGCTATCGCCACTTATGCGATCTACGCATTTACCGGGGTTGACAGAGCGTTTGGATTCCCTTCGCAAGATCCAAAGTTTATTTGGGTTTTTGTTATTATTCTTCTGTATGTATACAGCGTCGGCTGGTGCCTTTCTACTCTGTTTTTCAAAGCTTACTTTACGTTCCCGCTCAATTACACCAGTACGGAAAATGCCATAGAGCTCGATGAAAAGGGAATAAGAACGTCCCACATCAAAGGGTGGTTTTCTCAGGTGCTTTTCTTTTGTGAGCCGGACTACTGGCCCACCGAACTTGCGTGGACAAACGTGGAGTCGGTTGAGTACTTTCAGCACGGAGTCGGAAGGCTGGCTCCCCTTCCGGATTTGTCTCTGCCTGGCGGAGCCAGCACATTGAGTTTGTTGAACCGGTTTGCAGCTCTTTCCGATGCAATTGTGGCAAAATGCAAACCTGCCACTTACATACTGGTTAACGAACATGCCTCCAGCGAACACCGTCCAGGAAAATCTATAAAGGTGAACTTGAGGGAGTTAGATCGAGACGGTCGAGAGAATCTTTTTCATGCTCTTAAAAAATGGGCACCAGATGCGGTTATTACTGACGAGGCTCATTTCCATTTAACTGGTAGACGAAGTAAGTCAAATCAGAAACATTCAGAGCTCTGGTTTAACTGTCTGCTCGCTCAGCATGGACGGCGAAATACGTCTTTGCTTGAGCCTGGACAACTCTTGCGAGATGGAACGATCGAAATACTGAAGCATACCTGCACCGGGGGGCAGGCTAATTTGTATGACTGCGTGGATGATAGAGGCACTGTTTCTGTTCTGAAAGAATACGTGCTGGCTGGAAACAATGGAGTGGACACGCTCTTAGATTCAGCCGTCGAGTTTGAAAATGAGTGTCGTATATTGAGTCAGTTGTCGCATCCCAAAATTCCAGAATACAGAGGGATGTTTGTCGAAGACAAACGGGCTTATGTCATTCAGCAGAAAGTCTCTGGTCAGTCATTACGCGATTTGGTTTCTAAAAAAGGGAAATTATCGGTTTCGAAGGTTGTGCACCTGGCGGCGCAAATGTGTGATTTGCTCGATTATATGCATGGGCAATTTGCGCCAATAGTGCACCGAGATTTCAATCCAGACAATTTAGTGTTGAGCGAAACCGGAGAGTTATTTCTAGTTGATTTCAGCAATGCTCATCAGGCAGGTACGTCGAAGAGTGTGGTATGTGGCGGAAAGCAGGCTTATTGCGCTCCTGAACAGTTCCGAGGGCAGTCTTCCGAACAAAGTGATCTTTATGCCTTCGGCGCCACTCTCTATTTCCTGTTAGTCGGAGATGATCCGCCTGCTATTACGAATTTGAGCCTCGCATCAAAAGATATAGATGTACCTCTGGAGCTGGAGTCGATTATCGCTCGGTCCACTGCTCTGGACGCCCGAGAGCGTTATGAATCGGCTCGCTGGATTAAGTTGGACTTAAATGAAATCCGGGTAGATCTTGAGCAGTAGTACTTCATGTGAGTTGTGATGACACACCAAGTTTTAGCTGATCTGCTCTCTGATAATTGTCGCTTCATCCAGCAAATTTCCAAGACGCCGCTTGTGCCTGTAGAGTTAGTCCCAGGAGCCGGGCGCATCTGGTGCAAGCTTGAATTTCTCAATCCGAGTGGCTCAACCAAAGACCGTATCGCGCGTTACATTCTTGAAAAACAATGGCGCATCGGCAGGCTCAAAGCTGGCGACATGGTGATTGAGGCTTCCAGTGGCTCCACTAGCATTGCTTTTGCGCTTGCCAGTGCGCAAATGGGTTTGAAATTCACTGCCGTAATGCCTGAGGGCGTAAGTAACGAACGTGTGTTGATTATTCGCAGTTATGGCGGACGAATAATTTTAGTTCCTAAGTCTGAAGGGATGTTAGGCGCTATCGCTCGGGCTGCGCAAGAAGCAGAAAAAACAGGCGCCTTTTGCCCTTGTCAGTTTGAAAATATCGATAATGCGGAAGCTCATCGCGTCTCTACGGGACAGGAAATTCTCAGTCAAATTCCTGGAGGGGTGGTCCATGGTGTTGTAAGTGGCGTTGGTACCGGTGGAACTATAGTCGGTTTATATAATGCCTTTTCACAGGCGGGCTGCCCTGTTAAGCCTTTTATGGCCAGACCGATCGATGCAGGTACCCATACCTTTGAGGTGGAATGCAGCAGTTTTAGTTCGCGAGTACCAGGCGTTGCCGACGGACTTTCTAAACTTTATTCAAACTCAACACTAGCCGGCTTGATCGAAGTTGATGTTCCAAGCTCCCTAGCACTTGATACCACAAGAATGCTGATCAATAGAGGCTTTCCGGTTGGTCCAAGCTCTGGTCTCAACTATGCAGCGGCAGTAGAGGCACAAAAGATATTAGGACCCTCGGCTCAGATCGTCACCGTATTTCCAGATCGTATGGAGCGCTATTTCTCCACTGAACTTTTTACATCCTGGGAATTCGCGCATGAAGAACACGAGTTGCAAGGGTTGCCTGTGCCGCTGGCTACTTGAAAATCTGCGTGGCGCTTGCTTATGCTAAACTTCCGCCATGAACGACGATTTGGAAGATGACTCGCTAAAAATTGATATCCTTGCCAGCGCCTTGCATATGGACAAATCTGAGTCCAAAGAGCTGGTTGAGATTCTGGCGACCCGATTGCAAACGATTTTGCCTGATTCTACTACGGTGGAGCGAGGTGGCTGGATTCTTTCAGGTGAGCGACCCGTCAAGAAATTGCTTGTGCGTTTTGATGATGTCCATCTTGGTTTGGTGAAAGACAAATCGCGAGTAACTGCGAGCGTGATGAAAATTGTTCGTGGTGTGGTTCTGAAAACCACCGAGGTTTCTCTTGATGATTGGATCAATACACTTGCTACCGAATTGAGTAAAGCGTCAGCCACCAATGCAGGTATGAGAAAAGCTCTGTCCGATTTTGTGAACTAGGAGGTAATCATGCCCTGGTGGCGCTTCTGGAAGCCTGATACGGAAGAAGAGTTGCAGGCTGCGGCACTGGCTGCGTCGCGCGTCGAGCAACAGAAAGAGGCTATAAAAGCCCTTTCCTCGGGTGATATACCACCCATTGCGAAAGAGCGCATTCTAAAACACAATGGGCGCACGGACCCGTTTTTTAGTAGTGATCTTTCGGTCAACGAATTTCTCTTGATGAAAGAGTCTGGTGTTGAAATCATCTCTCAAGTGATGGGCACTTGTTATTACAACGTCGGCTTTTTTGCCGGAGTCGGCGTTGGACGTTATACCGGTGAGATGACGGGGCTTACTGCTGCTCAATCACATAGTCGCCTGCTCGCGATGCAGCGGATGCAGCAAGAGGCCAAGCTACTTGGTGCCTCGGGCGTAGTTGGAGTCAGACTTAAAGTTAAAAGACCGGACCTCGGCCAGCGCCATACGGAATTCACCGCATATGGTACCGCCGTGAGAATCGCAGGCTATCCATCAAACGCAGAGCCTTTTACTTCTAACTTGAGCGGACAGGAGTTCTGGCAGTTGCACAAAGCCGGCTATCGCCCGGTGGGTGTGGTTATGGGATGTTGCTCATTCTATGTTTTTAGTGACTGGCAGACTCGTCGTCAACAGACTGGTTTTTTTCGTTCGGCTCCCAATCAGGAAATTACGAAATATACCCAGAGTTTTTATGATGCAAGAGAGCTTTCTATGTCCAGACTTGATGCTGAATTGATTCAGCTTTCTGCTGATGGCGCAATCGGTGTTGATGTCGATTTTCAAATAGAAGAGATTGAATACGAATTGAACCGTACGACACAGATTGATCTCTTGCTGCACTACACGGCACTCGGAACCGCTATTGTAAAGAGCGAAGCAATTCCTGCGCAAGCTCCTTTAATATATATCGACCTGAGCAAAGGAAAAAATTCAGGAGCCCTGATCGAGTTAGAAGAATACGCATCGGCAGAGTAATGAGGAGAGTTCATGTCTACAGATTTACCAGATGACGCTCGCAAACGTTTGCGTGAAATGCGAGGCACCGGGGGCAAACGGAAATTATTTACCAGCGACCTTTCAGTAAATGAGTTTCTTCTCGTCAAAGAGTCAGGCTTTGAACCCGCCGGGCTGGTTATGGGCACTTCGATTTATCACGTCGGCTTTCAATTTGCAGGCTGGACGAAGAATCAAGAGATGGATGTGCTGACTCAAGCGTTATATCACGCTCGCGAGCTAGCAATGTCGCGTATGGAAGAGGAAGCTGCAGAGCTTGGTGCAGACGGAGTGGTTGGCGTACGATTGACCGCCAAGCGTATGCCGTGGGCTTCGGACCTCGCTGAGTTTGTAGCAATCGGTACGGCAGTGTATCGGGCAGATGGAACCGGTGACCAATGGAAGGTCGGCGGTAAGCCTTTCACAAGCGATTTGTCTGGGCAGGATTTCTGGACATTGCTTAAGAGCGGATATCGTCCGGTGGGAATGGTTATGGGAAATTGCGTTTATCACATCGCCATGCAGGGCAT
>Ga0182030_10015741_pt1 | contig 14805 bp, 14 predicted proteins | sample 812S3MmetaG_FD_121299 | JGI IMG/M metagenome (GOLD analysis project Ga0182030, IMG submission 121299) | Permafrost microbial communities from Stordalen Mire, Sweden - 812S3M metaG (Illumina Assembly) | ecosystem: Environmental > Terrestrial > Soil > Wetlands > Permafrost | place: Sweden... | reverse complement strand
CGTTGATGCGAATGGACATCGATCGTCTCCACGGTGCGGGGGCGGTGAAATCATACTGTACCCGGCTGGAGAAACTATTCCCACTCGATCGTCCCCAAGCCTCTGCGCGGACGATGCCTGCCCGATCAACGCGCGCGGGCATACGTTGTTCGCGAAGTCGCTGGATCGCGTGCGTAGCGCGCTTGCGTGGATCGTCGGCGCACGACTCAACCACATCGCATACTTGCTCGAACTAACGCACCCTTGTTTGCCCGCAGGGGCAGGCCCGCGAGAAAGCAAAGATCAACCCTCTTCAGGTCGAGAGTCACCTGATCGCGCGAGGGATGCGACTACGCGACTTGGGCCGGGACACGCACGAATCCCGGTACTGATTATATATACAGTAGTCCATCTGTATGCTATACAGGTCCTCACTGACTCAACCCGAAAAACGAGGTGCGACAGTGGTCACTCGGCAACGTGCATCCAAAGCTCAGCGGGATCGATGTCGTCCATTGAGGCCTTCTGCGCGCCAGCAAGATCCGCCGAGTCTAAAGAGCCACCCCTCGGAAAATGTCTACGGCGTCCCCGTTCCAGAGAGTTTGCACGAGGCGATCGAAGTGGAACGCGATAACCTGTCCAAAGTGGAGGCGCTGTTGGCGTGTATGGCGGCCTCGATGGAATGCCAATCGAACCCTCTCAGCGGCCCCTACTATCCCGATGTGGTGCAGATAGCGCGCGAATTGGTAGAGCGTTCGATCAACGGCTTGGATCCCTTTACACTGAAGCGACGCCTGCTCAACAAGATCGAGGAAGGCTTTTGGCTATCAGTCGCCAACCAAACGTATGCCCGCTTGCACCGATTGGATTCAAGGCAAGTGCTTATCGGCTCGTTCGCCCTGTGCGGATGAGCGGGTGCCGTTCGTCCGCATAGGCTGGTCCTACGCACCCTCGAGGGTAAGACAATCATCTGTCGGCCTTAGGGAGGTGTCTGACCATTATTGCCGATTGGAGGCTCCGACTCCTCAACCGATGCGCGTCGTCATGGGCAGGATGACGTACCAGAACTAGTCATACTGGCCACGACTGCCAGAATCTGATTCAGCGGCACACTGAACAGATCTGGACGACGCGTGCGGTGCCGCTCGATGGCCGAGCGCAGTGTCCAGCGCCGAACACCAAACCGGCGCGCGAGCTTTGCCAGGTTTGTCCCACCGAGGGCCAGTATGTGCCACGCCACCAGCGAGCGCACCAGAACGCCCTGGCGAGAGATAGAACGTGAAAACAACTGACAGGGCGTGACGTCTTGCCAGCGACACACTACTGCGAGAATCTCATCGGCGGACAAGCGTGCACGGCGGCCCGCTGACTTGCGCTCAACGATGCCCACAAATCCGAAGCCGCCCGCGACGCGAGAGTCCATCCGCGATCCGTGCTCGAACTGCGCGATGATCCGCGCATTCAGCGGCTCGTCCATCAGCGCGCGGTAGGCACGCGCGACATTACGATCTCGATGACCCAGCGCCTCCAGCATTTCGGACTTCGCCAACCAGGGCACATGATTCTCATCCCGGTATGCGCGGTGGCTCGTCCGAGGATAATCGCCGGGATCAGCGCACAGGCCCTCGGTCACTGGCAATAGGTGAACGTACTGGAGCAACGCAAGTAAGTAGGCGTCGGCGTCGACCACAACCGCTCGGTATCGAGACTGATAGATCCGACCATGCCAGTTCCGCTCGTGATGCAAGTATCGCGCGTAGGGTCCGCACAAGCGGCGCATCAGCGATTCAAGCGGCACATCCGATAACCGGATGACCAGATGCGCGGTATTCGGTAACCAACAGAACGCAAGCAGCCTCGCGCGACACTGCACCAGCGCGTGACTGATCAACGATTCGAGCCGTTCGCAGTCCCGTTGCTCGGCAAGCAGCGCCGCGCCCTTGCGGCCCTTGATGACCACATAGACGAGGGCATTCCTGATATGGATGCGATTGCGACGAGCCACTCCTCGCCTCCGATACAACGCCTCACCATCTCGTGCCCCCCTGCCACTGGTAAGGTTCGCGTACCTACGTTCCTTCGCTGTCTGATACCGCAGCGTCTGCTTCGCGGACAACTCCGCGGTCGAGTAGTACGCTAGCTCCTTCCCACGTTACGGGCAACTACCTAAACATTACGGACAGCTGCATATTTGTACTGCACACCACTGGCCCCGTCGCGACACTTCCGGAGCATGTTTGTACACACCACCGGCCCCGCCGTATGCCCCTCAGCAGTTCTTTAGAACCCCCGTCGCGCGCGCCTTGGCGGGACGCGCTCCACTTTCGAAAACCGTACGCACGCTACTACGGCTCGCCGTAATGTCTCTCGCAACTCACTGACACGCAGGGATTTCCGTCGCTCCCTCGAATCCTTGACCATATTGCGTTGGCAAATCTTCCGCACACGCCGGCCGCTCACATGACTTCATCCCTCGACGTCCGCTGCGAATAACTTTTACTTTGGCGTTGACAGCCACCGCTGATTCCGAGCAAGTTCCATACACCGCTGCTTTTGTGGCGCGGTATTTGAAGTCTCAATATCCACGGGAGAACTGTCATGAACGACGAGCTGGACATCATCGAACTCGGAACGGCCAGTGAAGAGACCCAATCAATGGGCACTGGCGCCGCTGACAGCGAACTTGGGCCGGGGCACCAGCCCGGCACTTGATTGATTGACCCCAGAAGAGCGAGTGGCGTGCGGAGGACACTCTGCACGCCCTTTCAACAACAGAACTCCACCCGGGTATCTCTTAAATCGCGACGTGCACGACGAGCGTTTAGCAGACTGAGTGCGAGACGGGGTACTCTGCCTCCACAAAGGATACACTCGTGACGCGCGCAACGAGCGGCCATGGAAACGCACATTCTAATGGCGGTCATTATCGCTGCTGGTGCCTGCAACACCTGTATGTCTGCGTTGCCGGTGACAACGTGATTCTTCTCGATCTGCGCCGAGACAAGTACTTCGCGGTGACTGGACGTGCAGCGCGAGCACTTGCCTCCGTAGTACCAGGCTGGCCGACGACCACTTCTTCCGAACTCGAGCAGTTACCGGTACTCTCCGAAACTGAAGTGCGGCGGATCGTGCAGTTCTACGTCGATAGCGGCGTTCTAACTGCGAGTGAGTCGGAGGGAAAGCCGGCCATACCAATCCAATATCCGCCGCCGAGAGATCTGGTGCCATTGGGGTTTGACCTCGACACCAGCCGAAGCATTTCATGCAAGGACATTGGAAATGTCCTCTGCGGGTCGACACTTGCCGCGTATAGCTGGCGCACAGCATCTCTCTACGCCATCGTGCGTCAGGTGGCCGCCCGCAAGGCTCGAGCGGCCAATCGCACACCCTTCGATTGTCAAGCGGCCGCGGAACTCGCCTGCACGTATCGCAGACTCCAAGCCTTTCTTTTCACGGGCAAAAACCGCTGCCTGCTGCAGTCGTTATCCTTCGCGAACTTTCTTTCCTTCTATGGACTGTTTCCGGATTGGGTTTTCGGCGTGCAGACGCGCCCGTTCGCTGCGCATTGCTGGCTCCAGCAAGATCGCTACTTGCTCAACGAGACCCCAGACGGCGTAAAACTGTTCACGCCGATATTCGCGGTCTGAGCGCGACCGGAGCCAGTGCAAATGTTCCGATTCGTCATCCTGGTCTGGGATTCACGGGTTTCCGAGCATGCCGCACTGACACGGGAGACCCAGAAGCGCCTATTTGACCTGCAAATGGGATGGCAGACTGCAATGCAGTCAAACGGAATGCGGGTCTTGTGCGCGGGATCTGACCCGAACAACATTCATAGACTCTGGGGCGAGTCGGGACTGCTCCTGGGTACCGTCTTCAAACGCAATCCGGACTTGGAGACACTCGAAGCGCCCCGCAGGGCCGCCTTCGACGTCGATGAAACAGACCGCATCGTTGCCAGCGCCGGCCGCTACCTGATGAGCCACTACTGGGGAAGATATGTCGCCGTCCTGCAAGATCACCACGCAGAGCGAAGGTGGATCATCCGTGACCCTTCTGGAGAATTGCCTTGCTTCATGACGGTTCTTAAAGGTATCACCATCTTTTTCTCATGTCTCTCAGACATGTCCCAGATCGGGCTGTGCTTCGAGATCAATTGGCGTTACGTCACCAATCGTCTCATTTTTGGAACGGGCCTCGCAGGGCAGACAGGTCTCAATGACGTCACTGAGGTGTATCAGGGGCAGTGTCTGAAGATTGCTCCTGCCAAGATCTCGAGCTCTTTCTATTGGAATCCGTTCAGCATTGCCGGCAATGATGTCATCGAAGACCCCGTGCGAGCCGGCCTTGCGCTGCACGCAACGTTGAAATCGGTGACGCATGCCTGGACGAGCTGCCACGCTTCTATCTTGCACATGCTGTCAGGCGGCCTCGACTCGTCGATTATACTTACGTGTCTGGCAGATGCACCGTCACGGTCTCGCATCACTTGCCTGACCTATCGACGCCGCGAATCGACCGAGGATCTGGCTTACGCGAGGCTTGCAAGCCGGCGCGCAGGGTGCGAACTCGTCGAGGAATTTCTGGAGGACTACGCCCCCGACTTTGAAGACTTCCTTCGCGTACGGCCTGACCCGTACCCGCTCTCGGGGGGAATTGCATGGTTATGGATGAGTCCATGCGAATCCCAGCTCGCGAGGGAGCTGCACGCGACGGCGGTCACGGAAGGCAATCCTGGCGACAATATGCTGGGAGCCAACGATCACCAGTATGGCGTACTTGACTACGCGCAACGACATGGCCTGCGCTGCGGCCTGGCCTCTCAGGCGGTGCAACTCGCACCCTGGATAAACACCTCCTTCTGGACCGTGCTCCTGCGAGCGGTACGAGCTGCCCGCCCGGCATACAACACTGACCCTATTTCAGCCCGATGGAGCTCCCTGCGCACGCTGTTAAGCCCAAAGGCGTTGGAGATATCCACACAGCGACCGCCCGCACCTCATCCCTGGTATTTGAACCGGCAACTGGCCACGCGAGCGACAGTCATGATGGCGGATGCTTTCAGCTACCCCAGGCGGTATTACGATGCCTTCCGCCCGCCTGACCAATCCCATCCGGAGCCCTTGGAGCCGCTCAAGTCACAGCCGTTCATGGAACTTTGCCTGCGCATTCCCGTGTACGTGCTGAACGTCAACGGACGACGTCGCGGTCTCATTCGCCGCGCTTTTCAGCAGGAGCTTCCCCGCGAGATCATCAACCGGCATTGGAAGGACCGCGGAGGTCCTGCACAAGCGGCGGTGCTCCTGCAAAATCTCGGCTTCGCCCGCGACCTGTTGCTCAACGGTGAACTTCTAACCCACGGACTCCTGGATCGCTCTTCTTTGGAGCAGACATTAGGCTCCGAGGTTACCCGTGGTGTGGGCGACGTAACCGAGGTATGCGAATCCATCATCCTCGAATCTTGGCTTCGTACCATCCCACGGGTCAAGACTCACGCCGCTCTATAAATGTCATGCCCAACCGAACTCATATGTGCAGCTCCCCGAGGGTGATGCATCTCGTCCGTAAGGATTGCTGGCACCGCGGCCTCAGCCGCCTTTCTTACTTTCCTCGCGCATCTTGCGCCACCGTGCATATTGCTCTGACTTCACCGCCGCTGTGTCCTCGAAACCCTGGAGCCAGAACCGAAACCAATCAACATTCCTTTGGTAAATGATTGCGCGATGACTCGGGTAGGCAAATATCTGATGGTCTTCTTCGGGATACACGTACAGCTCCAGCGGCACTTTCTCCCGGCGCAGAGCGGCATATAATTGGATGCCCGGTCTGACCTCGCTTTCCGCGGCGTTGATCATCAGCGGAGTCTTGATTTTCCGGGCATTGAGCGCGGGTGATATGGCCTGCCATGCCGGATTCGTAGGATCATCGGACGCGGGCAGACCGTACAGCGGCCGCACCTGGTCCCATCTCTTCGCTGACATCCAATCCGCCCATACTGGATCTGGCAGTGACGGAGCCGCGATAGACGCAGCCGCGAACCTGGTGGAATGAAACAGCTCCCACTCAACCACTTTGGAACTCCAGCTGAGCCCGCCAATTCCAATATGATTGATATCTGCCAATCCGCGACGATCTAGATCGCGAATAATCACCTCGTACAGCGCTCTCGCGCGCTCTAACGGCGGCACTTGGGCTATTTCGCTTGCGGAATCTGCGTACCGCGCTTGCGCCCCGTTGTAATGAATGCAGATTGACAGCATTCCTGCTTCCGCAAACAGGAATTCCGGAAACTCGTTCCCCGCTCCACCTCGTAAGAATCCCTTGCACAGATAAGTGCTTATCACGAGCGGATATCGTTGATTGGGATTATACATTGGCGGGAATACCAGCTTGGCGAAGAGATGATTGCCAAGTCCGTCCTGCCAGGTCTGGGTTTCGACCCGTCCCAATCGATCCGCCGTAATGGCGGGATTAGGATCGAACAACGTGACGACACGACCTTTGACGAGATCGATCCGGATCACCCTGGGAGCGACGGTAGAGTCCTCATACTCGCAGACCATGCTGCTTCCGGCGATCGGGCAGTCGCCCTCCTTGCCGCTGAGACGATATGGCTGGCCTCCCACCAGAATTCCGCCAAGTGACGTTATCTGACGTACCTTCCCGGATGCCGGATCCCATTCCTCGATAATTCGCCGCGCGCCGCTCACGTCATTCTTGATGAAGACGATGCGGCGGCCATCCGCCGTCCAGCGAACCCCCTGCATGACGCCGACACACTCTGGCGATGTGCACTCGCCGAGCATGCTGCCATCGACTGCGCTGACGATCTGCAACTTCGCAAAGTCATACTGTCCCGGCACATTGGGAAGCTCGCGGGTTACAGACACTTCCCCGTGACCGTTGTCATGGAAGCTCTTCGTCTTCCCGGTTTCCCAGACAGGCGTCGGCTCACCGACAAACGCGGCAATCCCGCGCGTCACGCCGGTCGAGAGATTCATTTCCTTCTCCCGTAACGGACTGTCCGCGACATCGAGCAACGTACCACTGAATACCGTATCGGTATGCGCAGTCAGGGTCACTCGACGCCCCTTGAGCCAACGGTTGCCGGGAATGGCCTCATACAACATCAGACCATCGTCCGCCAGGTAGCCCGCTCGTGCTACGAGTTCCTCCTTGTGCCGCATCTCTTGTCTGCTATCCCTGACCCAGTAGATAAGGGTCCTGCCGTCACTACCGATCGACATCTTCTCAACGTCTGCGGAATCGGAAGTGATCTTCACCCGATCCCCGGTGGTGCCATCGATGCGCCATACCTGGATCTCGCCGTCCTGGAGTGCGCGACCATACACGTAATGCGAGTCCGCCGACCAGCCCGGCGTGTCAACCTCGAACCAGTTGTCCCAGCTTCGAATAAGCGATCCATTGGGCACTCTTTGAACGACATGTGCCGTGGCAATCTCGACGATGACCACCTCGGTCCTGGTTTCATCGAATTCGACGGAAGGCGTCGCCACCACGAACGCCACGAGCTTGCCATTGGGCGATGTCGATAACTGCGCCGGCTCGGACACCTGCGCCAGTTCCAGCAGCGATATCGGGGTGCGTTCCGATGCAAACGCATTCGACTGAACGCAACAGATGAGCCATATCATCACTGTCATGCGAAAATAATTCATGGCCGCGTGCGCTAAAATTTCTTCGTAGCCGTAATCGAGAGCAAACGGCCGAGAGCAGAGGCGTTGGCGGGGTCGAAGCCGAGACCGGCGTACTCTCCGCCCGTGCTCGTGTATGGAATGAATGGAGGCGCGCGATCAAATAGGTTCTGCACTGATAACGCGATTCGGAGATTGTTTAAAATCGAGTTCTTGCCGCCCAGGGTATAGGTGAGCTGACCATCGACTGTGGTCCAAGAGGCGACACGACCACCTAATATCGTTGATCCATAAAGCCAAGTTCCCGTGTTATTGATCTCGGAACTCGTGTAATTGACAAAGGCCGACGCTCCCCACGGGCCCTGAGCCCAGGTGAGACTGGCCCGCGCTTTGTATCGTGGAACATTGAAGATCGTTCCGGAGAGCGTGGCAGGGGGTGCGGTCGGTGTACTGTACTGATCCAGATCAATGTGGGAGACGTTGAGACTCGGCTCAAACATTCCAATCATCGTGTTGAAGCGATCGTCGAGCAGAATGTCGACTCCCGAAACGGTTTGGCGAGTAACATTTTGGTAATAATCTTCATAATAGGCGTAGACATTGGATGGCGAGAAGGTCTGTGCACTGGAATAGTTGTAGAAGACGTAAGGAGGATTCGTCACGCTGGAAATCAGACTCGCACTGGGGTTGATTGCGATGAACGGAGCATAGAGAGGACTTCCCAGAATGCCGACGGCTGTCGAAATCGGAGTCGTGATTCGGTTGCGATAATCTATTCCGTACGCCGAAACCGTGGCCTTCGCTCCGGTCAACCAGGAAGGCTTGTAATCAACAGATGTCGTCCAGCCACGTGCGGTCTCGGCGCCCAGTTCGGGATTTCCTCCAAACCCTTCCAGACCGACCTTCCCCGGCTCGTCTTCTCCGAAGTCCGCCGCATCCTCGGCGAGGGTGGTCTGCGTGCCATATTTTTGCCACAGTCCTGGTGCATGAAATGAGCGTCCCCAGGTGCCCTTCAGGGTGAGGTCCGCCAGGGGAACATAGACCAGGCCGAGTTTTGGGTTGGTCGCGTCGCCAAAGTCACTGTATTGTTCGTAGCGCGTGGCCGCGGAAAGCTCCAAGCGATGTAGCGCCGGTCGCGAAGGGTCCTGGGCCACCAATGGTATATTCAGTTCCACTGCTCCATATTTGATGTCTCGAGACGCGGCCGCCAGCCCATCGAAATTGACATCCGTCTCCTCCCGCCGGTAGCCCGCAGCGAACGCGACGGCAAGCGGCCCGGCCCACAACGAAGCCAGTGGTCCGGCCGCCTCCATCTCGCCGGACATGGTTTTGTTCTCGAAGGAATACGTTGCCGGCATGCCGCCGTCCGTCGTTTCCGTATCCGCCTCTGCGTCTCTGGCCGAGCTCGCTGTCACCGATGCACTCCAGTTTGCAGGCAGGGCAAATCGCAGGCCGGTAGCTAGACCGTTCTGATTGACCGGGGTGATATCCACGTAGAATGTCGGGCCGAAGCCCGTGAGCGCCTCTGGCTCGCGATGCGTGAATAACGCATCGGCAAAGACTGAAATGAAGTCGTTTACGTTGAAATGCCCGCTGAAGAGTCCCGTATTCCGCGTGTCGGCGGGTAACAGACTGGTGGGATTGAAGGCCTGCGAAGAAAAATCTCTCTGGCTGGCGAGCAGCTGGTTCTGCACGAAATTTTCGTATGTCAGGATAAATCCGCCGCGCTCGCCGGAGAGACCGAATGTCTGGTCGAACTGGCGATCGCCTCCACCCCCATCTGTGGTGTTACCATACCGCAGCGTTGTTTCTGCGCCGTTGTAATCTGGCTTGAGTATCACGTTTACGACGCCGGCGACCGCATCCGAGCCATAAATGGCCGAGGCGCCGTCCATCAGGATCTCGATGCGCTCCACGGCAGCCAGCGGAATGGCTGAGATATCGACGGAATCGCTGACTCCATTGAACGCCAATCGATGGCCGTTCACCAACGTCAAGGTAGCGTCGGAGCCAAGACCCCTGAGGTTTGCCGTGGACGCCGAACCATAGTTCTCGGCGGTGTTAGCTTGTGATGTGGCCATGGCGCCGGGATTCTGGCCACCCCCGAAGTTTTCCGGGAGACTGCGTATGACATCGCCGATCGTCGCATAGCCGGACTGATCGATGGCCGCGCGGTCGATCACGATCACTGGCGACGCAGGGGTGGCTCCCGGTATGAGCGTTCCCGTAACTGTGACTTCCTGTAGCTGATCTGTGGAACTTTCACTGTCTTGGTTCTCTGGTTTTTTTGCATCATCTGGAGCGGCTGACTCCTTCTGGTCCGGTACGGACGGCGAGGAACTATCGGCCACCTTTATCGCGCGCAGGGACTCCGCAGAGTCCGATGTGGACACTGCCGCACTGGCGACCACGATGGTATGGTCGTCCAGGTGCTGCGGTCGCAACCCCGTTCCCACCAGCACGCGCAGCAGCGCGTCATCCACGGTGAGGTCTGCTTTCAGTGCCGGGGCCTTGAGCCCTGCGACTTGACTCGAACGGAATCCGACATCTGTATTGGTCGCAGCACCGATCGCCTCGAGCGACTGCGCTAAGGGTTGTGCCGGCAAATCGAAGTGAACAAGCGCCTGGCCACGAACATCTGAAATCCTGAGTGCGGCCGCCAAGACGAGGGCCATCGAAGACCAATGAATGCGATCACAGATATTTCGCACAGCGACCTCCTGTTATTTGGATTTGCGTTCATGCAAGTTGATCCCAATACAAGGAAGTCGATTCGGATTGGATAAATGGAATCGACTGATCGAATATTTTCGAGGTTCGCGACGTCATTCAAGTGTGTGCATCGGACGCGCGGTTCGCACCTTCGCCGCACAGCGCGCCGAAGTTGCAAGGGGCGCATTCTTCCCCAAATTTAATACTAAGGACTTCTTAGTATCGCGTCAATGCCAAAGCCAACGGTCTGAGATCCCCACCAACAAGATGGGGCAGAGATGGGTGTCTCGATTGTCGCGGAGCGCTTGAAACAGGCCCGGCAACGGGCCGGCATATCCCAGAAACAGCTCGGCATCCAGGCGGGAATCGACGATTTCTCCGCGAGTGCACGCATCAACCAGTACGAGCGCGGCAAGCATACGCCGGATCTGCTGACGCTCTCGCGTCTGGCCGCCGTCATGCAAGTGCCCGTCCCCTACTTTTATTGCCAGGATGCGGAACTCGCCGCCGTCATCCTCAGGTTCTCGGCCTTGGAACAGGCGCAAAGAAGGCGATTGCTCGGCCTGTTGGATCAGCTATAGAAGGTCCATCAGGGTACGGCGGCAGCGGGAGGCAGCAACGCGGGCCGGGACAACACAATACTGCTGCCGTTTCGATCAGCCCGCAGATCTAAGGCTGCCGTCACGATTCTCACGAATTCGTCGGAGTCGCCCGCGTGAAACACCCCGCCGATGCGCAACTGGGCAATATCGGCATCCGCAACAGTGATACGACTCTTGTTGTACCGGTTCATCTCGTTAGCCGCCTCTGCGAGCGGTGTGGCGTCGAACTCCACCCGCCCCTGTTGCCACGCCGTGATGCGAGTCAGATCCGGCCGATCCACGGCCGGCGCATGATGTCGCAAGATGACCAGGCGTTGCCCGGGGAAGAGGATTTGTGGGTTCTGCCGCAGCATGTCGTCATGCGGGGCGATGGGCACTACACTGATCCGTCCTTCGACCAGAGTGACCGAAAGGTCCTCGATACCGTCGAGGCGCACGATGAACGAGGTGCCCAGCGCTCGAATCTCCTGACCGTCCACGCTGACGAGGAACGGCCAATTCGGATGCTTTGAGACATCGAAGCGCGCCTCGCCGCGTATCAGCCGCACGCGGCGCGCATGTTCGTCGTACTTGACTTCGATACGGGTGTCCGTGTTCAGCACGACACGCGTGCCATCCCGCAACAGCCGAACCTCCTGCTGGCCGATCCGGGTCGTGACGGCGTTGTCGTTCCAGTAGTACACCCCGGCGGTGATCGCCAGGACCACGGTCGTGGCGACCGCGGCGGCCCATAGAGCGATTCGCGAGGGCCCCCGCCTGCGGGCAGCGGGAGTGTTGCGGTGCGCGCGCAGCCGAATCTTGCCCGCCCGCTCCCACGCCTGCGTCAGACGCGCAAACGCGCGCCGATGGTCCTCACCCTCGTCAAGCCACGTACGGAGCCGCGCGTCCAACCCAGGACTGCGTCGCTCGTCGTGAAGCTGGGCAACCCAGGTGGCTGCCGTGGCGCGCACCTGTGCGGACGGCACCGGCCCATCGTGCAATGGTCGGGTTCCGTTCATTCGCGAAGCAGCTCATTATCGATGAGAAGCAGGGCTTTGGCGATATGGTTCGTGACTGCCCTGGTGGAAATGCCCAGCTGCTGGGCAATTTCCCCGTAACTCATGCCGTCGAAACGGTGCAGCAGGAAGGCTTCCCGGGTGCGCGGATTGGCGGCCGCCAGGCGTCTCTCAATGCGCTCGATCAGCTCATATACTTCTGCATCCTGCTCGGCAGAGCTCGCCGTGTCCATGCAATCAGTCTCATCAAAGGGCTCGTCGGAGAAGATGCGTTGCGTCAGCGCGGCGCGGCGGAAGCGGTCGATGCGCACTTTCTCCGCCACATCCACGAGAAATCCGACCGGATCACGGACTGGCGCATTTTGCTCTTGTTGATAGCGGGCGAGCCGGAGAAAGCTCTCTTGAATCAGCTCGTCAACCTCATTCCGGCTCGAATCTCCGCGCTGGAGCAGGCGACGCCGCAGAAAGGCCAGCTGTTCCTTGAGACCATTGCGCAGGGGTACTTCATCCTTTCGTTCATCCGCGGAATGTACTTATTTTTGACGACAATCACGCCGCAGGTGGATTGAACCTCCACCGCCCCCGTAGCTGGTATCGTCGCCACCATCCCCCCTTAATACTAAGGACTCCTTAGTATCGCGTCAATACCAAAGCTCACAGTCTGAGAACCCCGCAAATAAGATGGGGTACAGATGGGTCGGGTTTCGATCGTCGCGGAGCGCCTGAAGGAAGCCCGGCTGCATGTCGGAATATCCCAGAAGCAGCTTGGCATTCAGGCGGGAATTGACGATTTCTCCGCGAGCGCACGTATCAACCAGTACGAGCGCGGCAAGCACATGCCGGATCTGCAGACGCTCACGCGTCTGGCCGCCGTCATGGGCGTACCCGTCCCCTATTTCTATTGCCAGGACGCGGAGCTCGCCGCCGTCATCGTCAAATTCTCGGCCTTGGGAAAGGCGCAAAGAAAAAAATTGCTGGGCTTGATTGGTGAGTTATGAGGCCGGACCACTACCTCCCGGTGATTCACAGCATACGCAGGCAAGCGTATCAGGAGGTACGAGGTTTCCAGCAGATTGAGCCAGCGATGCACAGTGGGCTGCGGCAGCGCCACGTCGCGACCGAGTTTCGTCTGGTTGACGAGTTGGCCCATGCGGCGGTCCGCTGCGGTCGTCGGAAAGTGCGTGCTAACCAGTCGGGGAAGGGTGTTCATGCCATGAATGATCAAGCGGAGGCGGTAAAATCCACTCCGAGGACTACAAAATCCCTTCATTCCCACTCGATTGTTTCCTGATTATATAAGCTGCTGAAAACATGCGTTAATTTTTCTGATGCGACGGTCTTTACCGGCGATAGCACCGTCAAAGAGTTACGCTTTTGATTTTCAACGATTTTCGAGCAGAAAAAAAGATTCGCCGGTTTCACCAGCTATCGACACCAATCGGTCGATTTTTCCGCCGCCTAGCTTAATCGCTCGACAGTGCCAGGGGCGAAAAACTACCGTCAGCAACTTAGCACGCCTCCCATTCACACACTATCCCGGAACACTTTCAGCGCAGCAATGGCACGACGCAAACGGCCATCGCTCCAAACAGTTACGTTCGTACGGCCGCGCCGCCCTTTTTCGCCCAGTCAATATTCTGAGCCTCTGTTGTAATGCGCGATAGCGCGTGATCGTCGCATCCTTCGAACAGCTGTTGCGCGAGAAAGAGCCGCTTTTCAAAGCTTGGTCGATTGAAATTGAATGCTGGGTGATCCACCAGTTCGAGCGCCTTCTTACGGATGTCCGCCGCGTCGGCGAACTTTTCCACCGCGTGCGCCTCGGCTTGCTCAGTCTGTATTTCGGCGGTCCGTTCTTGCAGAGCAGCTTCCAAATCCTCGTACCACCCGGTCTCCGTCAGAGACGCGTGAAGAATCCCTTCCACGGCGAAGCCGAATAGAACTCGGCAAGGCTTACCGTTTTTGCGGAACGCGCCGCGGCGCAAATCCGCGAACCTCTCGCGTAATACTGTGTCATCCTCATCTGCTCCAAGTTCATCGAGATAACCTTCGATCTCAAGTTCAACGTCAAATTCCGATTGGACCAGATAGATCAACCGGGGACGGATGGCCGCGACCGCCCGTAGCGCCTCTTCTGTGCTCAACGCAGCGGTCGCGAGATTATGGTCCCCCTGTGGCCAAGCGGCGACCACACAAGCCCCAACGCTGTCAGCTGCGTCTCGAAAACGCTTGGTGATCGCATTGATGTCGTCTTCGCCGCCCATCCGTATCCCCTCACTTTGCGCGCGTCGTACCCATGGCAGGCTTCACTGCGCGACGCTGATCTCCGTCGCTGACCACATCGATCGCACGCCATCAACAATCCGGATTTCCGAACGCCCTGCGCCGCGCTTCTCCACGCACACCTGAACGGCAATCCGGTCGATCATTGCGGCGACATGGGTAATGACGCCCACCTTCTGACCGCGCCCTTGCAATGTTTCCAGGGCATCCACCGCTATATCGAGCGTCTCCGCGTCGAGCGATCCGAAGCCCTCATCAATAAAGAGGGTATCAACGAAGGATGCGCGACCTTCGAGGCCCGACAGCGCCAACGCGAGGGCCAACGACACCAGAAAACGCTCACCGCCCGAAAGGCTTCGGGTTGCGCGTATCTCGTCGCCCATATCACGATCAACGATCTGCAGCGTGAGGTCGGACGCAGTCCCACGCGCGAGCCGATATCGTGGGCTCAGCGCACTTAGGATCCGCGTCAAAATAACATAGTCAATATTATTTCGGCCTTTTCTTCGGCGAGAGGACATAGTTCCAATCACCATGAAAAGCATCGTGCACGATATTCAGGGCAGCCAGTGCGGCATTGCT
>Ga0182030_10015740_pt1 | contig 14805 bp, 12 predicted proteins | sample 812S3MmetaG_FD_121299 | JGI IMG/M metagenome (GOLD analysis project Ga0182030, IMG submission 121299) | Permafrost microbial communities from Stordalen Mire, Sweden - 812S3M metaG (Illumina Assembly) | ecosystem: Environmental > Terrestrial > Soil > Wetlands > Permafrost | place: Sweden... | reverse complement strand
TAGTATTTTATTATTCTAAAACAGAATATATTAAAAAAAAGATATATTATAATTATATAAAAAGACTATATTAGCTTTTATCTTAGTATTTTAGATTTAGAACAAAAGCTTTTCTCTCTTTTTTCCTTAGATATCTAGAATATCAATAAACTTGTACTACCTCTTTATTTGCACCGAATTAAGGCTCTTATAAAGCAAGTACTGCGAGTGTGACAATCTCAATAACTCACAGTGATATATTCCACAAGTATGTCAAAACTACCTAGTTAGGTGATAGGATATTCTTCAACCATGCTAGGATATATGTACCTGGAGGCAAGTTATAGATATTGTCAAATTCTGAACCGTTGTGATCATATCTTTATTGTTGATTTCTGCCATTTCCTATATCAAATTATGTACAGCAATGCCAGCTCTCTTCCATATTCATCACACCAAGGAAATAGAAGCCAAATACTGAGTTCCTCGTCCATATTCTAGCATCTTAGGACTGCCACTCCACAGCAGAACCCAATTTTTTTGTGCTGCCTTGTAAATCCAAGAGAACCGAGAGAGGGTTTAAATATCTTTCTGAGGTGATAGTTGAGAAAAATGCCTATTTGTTGACCCCTATTCACAATTCCCCTGGATATCAAATGCTAAGTGGGGGATATAAGACTTCCTAACTGCGCTTCTTCATTGGCAACGGAGCAAAAGTGATTGGATGGAGTTTACGCAATGGAATCACTGCCTTTCAAATCATTTCTAAACTCTAATTATGATGTGAAACTTGCCAATTTTGAGTATGAGAGCTCTATATTTGCATGCTGAGGATCTACCTGTATGTGCATATATTCTCAATGAGTGTTACAACAGTGGTTGACAGCGACAAAACAAATGACAACAGTTATACACACACAAAACAAACATAGCTACCAAAGTTCACCGACTAAGAGAGTACCATGAAACCATGTGTGTATGTGTTTGAATTGGCAAGGACAGTGGCTTGAATAAGTTTTAACTACACAAGTTGGACCATCCAGGATTTCTTAGACCACCTCCACCACCATTCATTATGCTTGATCCAGAAAATAGAGGGTTGCACGCCTTTATATATGTCTGACAAAGCAGAAAATAGACGTGCCAAGCAAATTGCGCCGGTGAATGGCAACACTCATCACAGCCTTTAAAATTCCCAGTATGCTAAGAGCTCTGTGAGTAGGCAGTTGTAAGATGTTAAAGAATTGTCTCGATGTGAATCAGCCCTGGGCCTGTGAGGAGATAAATTCTTCCTTCTTTTCCATCTATAAAAGCACCCTCCCGGCAACTTGGACAGCAATATTTCAGAACTCAATATGCCAACCTGTTCTAGGTCTATCTTGTGTCCCGGAATCCATGCTCCCAATACTTACAAGAACGGAGAGTATTTCGGTCGATCGCTGTGACATTGAATTACATCTGCTTTTTGAGTCATTGTTTCTTCTGCTTTAGGACAACCAGACGTTGTCATCTTGAGAACAGCGGTGGACAATGATAGTTCTGCAAAATCAAGAGTTGAGGAGTTTGCCATTCCTTTCTAAGGTAGAAAGGAGGGTATTTGGAGGCTTTATATGCTTACCAAGGCTGAGAAAGGACAAGCCGTGAATTGTAACATTCTTCACTTCTCGACGTGAACCGGGCTCATGCCATTGATAATACCCCTCCTTCCCTGCCTATAAAGTGCGCTCTCTATGCACACAATCACAGGCAGCAACACCTCGGATTTACCCAGACACCATCCGGTTCTATCTTGTATTCTTAGCTTTCTGCCATAAAAATTTACAAGATCAGAATGTAGTTTTGCTTGTTGCTGAAACAGCAGAACTACCTCCCTTATAAGTAATTGTTATTGGGGTAGGATAGCCAAACGTTGTCATTTTAAAGACAGCCGCCAATGGTGGTAGTGCTGCGAAAATAAATGTTGTTCAAGCAGTTCATCAATTTTGTGAATGGGAGAGCCAACGGATTTGCTACCCACACCCTTCTGAAAAAGACCATGCTGATTTTACACCCTTGGGACATGATATTGGGGTGCTATTCTATCTTCATGACACGACATTGAGCGATCGCAAAATTCTATACCTTATACTTGAGTTAGAAAGGAGATTCCCAATTTTATATGTGCTTCCAAAGGCTGAAAAATGATTACGCTGCAATAATGATATTTTCTTGACGTGAATCAAGCCTAGGCCACTTACAACACACCACCTATAAAATGCACTCTCTCCCTATCCAACACGTCAGAAATGAAACTTACAATGGCATTCAGATGCACGGTCATCTGTTTCTGACTTTCTGAACAAGTACAATCAATGCCAACTTGTGATTTAGACATTGGGATGCAGCTCTCCCTCGAATTTGTGAATATTCATTGTGAGGTGATTTGAGATAATCGTTGTCCCTTTGGAAAACGTTGCCAATACTGGGACAGTTGTGGAAGTAGAGGTTGAGTATTGAATCTCTCTGTCAAATGAGATACTCTAAGGCAGGGCTGATCTATCTTCCATTTGTTACATAATGAAATAAATCACATGATGGGATGTGTACTCCGTTAGCAGAAGAGACATGAGAACCAAGTGCCTAAGATAGAGTGCTTATGATAAAGTACTTCCTGTTATTGTAAAAAGGTATGAAGTACAGTATTTATATATCCCTCTGAGCTTTCTGAAAAAGCCAAAACTGGCAGGACCGAAAATGAATCTCAACGTAGTGGTTTACGAATCCCCGACATCCTTCTTGACGCAATTGAAACTGGGTCAAGGCACATGATGAGCTACAGTAGTCCCACTTCTGTGCCTCCTAATCTATAAAAGACAGGAAGGGAAAAAAGGAAAGTGTTGAACTCCCGTTTATAAAGTGCTAGCGATTTCCAGACCATATTCTCCCCGACGAGTTGACACAACTGTAATCGAGGTATAATGGAAAAAGTAGTAGGTCTTGAATAGAGAGACCTGCTTCACAACACTTGTTGAAGTTTAATGCAGTATGAGTCTCAAAAATGACACTCTAGATTCTCAGGGAATGACTTGAAAGAAAAGTCTCGTGTGGTAAGAAGCTAGGAAATACTGATTCTACCTTGACGTGTAGATCTGAGAAGCATGGCAGCTTCTACTGGATAGTACCAAGGAAATAAGGCGTCCGCGAAGATTCGACTGTAGAGCAACGTTGTTGGTATTATACACCCCCACTGCCCAGAAACTAATATCCTCATATCATCGTCCACGCGTCCACTATGCATTCTTCCATAACCATTTTACTTTCCGCCGAACCAGCTAGAGATACCACTCTTCGCCTTAGCAGCCTCCTGCTCAACCTTCTTATCCGCAGCATCGATTTTCTGTCCAGCATCTTTGCGATATTCTTGGAATTTGCCCTCAGCTTTCGCTAGTTCTGCGCGAGCTTTATCGGTCTATAGAAGTAAACATCAGCCAAGCACAAGATATCCCGGAACACGATGCACAGATAGAGGTATTGAGGATAAGCAACGAGGAACACCTACAGCACTATCAAGCTTTGCTCCAGCTTCAGATGCCCACTTCTCTCCCGTCTTTTCGGCTTCCTTGGTTCGACCTGGAACCTCAGACTTGACTTTTGCGGAAGCACGAGATAGATCACCTAACCAAATGTTACTATATTCGCTTGATCACGAGAGAAAGGGCAACGTACTCTCGAATTGTTTCTCTGCAACCTTTGGGTTCCCTCCGGCGCTATACAAGTAATAACCAATACCACCGGCAGCCGTAAGGCCAAGGATGAGAGGAACTCTGGACTTTGGTGCTGCCATTGTAGAAGCTGGAAAGGTTATTTGATTGCTCGAATTGGGTCTTGAACGTGGAGTTTCGGATGTGGGGAGAGAATTCAAGTACACAAAGAACGGGTTGTTGTGGAAATGAGGAGATACGGCGGAAGGATTATTGCATGATCCAGGTGTGATGGCTTAAGTTGATGATTGGTTGGGTCGGACTAGGGAGAGCTTTCCTTGTCATTCTCACCAGCTAACCCCACATCCAAGGCACAATATACAGAACACGTCATAACTCAGACCAAGCGGAGAGAAGCGGGAGAAGCGGGAGAAGCTGGGATCGTAGAGAAGTCCGTGTCCCTCACGTGTGTTGAAGAAGGATGTGGCTGGTGCATCCCTTTTCTTTTGAGAGACAAAGTTGGCAGATCATTCGAGATCCATAGCGCGTCATAAGATTTAGAACGTGGCTGCGCTCGAAGGATGGGAAGCTAGCTAACATGAGCATCTAATTATCTAATTTGAAGGGGAAACAGAAGCTGCGATCTAGATACATCATTGAGTATAGACGCATCAAACCACTGGTTACCGTTTAGGTCGAGCCACATTGTAACCAACGTACTGCATCTGAAAACAAAAGATCCGTAGAACGTCAACGGCTTCCGAAAGCTGGTATTTTCAGCGATGCTCTCACACTGGTAGGAAATGCCTCTCCTGCATTCTTCGTCACGTCGACCAGACCCCTTACGGCCCGAGGATTACGACCACGAAATCGATCTTGTCGATGATACACAATCGAGAGCTCCCTCTACTAGTACCCGAAGTCAATCTGCGAACGGGCGTCCTTCACCACCACGCTCGCCCGGTGTCATCTCCGATTCCTCATCACGGCGGCACAGTGACGTTCCTCTGCGAAAGAAAGAAACGTTGCGAAAGGAATTGACGAGAAGAAAATATTCGAAATATCAAGATCGTCGATTGGGAGATGGTGAAGAGCGACAAGACTCAGAGGGTGGGGCGGTACAGGAGTCGAGGCCAGATGGCGAAGCGCCAGAGGCAGAAAGAGGTCGTTCAAGAGATGGTTCAAGGAAAGGCAAAAAACACAAGGACGAACATTCTGCGATAGATATTCTTTACGAAAATCAACGGGGAGGCTTCCTATGTGGCATGCCACTGTTTTCTGGAGCAGCTCTAGGAAATCTTGATCCTTCACCATGGACGAATATAGCTCAGAAAACGAGTCCCACGAATATCACAAATGCGCAGGTACCAGATCCATCCTGGGAATGGGCATGGAAGGAATGGTCTATCAACCATACAGATGAGGTAGATGAAGATGGATGGGAGTATTCATTTGCTTTTGCCCATTTTTTCTCATGGCATGGACCATCGTGGTGGAATTCATTCGTTCGTCGAAGAGCTTGGATTCGAAAACGAGTGAAGAAGCATGTTGGCTATCGAGCCAATGAAGCACATGTGCTGAATTCCGATTACTTTACGATACATCCGGCGATAGATCGAAGTAGGAGTCGAGCTTCAACCAGAGATGGCAGTTTCCTGAATCGGTACAGTGTCACCCAGCTCGCCAAACGGGAAATGGAAGAAAGCATAGTTGTCGAGGATATTTCGGATATTGCTTCGTTGATGGCGGCTTTGAAATTCTCTCGCATCGATAGGGAGAAGATGGAGGCTGTTGAAAACTTCCTGACGAACGGTGGGGATGAACTTTACTATCTCAGAGATCGAATGCACGACATAATGGGAATATTTATCTTTCAAGCTTCGAGGCGACTTCTTTTGACTCATCTGTTGAAGATTTTCAACGACGCATTAGAGGAGCAAAAGAAGGACGAAGAGGGTGAAAAGGAACCGGATCCTGCTGGAAAGCGAAGGGTCGACAATCTCGAAGCAGCATTAAAATATGCAGATGAGGAAGTCAAGAGATTAGAATTCTGGAGTGATGTGAAGGATATGGCGGAGAAAGGCGACACGAAAAGTGCCGTGGATGAATCTCAGGGTTGGGGAAAAGGTTGGTCTGGTCTCGATGACAGTGGTCCAAAGGATGTCATCTCGAATCGGGAGCTTCCAGGAATCGGAAATTGTGAGAGGAAGGACGAAGGCAATGGGACCGCAATTCTGTCAAGTTCGGAAAAGGGCAAGGGAAAGGCAAAGGAATAGCATATCAACATGGCGTTTTTGGTCCCAAAATCATGGATGCATAGCGTTAATTTGGGATATTGGCTAGTGGAATACCTTATGAAATACATAGAGGTTCAAACATATGAAGTTTAAGCGTAGATTTGAGCAATTATCTAATAAATTTTACGTGTTATCGAGCGTGATCTTTTTTACCACATCCAAATGTCCTTACTCTTTCGCAGCACCTCAGGGGTCTGCACGTGCCTTCCGCCTTGGCGGGAGTTGCCGAACAGTTCCAAATATTTTCTTAACTTCGAACTCAACACCTCAGAACCACTCCAACAGCCAGAACATGACAATATCATAGCGAATGTCCCTGGGAAGTCGAATTGGAAGACGAGGCAAGGTTGCAATTGTTACCAGCCTCGCCTCGGCTCCCAGGGAGCCCCTTCTGTTTCTCTATCCTCCATGGATCAGCAAAAGCTCGTTTACAACCTCTGCACCAGTTTCCCAGGCACATAAGAACCCTTCAATCTCAGCACTGTCCAAAGATACTTTAGCATCCAATGTCGGAATCGGAAAACCCGTGCTGCGTACACTTAAAACATCCTCTCATATTACCGGAAAGCGTTTCGAACACAATGTTCCTTCACAACAGGATGTGAGAGCCGAGAGCGAGAGGATACCAACAGGTCAGAACGGCAATGAATCCTCAAAACCACTTGTTGGGCCTGTTTTACTGGGAGCTGGTTACAATCTCCCGGCGCCTCCACCCTCAAGGATACTGCGTAAAGTCTACTCGTGTCTCACAAAACGTGCGAGGATTGTGCAACACAGGAGAAATACCAGAAACGCCTACCGGGAGAACTTGAGGAAGCAGCAGCTCTCTGCGGATCCTGATTGGCGTAGCATAATGGCAGATCTCCGAGATCGAAGTCCAAAATACGAAAGGTGGCTCGAAAAAGCGCTTAACATACAAGTTCCTGAAAGCGTGGTTGGGAGATTTCTGTTAGAAGTCGACGATAACATGTGGGATATTGCGAGTAGATACGGGTGCTCCATCGAATTGAGTTCTCAAGCCTCACCTGAGACTGGAGATCGATATTATGTCCTTTCTGGTACTGCAACTGCAATACGCAGAACTGCAGCAGATATCTTGGCAATTGCTCCACAGGTTGGGCTGTCAAGCACTCAGACTGGATTATTACCTTCTAGCATTACAATGAAGACCACACCTGCCATAATGGATTCTGTTCAGCTAGGCCACGACGGGACAGCTCGACAAGTTAGAAGCGAGAATCGTCAGCCCATTCAAGTCTTGAAAGCCACCGACATACCAAGACCAATGACTTGGACTAGAGAATCGTTTGCTGATTACGTATCTGATCTGACATCTCTGGTGGTACCAAATCATATGCACCGATTATTATACAATAGGTATGCCGATCATGTCTCCACGGTCATAAAAATCTTGCGGGAAGTTTTCCTAGAAGCAGAGCGCCATTTAGCAGTATCCCGTTATGCTTTCAATAAGGCGTTGGGGTACTTTGAGAAGACAAGCCAGATTGCGGCTGTTCGAGAATTCTTCGTTCGCATGGAGATGATGAGGGTGCCAGCGGACGTAGAAACTTTCAATATAATGTTGAGAGGAACTGCAAAGAATGAAGATCTTCACAATTTTCATTTCATACTCCATCTGATGTTCCGCCGAGGGGTTATGCCCAATTTCGGAACATGGATTGCCTTCATGATGGCAGTTCCCCATCTACGTATCAAGCTATATATTCTACAGACAATGAATGAAAGGGGCCTTCTAGGTCTCATAGCAGCCAGAAGGAGCGTTTGTCAGGAGCTTGTCACCCAGGAAATGTCTGCCTCCTTAGATCATGGACAGAGAGAAGAAGAATTTCTCAAACACATGGACACGAACTATGGATCTTGGTGGCTCACGCTTTCAAGTGCCAATCGCATTGTCAATGTACTAGGATCGCGTGGACTGATATCTCGCTGCTGGGACTTCCTATCTGTCATGGAGTCCAGGTTGATTACACCAAATCAAGTCACTATCAACACGATCCTCAACCACTGCAAGCAATCTGGTAATATGAATGGGGCCCTCGAAGTCGTGAGGAGGCTTCCCCAATCTATCAGCTTCGTTCCGAATGAGATCACTTATAATATATTGTTTGAAATGGCATGGCGCGGGATGCATTATAATCTCTGCAAAGTTATTTGGAAGTATGCCTGCTTAAATGCTGCTACAACAAGAATGATGAGGTCGCGTGTGTTGACGAGCTTAAGAATCGTGGAGTTGGATCGATTCCCGGCGATTACCCCCTGTCAAAGATGGAATCTGACTGCAGGCGCTTTCGTTTCCGGAATACATCGAAGTCGCTTTCATCCAATGAGAGCATCTCATGAGGCACTCTTTCAAAATGAACAGATTGAAGTAAAAATGGAACCCGAAGTCCCATATCAACCCATCATTGATGTGCCTGGAACGAAGGAGCTAAACCGAAGCCAAAAATCCCCCCCTATCCCTTACAATAATCTTGTGGATAGATTGGAGGAGCTGTGGACCGCCATTACTCAGAAACATGACATACTAGAAGGAGAGAGCTCAAGTGGAAATCCATCTCGTGCACGTCTCGCCGCTGCTGGAACCTTCCTTGAATACGATTATCAAGTCTTCAAAGACTGGCGACAAATACGATCCTTCCAGGATTTGTTGAAACAAGCAGCAACGTTAGACCAGAAGTGGGTAGATGACCCTAGCTTGAATTTTACACAGAAGCTGCTAGATGGGATTTTTGTTCCAATACAGCTGAAAGGGCAGGACTGTGAGTATCTATATAAGGAGTGGAACTGAGATGCAAATATGGGACTGGCTTGTATACTAGGCGAACTTGGATGTATTAAGACCTGTAGGATAGAAAGATAGAGGAGCCGGGGATAAGAGCCCCCGAATGTCAAATTAAGACATCCTCTCTACAACTAGAAATGAGAAATCAATATTCATAAAAGTATCAGTGAGACACCATGTCTCTGAGAGCCTTTCCCTTATTAACAGCCAACAAAAAATCATCAAGAATCCCTAACTCCTCCATCCCATCCGATCCTCATTCCACCCAGCTCCTAAACCCCAACCCTATAACTAACTAGCGTATCCACCCGATGATTACTCGTACTAAAACTCCTCAACTGCACCTTCTCCCCATTCTTAATCTCCTTAGCATCGCTATCCCCCCACTCCATCGGAACCTCACTATCCGCATCCGCATACACCAACACATTAAAGGTGCAATCGCCATCTAGTTGAGGGAGAAAAGTGACTGAAGCTGTGATTTGTCGGAAGATGCTTTGGATCTCTGCTTGGATTTCTGCTTCTGTTTTTTCGGCTGGTGGAGGTACTGCATCCCTATCCATACAATTTTCGTCAGCCACCCTCGAATAAAAATCACCCACACCAAACCAAATCACCGAGATATAACATCAAGATTGAGAAACCGGAAGAGGGGAAAACGTACTCAGGAACAGCATTCTCCTTATCAACGCCCTTCTTCTCAGCCCTCTCTTTCTTTGACTTCGCAAATATCTGCACATCAAACTGCCACCGTTCCACATGTTCCCCGGTATCTTTACTGGTGATGACAACGACGAGTTTTGAGATCTTGCCGCCAATCATCCATTCGTTGAGCTGGGACATGATTTTTTTGATGTAGGCTTTTACTTGGTCGTCCGAGGAGACGAGCATTGTTAGGCCGTATTTTTTGACCCTGGAATAGTGTTAGAGAGGGTTTTGGGATGGGGAGGAGGGAATGGGAGACGTACGCAGTGAAATCTTCGGCGGGGTAGACACCTCGTTGGAAGCTGGGAATATGTTAGTTTTGGAAAAAGAATTTGGAGGGGAATGAGACGAACAGAATTGTGTTTATGGAGTATTGAAACTGCCATTGTCAGTTCCATTCATCATCTCTGTCTAGAAGGGGAGCTCACAAATTCCGCAACATATTTCGCTGAGCCTTCAAGGGATTAGCTATTGACCTCCAGAAACCCGAATTGAGAAACATACCTTTCAGCGACAGCTTATGCACTTTCGATTTATCTTTCTCTCGTTCGATAGACATCTTGAGTGCGATGAATTTCTCAAAACCCTTTTCGCAATTGAAGATGAAGATGATCGCCAGGCTCAAGAGTTTACATTAGTTGCTACAGTAACAAATCCCAACGGCTAATCCCGGCGTAACCTCAATAATTTTTATACCACCACCTCGAAAGTCCAAAACTTACAGCTTCAAATCCGCAAATGCAGCGATGTCCACTCAACCTCTTCCGGCTCCCTAGTAGCATCCGCGCCCAATATGTCACCCAATTCTTCAAAAACAATCGTTCATTCACCACATCGATAGCACGTTATGCTCAGGCCTCCAAAGTCCCCACCACCGACCTTGAGCGCCGCATCCAATCCATCCCCATCTCCCGTTTCCGTAATTTCTGCATAGTAGCCCATGTCGACCATGGCAAAAGCACTCTCAGCGACCGACTTCTCGAGCTAACGGGCACCATTGCGCCGGGTGGCAATAAACAGATCCTCGATAAATTGGATGTTGAGCGCGAGAGGGGTATTACTGTGAAAGCGCAAACATGTTCTATGATCTACAACTACGAAGGGGAGGATTACCTGCTGCATTTAGTGGATACGCCTGGCCATGTAGATTTCCGCGCTGAGGTATCAAGGAGTTACGCCAGCTGTGGCGGAGCCCTGTTACTCGTGGATGCAAGCCAAGGAGTTCAAGCACAAACGGTAGCTAATTTCTACTTGGCGTTCTCACAAGGGCTGGTGCTGGTACCGGTTGTGAATAAAGTTGATTTACCATCTGCAGATGCGCCAAGGGCGTTGGAGCAGATGGAGAGTGCGTTTGAGTTGGAGCCGAAGAATGCGGTGCTTGTGAGTGCGAAGACGGGGTTGAATGTTGAGGCTATTTTGCCGGAGGTTATAAGGCAGATTCCGTGTCCGGAGGGGGACCATAAGAAGCCGTTGAGATTGTTGTTGGTGGATTCGTGGTATGATAATTACAAGGGGGTTATATTGTTGGTGAGGATCTTTGATGGGACGATTAAGGCTGGTGATCATGTGGTGTCTTTTGCTACGGGTATCAAATACTTTGTTGGGGAAGTCGGAATTATGTACCCACATCAGACGCCTCAAATTTCACTCAGGGCTGGCCAAGTTGGGTATATCTACTTCAATCCTGGAATGAAAAAGAGTCAGGAAGCTTTAAGCGGAGATACCTTCACCACAGTTGGATCAGAGAAATTGGTAGAACCCTACCCCGGCTTTGAAGAGCCCAAATCTATGGTCTTCGTCGCCGCCTTCCCAGTCGACCAAAGCGACCACGGCCATCTCGAAGACTCCATCAACCAAATCGTCCTCAACGACCGGAGCGTAACCCTCCAAAAAGAATCCTCCGAAGCCCTCGGCGCAGGTTGGCGTCTCGGTTTCCTCGGGACTCTCCACTGCTCCGTCTTCGAAGACCGTCTGCGGCAAGAACACGGCGCATCCATAATCATCACACCCCCAACCGTCCCCTTCAAAGTAATCTGGAAAGACGAAACCTCCACCATAATCCAAAATCCTGCCGACTTCCCCGACACCGACGTCACCCACCAAAAGGTAATGGAACTCCAAGAACCCTACGTCTCAGCCACCATCACCCTCCCCGAAGAATATCTCGGCAAGATAATCGAGCTCTGCGAAGCTAACCGCGGTGTGCAAAAAGAACTCAACTTCTTCACCGCCACACAAGTAATCCTGAAATACGACCTGCCTTTGGCTCAACTTGTCGATGATTTCTTCGGGAAGCTGAAAGGTGCGACGAAGGGGTACGCAAGTCTCGACTACGAAGACGCGGGATTCCGACGCTCCAATATCGTGAAGATGCAGTTACTAGTCAACAAAGAACCCATAGACATGGTATCGCGCATCGTGCACACATCACAGGTCGATCGGCTGGGGAGGCAATGGGTGGTGAAGTTTAAAGAGCATGTCGAGAGGCAAATGTTTGAGATTGTGATTCAGGCTGCGGTGGGGAGAAGGATTGTAGCGAGAGAGACGGTGAAGCCGTTTAGGAAAGATGTCCTTGCAAAGTTGCATGCGGCGGATGCGGGGAGGAAGAGGAAGCTGTTGGATAAGCAGAAGGCGGGACGGCAGCGGTTGAGGAGTGTAGGGAATGTGACGATTGAGCATGAGGCTTTTCAGAAGTTTTTGGCGAAGTAGCGTGAGGTTGTATATTATTGTAGTATACTAAAAGTTATGTATGTGTATATATACCTCTCAAGTTACTTGGAGGTATCTTTTTATGACCATTTCTATTGTTTCAGGTGTTCACTTCGTTCATAGGTTTACATGATCAGTGCAGGATTATGTTCAAGTTCATATCGTACTAAGACATAACAGATTCAGAGGATTGCAAATTTCATTGAGTCTTTTCTGCGGAGGGCAAGTGACCAGCAAACCGCTAAATCATCGCCTGATTCGAGTCGAGATTATACATATGAGCCTATTCCATTCCCCCATCCCTTACTCCAAGCTCCACTTCAAATATTTACTCGAATGGGCTGTTTTTATTAGTGCCATGCGTGTAAAAGGGTGTGAGGAAAGGAGAGCTTACTTGGTGTGAGTTCCCCACCATGTCAAGAAGAGCGAAAGACCAACAGTCTCGAAGACGCGGGCCAAGGCTCCCACAGCAACAGTGTCAAGAGGGCGTTTCTCCGTGAAGATTTGCGCAATGAACTAGCCCAAGATTAGCACGCATATCTAGGAGCGGGTGTAATTCAATGCAGCTGTGTGCAGGGGGGTCTCTTACAGAAGGAGCCGAACTAGCCATAAAGATCAAACTCCCCAAATACGCCGCACCCTTATAACTGAGGGTACCGGTTGCATTAATCAACGCACCCACACCATACGACTGGACCGCGGATCCAACGAGGGAAGTGCCCCATGCAGCGGCAGCAGAAGCCGCTTCCTTGGACTTCACGAATTCTTCTTTGGAGTTCGCGGCTTGGGCCCGGTGGTAGGTGTCTCCGAAGACAGGGCCGAGGACTGCCAAGGAGGCGGCGTGGTTGAAGATTGTGCCAAGGGCGATGGCGGAGGGTTTTACAGGTGGGAGGTCTGTGGGGGTTGTTAGTGGGGGCTCAAATAGAAAGGAATATGGAGGCTGGTGAAGGTTGGAATAAGGTAATTGAGATGTTCCTGGCGGAGTACTGCTCAATTGAAGCCAACCTCAAAGTCGAATGATGCCATCCTCCCAAATGCGGGGTTTGTAGAATAAACGAATAGAAGTACTTACAGTGAAGAGACATGATTGCGTAGGTGTGAGGTTCTTTGAAAATATTAATTGGAGGTTCTTCAAGGACTTGAATAGAGGCCAGGTTGACGATTGTAGTAGAAAGAAGAGAGGGAGACGGGCAGAGGGTTATTTAATGGGGGGAGAGGTAAATAAGCTAGTCATGGGTGAGGAACGAGCGCCTTGGTTGGTAGAGCGAGAAAGCCATGACGTGCCAACTTCTCGAGCTCAAGCCAAGGCACAAACAAGGGTTAGAGCTGGGATGGGAATTTTGATGAATTCGGTCAGAGAAGGGAAAAAGCTCCGGCTACTTCTCGCGTGTATCTAAGTAACATGAAGCTATTGGCATTTACCAACAGGATGATGTATGATATATATCTCTACAGCGTTTAACAACTCTCAACAGCCCTTCACGTCTTGTTCTCAATATGGGGTATCCTTCAAATCCCCAGCCACTTGGAATTAAGGGCATTTTTGGCTTTAGAATGACCCAATACTAATAATTAGCTGTTACGCCACAAGTCGTACCATCACAGGTCAATGCGATCCGTCGACTCAGAAGCTTTAAATGTGGAGAAAGTTGCAGGCGCATCAATTCTCGATGATGTCATGTGGCAGCTCGCGCCACAATGCAACTTCCGAAGACTTACAAGTACTAGTACCTACCTAGGTAGGTTCATACCTTACCTTACCTTATACTAGTAGGTACCTTAGGCAACAATTTCCATCCTCTCCCACGTGATTGTCTCACGTCCTTCCACTTCCTCTCGGCTCCTTAAGGGGCGGACCTATTACTATTACTATTGTGAATCACATTGGAGTTTGAATCCTCATTGTTTGTTAACTCTTGCGTTTCTCAACTATCACTTCTGATCTTCCAAATCCGCAGTCCCACGTTCTCAAGTCATTGGCGAGCGTCACAAAACTGGCTTGGCACCCACAAGACCCGAGTCTTCAACATAAGCTTCACAAGCAAAGCGCTGAACAAGAAAAATTAGTTTTGATGCCGTGATGGCCCGGTGCCTCTTTGATCTTTAATCAAATTTATGGCCAAGACACCCGAACAAGAAAGGCTTGTTGGGGACCTACCGAGGAGGATACCTGCTTGGGGCTTCTTTAGAATAAATCGTCTTGTGTAAGTAGAATTATCTTGAGATCTCTGATGTTATCAGTACCTAAGGAATCAAGCTCATCATATACCTAGACCCTTCCTCTTCGTTGCCACACTAGTGGTGACCTTTATGATAATAATGGGAGAATCCTCAAATCCTCATGAATATATAAAATATACAACCGTGACCGGCTACTTCCAGCAAGATGACCAAGCTACAGATCCCAATGGTTTTGACTATGTGAGTCCCATACTCATCATTTCAGCTCTGTTATTGACATTTCCAAGGCAACCACCAATTTCGGCCTAATCAACAGATCCTACGACACAGACGCAGACTACGACCCCGAGCACCAAAAGACCCAATGGCAGCGTTTCGCCCACCAAGTCTCCATTCTCAACCAAAACAGCAGTCCAAAAATACAATACAAACTCCTATTCCGTCTGTCTCC
>Ga0182030_10015738_pt1 | contig 14806 bp, 9 predicted proteins | sample 812S3MmetaG_FD_121299 | JGI IMG/M metagenome (GOLD analysis project Ga0182030, IMG submission 121299) | Permafrost microbial communities from Stordalen Mire, Sweden - 812S3M metaG (Illumina Assembly) | ecosystem: Environmental > Terrestrial > Soil > Wetlands > Permafrost | place: Sweden... | reverse complement strand
TCGCGCACGGTCTCGAAATATTTCTCGATATATTCGGCGCGGCCTTGCAGCACGACCACGGTGCCCTTGCGGCCCGGCGGCGGCTCCCAGCGCGCGAAACGCAGATTGACCCCGTCAGGGGTCTTGCAGGCGCCGGTCACCACGTGATCGGGCGCCGGATTGGCAGGAATGGAAACGAGGTTCATGGAGCCGGAAATGAATAAGGCGAAGCGCTGTTCGAAGCGCTTATAGCAGGGAAGCGAGCGCGCTCAATGTCAGCATTTTCAGCTATTTAGAGCCGTGTTCCCGGCCTCTTGCGAGGCCAAAAAGACGCCCCCATATCAACCTTGCGTAGGCCAATACCGGCTGCGCACGGGTTCCGGTCAGGCCATATGGCGGACCGCCCGCATGTCGCTCACCTCAAGGAGGATATGCTTATGCGTACGTTTGATCTTGCTCCCCTCTATCGTTCCACCGTCGGCTTCGACCGGCTGTTCTCGATGCTGGACGGCTTCGAATCCGCCCCGGGCTACCCGCCCTATAACATCGAGCGCACGGCCGAGAACGAGTACCGCGTCAGCGTCGCGGTCGCCGGCTTTGCCGAGAACGAGCTTTCGATCGAATCGAAAGAAAACACTCTCACCATCAAGGGCTCCAAACAGGCCAAGGAAGACAACGCCGACGTGCTCTATCAGGGCATCGCGGCGCGCGCCTTCGAGCGCGTATTCCAACTTGCCGATTATGTGCAGGTGAAGGCCGCGGCGCTCGAGAACGGATTGCTGCACGTCGACCTCGTGCGGGAAATCCCCGAGGCCAAGAAGCCCCGCCAGATCACGATCGGCAACGGCCAGGACAATGCCAAGCCGCAGGTGGTGGACACCAAAGTGGCGGCTTAAGCGGACAGCTTAGTCACCAAATATGAAAGCGCCCCGGAATTTCCGGGGCGTTTTTGTTTATTGGACGCGGTCAGGCCTAACTTCGGTTGGCGGCCCGGGCTCGGACGGCGGCGGCGCGCCTAACCTGGCATCGCGCGGCTGCGTGAATTTGCCGGCCGGATCGGTCTTGGCATCGAACCGCGGGATCGGCCGGATCGGCGTCGGCCCGTCGGCCATTGGCGGCGGCGGTGCGCTCTGGATAGTGCGCAACTGCCAGCGCGGCGCGTGGCTGCGCGGCGGAATATCGCTTTGCGGCTGCGGGTCCGGCGCAACGCGGCGGTGCGGCGGCGGCGCCGGCTCATCGTCGTCGTCGTCGATGGTCGCTTGAGGCACGGCGCGGCGGTTGATGCTGGCGCGGCGGCTGTTGACGCGCTCGTCCGGATCGTCGGCCTGCGGCACGTGAATGATATGCGGGCCGCCACGGTAGACTTGCGCGCCGCGGTAGATTTGCGCATTGACGATGGTCACGCCGGGCGGCGGCGCGGGCGCGACAAGGCCGCTCTCACGGGCAGCCACCGGCTCGCGCTGCGGTGAACCGGCGGCAACGAAAGTAAGCGTGGCGGCCAGCACCGCTCCCACTACCGCAATCGTCAGCCGCATATTCACGAAGGTTTTCCCGTTTCCCGATCAGCGCCTGGCGATCAGGCGGATAATGTGATCGACCGAAATTTGTCCGGCGCCGAGCGAGACCAGCACCAGCAGGATCGCGGCCCAGTAGACATGCACGCTCCACAGTGCGCCCGGCAGCACATAAATCTGGATCATCGCCGTGATGATGAGGAGGCCGAGCGCGGCAAAGCGCGTGCCCAAGCCCAGTAGCAACATCACCGGCAGGATGAATTCGGCATAGCTCACCAGATATGCGGCAAGCAGCGGCGGCACCGGCATCGGGGGATATTTCGTGAGGAAGGCCGCGAAGGTCTCGGCCTTGACTTGCAGCGGCAGCACCACCGAGAAATCGAAACCCGGCCACAGGTCTGGCAAGTTGACGGGAACGCGGGGGCCGCTGATGCGGGTCTGGCCGTCGAGGAAAAACACGCGCGCCATCACCAGCCGCAAACCGAACGCGACCAGGGCATAGGGCAAAAACGAGCAAGCCGACACGAAACTGTCGACCATGAGGCCAACGACCGAACGCGAGCGCCGCGCCCGCTCGGCCGCGCGCGCCGAAATCGCCCGGCTGGTGGCGAGCGCCGCGGCAACCGCCGGCGAATGGCGCACGATGGCGGCCGCCGGCAGCTCCAGCGGCGGCGGCGCCATTGCCATTAGCCGGTCGGCGAGCCGCGCCATGGCGACATCGCCTGAAACCTTGTCCCCCAGACGGTGCGCGCTCGCACTCTGAATGGTCATCACGCCTCTCCATGCCTATTTTCCGCACCATAGCCGCCCCAAGGCGGGGTGACGGCTTTTCCGGAATCCACGGTTAAACGGTTAATTTGCCACGGCTTTCGTGGGCGGGCGCGCGCGCAATGCCATTGCGTGACGGCCCCCTACGTGGTCCTCTTCTTGCTTGTTAAGGAAGCAGCGCCGCAACAAATCGAAAGATTTGGCCAATTCCGGCGTGGACCATTGCTTGTGTGACGGCGCAAAATTTGGCATGGTCTATTAGGACAGCATTGCTGTCCTAATAGACTTGTGGCCCGCCGGTGGCACCGCGGGCAAAGTGGGTACGCCGGATGCCGAAGTTCTCGAGAATTTGGCACGGCGAGGCAGGACGAGATGGGCGAGCGAAAGAGCAGCACCGGATTTTTCGAGCTCGCGGCCGCGCACCGCGAGGCCAAACGGCTTTTAGGCGATACCGCCAACCCCGACACGCAACTCGCGCAAGGCCTATACGATCCGGCGCTCGACAAGGATTCCTGCGGCGTCGGCTTCATTGCCGACATCAAGGGCCGCAAGTCGCATCAGACCGTCGAAGACGGCCTGCAGATTCTCTGCAATCTGGAGCATCGCGGCGCCACCGGCGCCGACCCGCGCATGGGCGATGGCGCGGGCATTCTGGTGCAAATCCCGCACAAGTTTTTCGCCAAGGAAGCCGCAAGACTCGGTTTCGCTTTGCCCAAGCCCGGCGAATATGCGGTCGGCCAATTGTTCCTGCCGCAAGACCCAAATTGGCGCCAGATCTTCCGCGACATCTACGCGGAAATGATCGCACGCGAGGGTTTGAACCTGCTCGGCTGGCGCGACGTGCCGAAGGACAACTCTTCGCTCGGCGAATCGGTCATACCGACCGAACCGGTTCACATGCAGGTGTTCATCGGGCTCGGCAAAAAGAAACTCGCCGAGAACGATTTCGAGCGCCGGCTCTACATCCTGCGCAAGTCGATCTCCAACGCGATCTACCGGCGTCATGAGCGCCGCACGTCGGGTTATTACCCGGTGTCTATCTCCTGCCGCACAGTGATCTACAAGGGCATGTTCCTGGCCGACCAGCTCGGGAAATATTATCCCGATCTGCACGATCCGGATTTCGAAAGCGCAATCGCGCTGGTGCACCAGCGCTTCTCGACCAACACCTTCCCGGCCTGGTCGCTAGCGCACCCTTACCGCTATGTCGCGCATAACGGCGAAATCAACACGCTGCGCGGCAACAACAACTGGATGGCGGCACGACAGGCTACCGTATCCTCGCCGCGTTTCGGCGCCGACATCAGCAAGCTGTGGCCGATCTCTTACGAAGGCCAGTCCGACACCGCCTGTTTCGACAACGCGCTCGAATTCCTGGTGCAGGGCGGCTATTCGCTCGCCCATGCCGTGATGATGATGATCCCGGAGGCTTGGGCCGGCAATCCGCTCATGAACGAGGAGCGCCGCGCGTTCTATGAATATAATGCCGCGCTGATGGAGCCGTGGGATGGCCCGGCGGCCATCGCCTTCACGAACGGCCACCAGATCGGCGCCACGCTCGACCGCAACGGCTTGCGCCCGGCGCGCTATCTGCTGACGCGCGACGACCGGATCGTGATGGCGTCCGAAATGGGCGTGCTGCCTATCCCGGAAAAGGACATCGTCAAGAAGTGGCGGCTGCAGCCCGGCAAGATGCTGCTGGTCGATCTCGATGAAGGCCGCCTCATTCCCGACGACGAGTTGAAGGCGACGCTGGCCAAGAGTCATCCTTACAAGGAGTGGCTCAAGCGCACGCAGATTGTGCTGGAGGAATTGCCCGGCACTGCCAATCATTCGCCGATTTCGAACTTGCCGCTGCTCGATCGCCAGCAGGCCTTCGGCTACACCCAGGAAGACCTCAAGCTCCTGATGACGCCGATGGGAACGCTTGGCGAAGAGGCCATCGGCTCCATGGGTAACGACACGCCGATTTCGGCGATGTCCGACAAGCCCAAGCCCCTGTTCACTTATTTCAAACAGAACTTCGCCCAGGTCACCAATCCGCCGATCGACCCGATCCGCGAGGAACTGGTGATGAGCCTGGTGTCGATCATCGGGCCGCGGCCCAATCTGTTCGACCTGGAAGGCCTGTCGCACGCCAAACGCCTGGAGGTGCGCCAGCCGATCTTGACCAATGACGACCTGGAAAAGATCCGCGCGATCTCGACCATGAGCGGCGAACATTTTCAGTCGAAGACCTTCGACATCACCTTCCCGGCCGAGCACGGCGCCGAGGGCATGGGCTTTGCGATCGAGGAATTGTGCGTGCGCGCCGAGGAAGAGGTGCGCAAGAACTGCAACATCATCATCCTCTCGGACCGCAACGCCGGCGCCGACCGGATTCCGATCCCGGTGCTGCTGGCCTGCGCGGCCGTGCATCACCATCTCATCCGCGCCGGCTTGCGCACCTCGGTCGGCCTGGTGCTGGAGACCGGCGAGCCGCGCGAAGTGCATCACTATGCCTGCTTGGCCGGATACGGCGCGGAAGCGATCAATCCCTATCTCGCCTTCGAGACATTGATCTCGATGCGCGACAGCCTGCCGCAAAAGCTCGACGACAAGGAAATCGTCAAACGCTACATCAAGTCGATCGACAAAGGCCTGTTGAAGGTCATGTCCAAGATGGGCATCTCGACCTACCAGTCCTATTGCGGTGCGCAGATTTTCGACGCGGTCGGCCTACGCCAGGAATTCGTCGATACCTTCTTCACCGGCACGCATACCCGTATCGAGGGCGTGGGCTTAGCCGAGATCGCGGAAGAAAGCGTGCGCCGCCACCGCGACGCCTTTAGCGATGCGCCGATCTACCGCTCGATGCTCGATGTCGGCGGCGACTATGCCGTGCGCGTGCGGGGCGAGGACCATGTCTGGACCGCGGAAACGGTCGCGCAACTGCAGCACGCGGTGCGCGGCAATTCGCAGGACCATTACCGCGCCTTCGCCAAGATCGTGAACGACCAGAACGAGAAGCTTCTGACCATTCGCGGGCTGTTCAACATCAAGACGGCGCATGACACCGGCCGCAAGCCGGTGCCGCTCGACGAGGTCGAACCCGCCAAGTCGATCGTGCGGCGCTTCTCGACCGGCGCCATGTCCTACGGCTCGATTTCGCGCGAGGCGCATACCACACTCGCCATCGCCATGAACCGCATCGGCGGCAAGTCGAACACCGGCGAAGGCGGCGAGGAGAGCGACCGCTTCAAGCCGCTGCCCAACGGCGACAGCATGCGCTCCGCCATCAAGCAAGTGGCGTCGGGACGGTTTGGCGTGACGGCGGAATATCTCGTCAATTCCGACATGATGCAGATCAAGATGGCCCAGGGCGCCAAGCCCGGCGAAGGCGGCCAGTTGCCCGGCCACAAGGTCGACAAGACCATCGCCAAGGTGCGTTATTCGACGCCCGGCGTCGGCCTCATCTCGCCGCCGCCGCACCACGACATTTATTCGATCGAGGATCTGGCGCAGCTCATTTTCGATCTCAAAAACGTCAATCCGACCGGCGGCGTGTCGGTCAAACTGGTCTCGGAGGTCGGCGTCGGCACGGTCGCCGCCGGCGTTTCCAAGGCGCGCGCCGACCACGTCACCATCGCCGGCTATGAAGGCGGCACCGGCGCTTCCCCCCTCACCTCGCTCAAACATGCCGGTTCCCCGTGGGAAATCGGCCTGGCCGAGACTCATCAGACGCTGGTGGCCAATCGCTTGCGCGGCCGTATTTCGGTGCAGGTCGATGGCGGCATCCGCACCGGGCGCGACGTAGTGGTGGGGGCGATGCTGGGGGCCGACGAATTCGGCTTTGCAACGGCGCCTTTGATCGCGGCCGGCTGCATCATGATGCGCAAGTGCCATCTCAACACCTGCCCGGTCGGCGTCGCCACGCAGGACCCGGTGCTGCGCAAGCGCTTCAAGGGCCAGCCCGAACACGTCATCAACTATTTCTTCTTCGTCGCCGCGGAAGTGCGCGAACTCATGGCCGAACTCGGCTATCGCAATTTCAGCGACATGGTCGGCCAGATGGACATGCTCGACCAGCGCAAGCTGGTGGAACACTGGAAGGCCAAGGGGCTCGATTTCTCCAAGCTGTTCATGAAGCCGGTGGCCGCCGCCGACACCGCCATCTACAATTGCGAGAAGCAGGACCATCACCTCGAGAAAATTCTCGACCGCAAGCTGATCGCGGAATCGCAAGCGGCACTCGACCGCGGTGCGCCGGTGCGGCTGCAAACCACTATTCAAAGCGTCAACCGCGCCGCCGGCGCAATGTTGTCAGGCGAAGTCGCCAAGCGTTACGGCCATGAGGGGCTACCAGACGGCACCATCCATGTGCGCCTGTCCGGAACGGCCGGCCAAAGTTTCGGCGCTTGGCTCGCCCGCGGCATCACCTTCGAACTGGAAGGCGAGGCCAACGACTATGTCGGCAAGGGCCTGTCGGGCGGGCGCATCATCATAAAGCCGCCGGCCGACAGCGGCATCGTGCCGGAAGAATCCATCATTGTCGGCAATACCGTGCTCTATGGCGCCATCGGCGGCGAATGCTATTTTCGCGGCGTCGCGGGCGAGCGCTTCGCCGTGCGCAATTCCGGCGCCACCGTCGTGGTGGAAGGCACCGGCGACCACGGCTGCGAATATATGACCGGCGGTATCGTGGTCGTGCTCGGACAGACCGGCCGCAACTTCGCCGCCGGCATGTCGGGCGGCATCGCCTATGTGATCGACGAGGACGGCACGTTCGAGACCCGCTGCAACATGGCGATGGTCGACCTCGAGCCGGTGCCGGCGGAAGAACAGCTCGCCGAAAAGGAATTCAACCTGCTCAACGATCTGGAGTCGCATGGCCGTGTCGATGTAATGGCGGATTTGACCGGCAAGGATGCCGAGCGGCTGCACATGCTGATCGCCAACCATGCGCGCTACACCGGCTCCAAACGCGCCACCGAGATTTTGGACAATTGGGCGCGCTATCGTCCGCTGTTCAAGAAAGTGATGCCGGTCGAATACCGCCGCGCGCTCGCCGAGATGGCAAAGGAAAAAGCCGCCACCATGCGGGCGGCGGAGTAGTATGGGTAAGGTCACCGGGTTTCTCGAAATCGATCGGCACGACCGCAAATACGCCCCCGTCGCGGAGCGCATTCAGCATTGGCACGAATTCGTCGAGCCCTTGCCGGAAAACGAAGTGCGCGAACAGGCCGCGCGCTGCATGGACTGCGGCGTGCCCTATTGCCACGGTACCAGCAAGCTCACCGGCGCGCCCACCGGCTGCCCGGTCAATAACCAGATTCCGGACTGGAACGACCTGGTTTATCGCGGCAACTGGGACGAGGCCGCGCGCAACCTGCATTCGACCAACAATTTCCCGGAATTCACCGGCCGCGTCTGTCCGGCGCCGTGCGAGGCCTCCTGCACGCTCAATATCGACGACAATCCGGTCACCATCAAAACCATCGAATGCGAGATCGCCGACCGCGCCATCGCGCAGGGTCTCAAGCCGGAAGTAGCGCCGCACAAGTCCGGCAAGAAAGTGGCCGTGGTCGGCTCCGGGCCGGCCGGTATGGCCTGCGCCCAACAACTCGCGCGCGCCGGTCACGAGGTGCATCTCTATGAACGCTGGGCCAAGGCCGGCGGTCTGCTGCGCTACGGCATTCCCGACTTCAAGATGGAAAAAAATCACGTCGATCGCCGCGTGGCGCAGATGGAAGCCGAAGGCGTGCAATTCCATTACGGCGCCGATGTCGGCGTCAATTTGCCGGTCGATAAATTGCTGAAAGACCACGATGCCGTGGTGCTCTCGGGCGGCGCGGAAAAGCCGCGCGATCTGCCGATCCCGGGCCGCGAGCTTACGGGCATTCATTTCGCCATGGATTTCCTGCCGCAGCAGAACCGCCGCGTCAGCAAAGAGCCGCTGGGGCCGGCCGAGCCGATCCTCGCCAAGCGCAAGAAAGTCGTGGTAATCGGCGGCGGCGACACCGGTTCGGACTGCATCGGCACCTCGATCCGCCAAGGCGCCATGTCGGTGGTCAATTTCGAAATTATGCCGCAGCCGCCCGAGCATGAAAACAAACAGCTCACCTGGCCCGATTGGCCGCTCAAGATGCGCACCTCATCGAGCCACCAGGAAGGCGTCGAGCGCGACTTCGCGGTGGGGACGCAAAAATTCTCCGGCGAGAACGGCGCGGTGAAAACGCTGCATTGCGCGCGTCTCGATGCTAAATTCAAGCCGATTGCCGGCACTGAATTCGAGATCGAGGCCGATCTCGTGCTACTCGCCATGGGCTTCGTGCATCCGCTGCACGAGGGCATGGTCAAATCGCTGGGCGTGGCGCTCGACCACCGTGGCAATGTCCACGCCGACACCAATGCCTATGCGACTTCAGTGCCCAAGGTCTTCGCCGCCGGCGACATGCGCCGCGGCCAATCGCTGGTGGTATGGGCGATCCGCGAAGGCCGCCAATGCGCCCACGCGGTCGATAAATTTCTGATGGGAACAACGTCGCTGCCGCGCTGAATTATTTTACCGCAGCCAATCGAACGGGCCCGGCCGCCGGGACGGCGGCGGCGCCAATTCGCGTCGCGGGCGCGCAACTCTTTCTTCCGCGCGGTGCCTTGCCCGCGCCTCGGCAAGCGCGCTTTTTGCGCCCTTCAAGGTTTCCTTGGCGCCTTCCTTGGTACCTTTAGGCTCGATCGGCTTTTTTCCGGCTTCGGCCGGCGCGGCCGGATTGGCCGGCAGCGCCGCGACGGGCGCCGGAGCGTTCGGGTCGCCGCCGCGCGGCCAGGCAAAATCGTCGGCACGGCCGGGTGGCGCAGGCACCGGCTCGCCCTTGACCAAGACGCGGGTCGCAATGGCGTCGCCATGGGCCGAAGCCGAGCCCGAGCCCGAGCCGCCCAGCAATTCGTCGGAATTTCCCGGCGTCACCGTCAGCGGCACCACCGGCCCGGCTAATGGCCGCGCGGCGGATTTTCCGTCGGCCGGCAAAGGCGCTACCGGTCCGGACGGCAGCGACACCAGCAACGAACGGTTGTTCATGTAACGGCGCAATTCGCGCTCGACATAATGCGCGAGCTTGCGCGCGCCGAATTTGGTGAAAAAGACACCGTCGCCGGAACGCAAGCGCCGCACCTGGCCCTCATAGTCGGGACCGTTGGTGGTGTATTTTCCGGCCTCGTCGACGAAGCCGTCCCACACATCGATATAGATGGCGCCGGCTTTCTCGGCGCGCGCGCGGTAAAGATCGTTGAGATAGACCGCATCGGCGGTAGAGCGGGTGCCGCGGATCGACGGCAGGCCGACCCAGAACACCGGGACGCCCTTGCTCTTGAGCGCGGCAATCGTCTCGTCGATGCGGCGCGAATAAATATCCGCCCATTGATCGGTACGGAATTCGATGATGCCGTTGGCCTTTCTGCCGTTTTGCGGCTCGGGCGAAATAATCGACGGCGGATCGGTCTCGTCGGCCTGATCTTTGTCGGGCGCACCGTCCTTGTTTGCACTTTTGTCGGCGTCAGGCTTATCCGACTGGTCCTTGGCCTTCTTCTTGTCGGCCTCCTTGGCGAGGTCCTTCTCTCGGATGTTCTGGCGGTCGCTGACGCCGAGCATCATGATTACGTAATTGGGCTTTTCCGGCGCCAGGATGTCGCGCGCGGCATGCCACCAGTCGAGATCGCTTTTTGCGTCATAGCGCAGCAGGCCGGAATGGATCTTGTTCTTGCGGATGATGGCGATTTCGGGCGTGTCGGAAAATGCGTCTTCCAGACCATAAGCGAGCCAATCGGCCATGCCGTCGCCCAGCACGACAATCGACGTCGTTGGCGTGACCGGTTCGGCTTTGGGATCGGGTTTGCGCGGGCTTGGCGCGCGCGAATAATCGCTCGGGCCTTGCGAAGGCTCGCTTTCGATATATTGCGGGTTACGGTTGCCGAATAGGCCGTCGAGGAAGCCACCTGAGCGTCGCGGACGCCGGTCGTCACCAAAAAACTGCGCCTGGGCCGGCATCGTCAGGGAAAATTCGATCGCGGCGACGCCGGCGCAATCGGCCGCGGCCAAAATGGCCGCCCCGATGAGCCAACGCGTAAGCCGCGTTTTTCCAAACATGCCGCTAGACCAATGCTTTATCGACCGAGGCCCAATCTTAGGGCATGGGCCAATAAGGCGCAAAAAATGTCAACTCGAAGGTGGCCGGGTGGTTACTCTTAACGGCTGCGCAGCCGGTCGAGCACGACCGCGGAGGCAAAACCGTCGGGAACCTGCCCGATCTTGGCCTGGAAATCGCGTATTGCGGCCCGCGTCCTGGCGCCCAGGTGGCCGTCGGGTTCGCCGACATTGTAGCCGTGACCGGCCAGCAATTGCTGCAACTCCAGCCGTTCGTTGCGCGTGAGCACGCGCTCGTAGCGCGGCCATGTCTGAACGAAGGGCTGGCCGCCGCGCAGGCGGTCGGCGAGATAGCCGATGGCCACCGCGTAAGCCTCGGCCGGATTGTATCGCATGATGGCGCGGAAATTTGCCAGCATCAGAAAACCGGGCCCCTGCACGCCGGCCGGCACGAGTAGGTAGGCCTGGTCGTCGGGCCGCGGGAACGGTTTGTCGCCCGGCCGCGTGATGCCTTGGCGCTCCCAGTCGCGGATACTCATCATCCTTGAATGTTCGCTGACCAGAAAATTGAACGTCGCCGGCACTACCACTTCGTAGCCCCAGGTCTGGCCGGAGACCCAGCCGTCCTTCTTCAAATTATTGGCGGTCGAGGCGATAATGTCGGGCACCGAATCCACCACGTCCCGGCGGCCGTCATGGTCGAAATCCACCGCGAATCTCTTGAACGCCGTCGGCATGAATTGCGTCGGCCCGAACGCGCCCGCCCATGAACCGACGAGCCGGTCCGGCCTGATGTCGCCATGCTGGAGAATTTCCAGCGTGGAAAGGAATTCCTCGCGGAAATAATTCTGCCGCCGGCCGACGCAAGCCAGCGTCGCGGTCGAGCGCACGACCGGACGCTCGCCGCCGATGGTGCCGTAATTGGTCTCGACGCCCCAGATTGCGGTGACGATATAGCGGTCCACGCCGTATGCTTTCTCGACCGCGTCGAAGGTGGCGCTATATTTTTGCAGGACCTCGCGGCCCTTTTCGATGCGCGCGTCATTGACCAGAATATCGAGATAGTCCCAAAACGATTTGGTGAATTCGGGCTGGTTGTCGAGCAGATCCATGATCCGCAGGTCGGGCGTAAGCGTTGCCGTGGCGTTCTGGAATACCGCGCGTGAAATGCCGCGGCGCGCCGCCGCCGGCCATAGATGCTCGATGCAGCCATGGAAATTCGCGGCAGCCGCGCGGATCGCCGCGGCGGTCATCAGAGGATGGCCGGACGAGCCGGACTCGCCCGACCATTCTTGCGTGCCGGCTTGGCTGGCTATTGCTACCGGCGGGATGGTGCCGGTCGTGCTCGGATAGCGGTCGTTGCGCGCATCCCGCGCCACGGCGGCGCCGGCGGCGGCCACCAGAATTGCAGCGGTGAGACAGGGCAGAAGCTTGCGCATCGCTTTCAGGCTCCCGGACCCCCATGGGTGCCGCGATATCGTTTCCAGGACGTTAATGGTCTAGTCTTATCAAGTCGATCTGGACGCACCGCCGCCTTCGTGCTTTCTGCACGGCTGAACAAATCTCGTTTCTATAAGGCTCGTACGAAGGCATATGACCCGCATCCGCAAAGCCATTTTTCCCGTCGCCGGGCTTGGAACGAGGTTCCTGCCCGCGACCAAGGCCATGCCGAAGGAAATGCTGCCGGTGGTGGACCGGCCGCTGATCCAGCATGTGGTGGACGAAGCCCGCCAGGCCGGCATCGAGCATTTCATCTTCGTCACCGGCCGCAGCAAAAGCGTAATCGAGGACCATTTCGACCGGCAATTCGAACTTGAAGCTACGCTGGTCGAGCGCGGCAAAAAAGCCGACCTGGCGCTTTTGTCGCAGGACCTGCCAGAGCCCGGCACCACCAGTTTTACCCGCCAGCAGTCGCCGCTCGGCCTTGGCCATGCGGTCTGGTGCGCGCGCGAATTGGTCGGCAACGAGCCGTTTGCGCTGCTGTTGCCGGACGTGCTGGTGCAGCATAACCGCGGCTGCCTGGCGCAGATGATCGACGCCGCCGCCGGCCTTGACGACAACGCCAATGTCATCGCGGTCGAGGAAGTGCCGGCCGAACGCGTTCATATGTATGGCGTAGTCGGTGTGGGACCGGCGAAGGGCAAAGCATTTTCGATCACCAAAATGGTCGAAAAGCCCAAGCGGGCCGAGGCGCCCTCCAACCTCAGCATTACCGGCCGCTATATCCTGCAGCCGGAGATTTTCGACGTGCTGGGAAAACAGGCTGCCGGCGCAGGCGGCGAGATCCAGTTGACCGACGCCATGACGGCGCTGGCACGCACGCAGCCGTTCTACGGTCTCAAATTCGAAGGCCGCAGTTTCGACTGCGGCTCCAAGATCGGGTTTCTCACCGCCAATATTGCCTACGGCCTGGCGCGCCCGGATATCGAACCGGAACTGCGCGGCGAGATTGCGCGACTCCTGGGCAAATAGCGCATGATCCCGAAAAATGGGAACCGGTTTTCGGATCAGATCATGCGCAAAGAAAAAAATTACTGCTGCAGCCGAAGCCCAAGCAGGAACGTAGTCGCGCTGTAATTATTCGACGTGATGTTGGAGCGCAGCCAATCTTCGCGGATCTCGCCCTTGATCTGGGCCGAGCGGTTGAGCTTGTAGGTTAAACCGAGTCCCGCGTAGTAGCGCTGGTCGATACGGTCGGCCGACGTACCGCCAGGCACCGTGACCACGCAATCGCATAGCGGCGGGTCGCCCGGCGAAATGGTCGAGCCTTTATAGCTGTCCGTGCCGAAGCCCAGTTTCGCGCTGCCGATCAGCCAGCGCCGGAACGAATGATCGACCTGCATGCCGATATCGCGCGACAGCACGCCGGAGACGCCTTCGATCGTGGATTCGGCCACCGTCGAACTGGCAGTGAGTTTCACATTGGTGAGCGCGTTGGCGGTCCATAGCAGCGATGCATTGCCGATAACGCCACTGAGTTGTTCCAGCCGCGGGTCCTCGTAATTTCGCCGCGTATAGCCGAGCGCCACTTCGCCGGTTAGCAGGCGCGACAATTCAAAAGTCGAGCCGGCCGTGCCGGTGAGGCCGGTGGAATTGCGCTGGTAACCCGAAAAGTCGGTTTCGAGATCGTGCTTTCGCGTATCGTCGCTGAATTCGACGAATGGCGTCACGCCAGGCAAGAGTTCATAGCCGCCGCGCAGCGTGCCGGTATATTGCGTGTAATTGCGGTCGTCATTGCTGGCGGTGCTACCGTCGGTCAATTTCGATTGCTGATAGACCGTACGCTCGGCGTCGCCCTTGACCGAAATATCGAGCCGGTTAAAGCGCTGGCCAAGACCTAGCGTGCCGCCGGTGGTGGTGTAGATAGGGAGCTTGGCAAGCCCCGCCTGCAAATTCGGACTGCTGGGATTATCGGTGGACAATAGCGCGCGGGCGTCGAGATCGATGCGCGTCGTTTTGGTGACGTCGATGCGGCCATCGACCTTGCCGTTGAAATAAGGCCGGCTCAGCGTCGGTGTGGAGTCGGGACTATAGTCGGTATAGCTGCCGCGCAGGTCCGCCTTGAGTTCGTGGCGCGACCAGTTCGACTGCGCCAGAAGTTCGGGCGCGATCGTATAGAGCGAGGCGCCGGGCCCGCCCGACACCTGCTGGGGATTGGTATTGTAGCCGCCAATCAGTTCGACCGCGGGATAAAGCGTGAAAGCGCCGGCATGCACGCCGAGCGGAGCGTAGGGATCGTCCGGCTCGGTATGGGCCTTGCGCTTTTTCGGGAATTTCCGGATTGGACCGATCTCGACCGGCGCTTCGTCAGGCGCTTGGGCAAGAGCGTCCTTGCCGGAAGCGGATGCCGGCTTCTGGTACGGCGAGATTAATGGCACTGGCGCGACTCCGGGCACGAGCGCCGGCGCGGCGGCGGCCGATATCGGTTTTGTCTTGGTTTGCGCGCGGGCTTTGGCCCGGCGGCTGTTGGTTGCATCGAAGCCGGTATCGCCGGCGGCCGAGGGCGGCTGCGTGAAAGCGGCGGGTGGACCCAGAGGCGTGAGCTCGGGGCTTTCGAATTTCTGGAAGGTCGGCGGCTTTTTAGGATCGGTCGAAAGCTTGGGCGCCAAGGGATCGGGAAACACCGGCGCGGGTGTTTGCGCAAGCGCGTTGCCGCAGCCCAGCGCCATGCAGGCAGCCACCAGCATGCCGGCGCCGCGAGGCGCGGCCGGTTTTGCAAATCGAAGGCGCGGCACGTGCAGTCTTGAACTCCTCGGCCCTGGATACCTCGAAAGAAAACAACGGCTTGAACGCAGCCCGCGGCCAACGCCGGGCAAACGCGCAAGCGCGTTCGCCCGCGGCCTGCGGGCAGTGGTTAACGGAGTTAAAACTCTTATGGTTAACGAGGTGTTTACCGCGGTAAACGGCCGGTCTGGGGCTCAAATCC
>Ga0182030_10015737_pt1 | contig 14806 bp, 13 predicted proteins | sample 812S3MmetaG_FD_121299 | JGI IMG/M metagenome (GOLD analysis project Ga0182030, IMG submission 121299) | Permafrost microbial communities from Stordalen Mire, Sweden - 812S3M metaG (Illumina Assembly) | ecosystem: Environmental > Terrestrial > Soil > Wetlands > Permafrost | place: Sweden... | reverse complement strand
GTGATTATCTGATCCAGCTGGGGCGCCAGGTGGTCTAGTTCCGCGTCGCTGAGCGCGATTCTGGATAGTCGCGCCAGGTACGCGACCTCGTCACGGGTAATCGGCATGCACGCCATCTTAGGGTGGGTGCGGGGAAGGGTAGCGCGGGTACGGGGGAAGGCTGTAAGCAATAAGGCCAGTTACCGTGGTCACCCAGAGTCTTTCCCGGCAGGTTCGTTCGTCGTTGCTCGTAAGGAAGGAGGCCGCTCGGCTCATGAGTACCGACGTCCAGGCCGTCCGGGTCGCGGTTGACGCGGCCTTCCGGGACGAGTGGGGCCGGGTCGTCGCGACGCTGATCAGGACCACCGGCGACTGGGACCTCGCGGAGGAGTGCGCGCAAGACGCCTTCGCGCTGGCCCTGCAGCGCTGGCCGAAAGATGGCATTCCGGGCCGGCCGGGCGCGTGGCTGACCACGACCGCCCGCAACCGGGCCATCGACGTGCTGCGCAGGAAAGCGGTCGGAGCCGCAAAACTCCGGGAGGTCGCTGCCGCCTCATCCGAGCCAGACCCGGCTCACCACAGCGAGACGGACCACAGCGGCGTTCCCGACGACCGGCTCCGGTTGATGTTCACCTGCTGCCACCCCGCGCTTTCCCTCGAAGCACGGGTGGCGCTGACGCTGCGGACGCTGGCCGGGCTGACCACCGCGGAAATCGCCCGGGCGTTCCTGGCCAGCGAGCCCACGATGGCCAAGCGGCTGGTGCGGGCCAAGCAGAAGATCCAGCACGCCGGGATCCCCTACCGGGTACCGCCAGCACACCTGCTGCCCGAGCGTACCTCCGCCGTGCTCGGCGTGCTCTACCTGCTCTTCAACGAGGGGTACGCGGCGAGCGCGGGCGCCGATCTCGTCCGGCAGAACCTCAGCGCCGAAGCGATCAGGCTGGCCCGGGTGCTGACCCGGCTGATGCCCGATGAACCGGAGGCGGCTGGCCTGCTGGCCCTGATGCTGCTGCACGACACGCGCCGGCACTCGCGGCTGGACGGCCGCGGCGACCTGGTGACGCTGGAGAATCAGGACCGCTCGCTGTGGGACGCCGCCGAGATCGGCGAGGGCGTGTCCGTCCTGGACGACGCGCTGCGCCGCGGTCAGCCAGGTCCCTACCAGGTGCAGGCCGCCATCGCCGCCTGCCACGCCACCGCGCCCACCGCGGCCAGCACCGATTGGCCGCGGATCGCGGCCTTGTACCGCCAGCTCGCGGAGTTCCTGCCCACCCCGGTGGTCGAGCTGAACTACGCGGTCGCGGTCGGGATGGCCCGCGGGCCAGCCGCCGGCCTTTCGCTGGTCGAGTCCCTGGAAGCCTCCGGCCGGTTGGCCGGCTATCACCTGCTGCCCGCGACCAGGGCCGACTTCCTGCGCCGACTCGGCCGCCTGCCCGAGGCCGCCACCGCCTACCGTGAAGCGCTGGAGCTGACCAGCACCGACGCCGAGCGCCGCTACCTCAGCCGCAGGCTAGCCGAAACCAGCACCGGACCATGATTGTGGACACTTACCTTCGTTATACCGAGGTAGCTGTCCACGATAAATTGCCCCGTCCCGCGCCTAACCATGGTGTGTCGCGGCGACAGGCGATAAGGAGCCGGCCGGCTCCGGGCGGACGGCGTCGGGGCCCTCGGTGAGGAGGAGGCGGAAGGCGGGCTCGTCGAGGATAGTGACGCCTAGCTCGACGGCCTTGTCGTATTTGGAGCCGGCGTTCTCGCCCGCGACCACGAAGCCGGTCTTCTTGGACACCGAGGACGTCACCTTGCCGCCGGCCTGCCGGACCGCCTCGGCGGCTTCGTCGCGGCTGAGCTCGGCCAGCGTGCCGGTGATCACCACGGATACGCCCGCCAGGACACGAGCGGCGGCGCGCGACGGGTCAAAGCCCTCGTCCGCGAGCCGCACCCCGGCGTCGCGCCACTTGGCAACGATCGCCCGGTGCCAGTCGACGGTGAACCAGTCACGGACCGACGCGGCGATCGTCGGCCCGACCCCGTCCACCGCGGCCAGGGCGTCCACTCCGCCCGCCTCGATCGCGTCCAGCGAGCCGAACTCCGCCGCCAGTGCCCGCGCCGCCGTCGGCCCGACGTGCCGGATGGACAGCGCCACCAGGATCCGCCACAGCGGCCTGGTCCGCGCCTGCTCCAGGTTGGCCAGTAGCCGGGTGGCGTTGGCACTCAGCGTGCCCTGCTTGACCATGAAGAACGCGCACGTCTCCAGCTGCTCGGCGGTGAGGGCGAACAGGTCGCCCTCGTCAGCGACCAAGCCGCAGTCGAGCAGCGCGCTGACCGCCTCGTAGCCGAGCACCTCGATGTCGAAGGCGCCCCGGCCGGCCAGGTGAAAGAGCCGCTCGCGGAGCTGAGCCGGACAGGACCGCGTGTTCGGGCAGCGCCAGTCGACCTCGTCTTCCTCCCGGGTCAAGGGGGTGCCGCAGGACGGGCAGCGGGTGGGGTAGGTGTACTCGCGCTCGTCGCCTTTGCGCAGGTCGGCGACCGGCCCGAGGACCTCGGGGATCACGTCACCGGCCTTGCGCAGGATCACCATGTCACCGATCAGCACGCCCTTGCGCTTCACCTCGTCGGCGTTGTGCAAGGTGGCCCGGTCCACCGTCGACCCGCTCACCTTCACCGGCTCCATCACCGCGAACGGGGTGACCCGGCCGGTGCGGCCGACGTTGACCCGGATATCGAGCAGCCTGGTGGTAACTTCCTCCGGCGGGTACTTGAAGGCGATGGCCCAGCGGGGCGCCCGGCTGGTCGAGCCGAGCTGGCGCTGCAGCTCGATCTGGTCGATTTTCACCACCACGCCGTCGATCTCGTACGGCGGGTCGTGCCGGTGCTCGGCGTAGTAGGCGATGTACTCGCGGACCCCGGCCATGTCCGGCACGACCTTGTACAGGCCGCTGACCGGCAGGCCCCACTCGCGCAGCCGCTCGTACCAGCCGGACTGGGTGTCCGGCGCCCCCTCCAGATGCCCTTCCTCGCCCGGTCCGGCGGCTGTGCCACTGATGCCGGCAGCGTCGGCGGGGCCACTGATGCCGGCAGCGTCGGCGGGGCCACTGATGCCGGCAGCGTCGGCGAGGCCACTGATGCCGGCAGTGTCGGCGGGGCCGCTGATGCCGGCCTCGCCTGGTGAACCTTCCACCCGGCCGATGCCGTGGATGATCGCGTCCAGCGGCCGGCTCGCGGTGACCCGCGGGTCCTTTTGCCGCAGCGATCCGGCGGCCGAGTTCCGCGGGTTGGCGAACGCGGGCTTGCCCGCGTCGAGCAGGGACTCGTTCAGCTTCCCGAACGCCTCGACCGGGAGGAACACCTCGCCCCTGACCTCAAGGACGGCCGGCCAGCCCGAGCCTTTCAGCCGCGCGGGGATGGAAGCGATCGTCCGGATGTTCGGCGTGACGTCCTCGCCGGTGCGCCCGTCGCCCCGGGTGGCCGCCTTGACCAGCGCGCCGTCGGCGTACACGAGGTCGATCGCGAGCCCGTCGATCTTCAGCTCGCACAGGTAAGGACCATCCCCGCCGAGCCGGGTGGCGCGGTCCGCCCAGCCGCCCAGGTCTTCGTCGGTGAAGACGTTATCCAGGCTGAGCAGCCGCTCCAGATGCTCGACCGGGGTGAACAGCGTCGAGATCGAGCCGTGCACGGTCTGGGTCGGCGAGTCCGGCGTGCGCAGGTCCGGGTACTGCTCCTCGAGCGCGCGCAGCTCGCGCATCTTGGTGTCGTAGTCGATGTCGGAGATGGTCGGCGAGTCGAGCACGTAATACCGGTGATCCGCCTCGGTGATATCCAGGCTCAGGTCGGCGTGACGCCGCCTCGCCTCAGCCGGCGCGGCCTGGAGTTCTCCGTCCGGGCCCTGCTCCCCCGAGCCATTCCCGCCGCCCGTGCCCGGCCCGTCCGTATCGTCCTCGCTCACTGTGTTTCCCCGCTCGCCTTCGGCTCGCTCACTGTGCCCCCGCTCGCCTTCGGGGCGCCTTAAGGCGCCGCCTTCCCTCGTCGCTCGTTCCTCGCTCCTCAGTCCAGGCACCGCCGCGCCCCTTCGGCTCGCTCACCGGGACTCGCCCCCTGCCTCTTCGATCAGCTCGGGCAACATGCTCGCCGCCTCCCGGCACCGGGTCAACACGGCGCGCGCCTGGGCCGGAGAGGAACCGGCCAGCCCGCAGGCCGGCGTGATCACCGTCCGCTGGGCGCATGTCGTCAGCGACAGCCCCAGCCGCCGCCAGAGCCGGATCACCCGCTCGGCGCTCTTGCGGGCCTCAGCGGAACCGCCACCCGGGCCACTGCCGCCTGCCGCGGGACCGTCGCCGGCCCGGCCCGAGCTCGCCTCCAGGGTTCCCGCGGCGGCCTGCTCGGCTACGGTCGGGACCGCGCCGATCAGCTGCCCCATACCGGCCTCCGCGACCTCGGCGACCGCGTCCTCCTCCCCCCGCCGTAGCTGGCTGAGGTCGAAGGAGACCGCACCGGCCCCCGCCTCCCGGATAATCCCGAACGGGACCGTGGCGGCACAGCAGTGCACGACCGTATACCCGCGGATGCTGGCGAGCACCTGGGCCAGGCCGTCCCGCAACGTGTGCGGCTCGACGGCGGCGAGCCGCGACAGCCCGCTCGCGGTCGACACCTCCCCCTCAGCCACGGCGGGAAGCGAGGGCTCGTCGAGCTGCACCACGAGCTGCGCCCCCGGCACGCGCTTGAGGACCTCGGCCACGTGCGCGGCCGCACCTTCCGCCAGTGAGGCGGTCAGGTCGGCGACCGCACCCGGATCGGCCACCGCCACGTTCATCGTGTGCGGCAGCTCCATCGAGGCGGCCAGCGTCCAGGGTCCGCAGAGCTGGATCTTGAGCAGCCCGCCGAAGCCGTCGAGCACCTCAGCGAGGACATCCAGGTCGGACGAGAGCATGGACCTGGCCCGGGCCAGGTCTCGTCCCGGCCGCTCGGCCAGGCGCCACCCACGGGGGGTAACCTCGGCCGGAATGTCGATCAGCAGCCCGGCGGTCCGCCCGACCAGATCCGCTCCCGGCCCGCGGCCCGGCAGCTCGGGCAGAAACGGGAAGTCGGCCAGCTCCCCGGCGACAACGCGCATCGCCTCGGCCGGATCTGTCCCTGGCATCGACCCGATCCCGGTCGCGCTGCCTGGCACCCACGGATAGCCCGGCCCGTTCTGGTTATCGCTCACACGTCGAGCTTAGAACTGCCTGGTGACAAACCTCGACCAGCGCCAGCTCGCGCTGGCCGAGGTTGACGTTCAGTCGCCGCGGGTCTGCCACCACGGGGGTTCGTCGGGCTCGTCGTCGGGCTCGTCGTCGCCGTAGTACCCAGAGCCGCCGTCGGGCGTTCTCCCGCGGCGGCTCCAGCGATCCGCTTTGTCCCCCCGGTGCGCTGACAAAGCGACCACCACGACGATCCCGACGGCGACTCCGACTCCGAAGAAGGCCAGCAGCACGGCCATCACGTCCGCCGTGGCGCTCATCGCAGCGTCTGCCTCTCCTCCGGCGGGATGATGTCGCGGAGCCCGACGGCGGTCAGCCGCCGGACCCCGCGGGCTGCGGCGTCCGGCGCCGGGCCGGTCAGCGTAGACCGTCTTTCCTCCCGGCGCACCGCCATCGCGATCGTGAGGACGACCCCCGCCAAGATCCCGATCCCGAAGACCAGGCCCATCCCTATTGCCACTGCTACCACGATGTGGTCCATCAGGACCTCCCCGTACTGCCGCCGGCGGTGCGAGCACCGCCGGGCCCACCGCCTGCGGCTCAGCGAGAGCCGCAGGTCCTGGTGCCGCCGGGCTTACCTCGTTGTAACCCCCACGAGCTGGTCATGCCATCTAGGTCCACCACGTCCTGATAACGATCGGTCTGGTAGGGGCTATATGACATGTTCTTCTATGACCAAGCAGCTGGATAACTAGAACGTTTCTTATCATTCCAGCCATCCCAACCTTTGGTATCAATATCCTATTACCCGTCGGCAAGTGAGGCAAAACGCTTTAGGTCAAATATTCCTACCGCCAGGATCGTTCCGCTATGTGGAGCAAGCCCAGCCGTTGGGATAGCTGGCATCACCGGGGGACAGGTGGTCGAGCCTGCGAACCCGCGGATCCCCTTGATCGTCGCCGTGGCGTAGAGCAAGGAAGGTCTCGCACCGTCCAGCAGCTCCCTGCCGACCTGGGCGGACAGAAAGCACGCTATGCGGGACGGCCCCAAGGGGATGCGTCAGCTGACGCAGAATGCCTGGCTCATCTCAGCCAGACCGGCATTAAGCGACGAGGAATCCCGGCGGCCGCGAGCCGGCCGCGCCGGGATTGACGGCGTTCGCCCGGTCGTGAGCGTGGCAAGGGTCCCGAAGCCCCCGGCCCGGGACCCTCGCCGGTTCAGCCCGCGCGGGCGACGATTCGAGTAAGAGCGCTGGTCAGCGCGATAAATATCTAGTGTACGAGTTCGCGGGCCGACGGGAGGAGTTCCGCGTCCAGGTCCCTGCGGCCCACTCCGTTGAGCCTGCGGGCGCTCTTGGACATCCGGCTGGGCGCATCGCCCAAGAGGGTGTAGGCCCGGTCCTCGCGGTGCACCGAGAAGGCGACCACGGCGATGACTCCGACGACGACCCCGCCGAGGAACAGCGCGATTGTCACTGCGACTACGACACCGGCCATGATGGCCTCCCGCACTTCCGGCCCGCGGAGTTCGTTCCGCAGATCCCGCTTCCTGTGACCGCGGCCGGGCGAGGTGTTCTCCCCGGCCTGGTGCTCGTGGGCCACGGTGTCCCCGTCTGTCCACGATCCATACGCACTGTCCTGTACGTCCAGACTGTTCGACTGGCTGGAGCCATCTGGCTGCAACCCAGCAGATGGACTGCTAGGATAAAACCCATGCCCCCTGCTATCCAGGTCATCCCAACCTTTGGTACGTATCGTGAGTGTTCCCACGACTAGGCGGGGTATAAACCTGCCGTACCAAATATTCCAGCTAGCCAGACGGTCGGAATGAACTGGACAAGTAGGACTGCCCCGGACCGGGACGGTCCGGTCTTAAGGAGAGCTGATGGCGAGCCCCATGTATCGGCAGATCGCCGAAGATCTGCGCGAGCAGATCGAGTCGGGCCAACCCCAGCCGGGTCAGCAGCTGCGAACCGAGATCGAGTTGCGGGAGCATTACGGGGCGTCGCGGAACACCGTCCGCGACGCGATCAAGTGGCTCATCACCCTCGGCCTCGTCGAGACGCGACCGGGTCAAGGCACCTTCGTGGTCCGGAAGATCGACCCTTTCGTCACCACCCTGTCTGGCAATCCCGAGACTGGGTACGGCGGCGATGAGGGTGCCAGCTATCTGTCCGAGGTAAGCGAGCGAGACCGCAAGCCATCCACGAGCCCGATACAGGTGGAGATCCAGCAAGCTTCGGGGGAAGTCGCGGCCGGCCTCTGGATACCCGTGGGGACCGAGGTAATCAGCAGGCACCAGCGACGCTATATCGACGGCACCCCCTGGTCGCTGCAGACATCTTTCTACCCGGTGGAGTTTGCCGACCGGGGGGCTGAGCGACTCAGGAGCGCCCGCAACATCGATGAGGGAACCGTACAGTACCTGGCCGACACCCTGCATATCCGGCAGGTCGGGTACCGCGACTGGGTAACCGTACGCGCACCGAATGCCGCCGAAGCAGATTTCTTCAAGGTGCCTCTTGATGGCCGGGTTGTGATGTGCGAGATATTCAGGACTGCGTTCGACGGAAACGGGCAGCCCATGCGACTCACGGTCACCGTGTTTCCAGCCGATCGAAATCAATTTATCGTAAACGTCGGAGTTGTCCCGCCACCCAAGCCGAGCGCCAACAATCGGCATTCTTAGAACTTGCAGATTTTTTGTTTACCATAATTGCAGATTTCCGGCACACGATGACCTTGAGACCTTGGCATTTGCCGATAACACGGTAGCATCCTAGCCTTTAAGCGCCCTGGGAGGCATGGAACGCCACCGCATACAGGCTCCGCTGCCATTATGCCCGGCATCATGGCGGCGGGCGGGACCCGGCACGGGGAAGAACCCTCGGCCGGTGCAGTAAAAACAACCAGAACATCAGCTATAGATACCCTCAAGGGTGAGAAAGGAGGAAAGCGCCGTGGCGAAGCTGCACGCACGCCCCTCCAATCAGTACCGGTATGAGCACTACGACCCCTTCTTCCAGGGCCTCTAGCTCATCGGTGCGACGCGACAGATTCGGCCGATTCCGCGCTTGGTCGGCCGGATCACTCATTGAGCCGTCGGCGCTGGCTATTCCAGCAGCGCCGGCGGCGAAGAACGGCGCCCGCCGGCCGCCACCGCGAGGACAGCGGCCGCCGTGAGCAGGACTTACGTTACCGGCCGGAACGCTGATTCCCGCGATATGCCGGATGGCGCAAGGTGGTCGCGGGTCCTGATCGTCAGGTGCGAAAATCTGATATCGCAGAGCATTAGGAGGCCCTCTGAGAACAAGGTTATTGATTCGACTTGGCAAAAATCTCATCTAGCCAAGGTCTGGGAACACCAAAATCCTGGTGAGCCCGACTTTCACCTCGCTGGTATTTACCCAGGCCAACGGGCTTCGAAGCTCGGTCCGCACGTCGAGATAGCCACCGGGTTTGGTTTTTCTTGCGCTTCTGGTGGTACCGCACAGGCCAGATGAGGGTGACTATGTATCGGTGCGAAGATATCCGTTCGTTCTACGTCTTGCTACGCCCGAGGACCTGCATGAGGTTCGCCGGCTTGTCTGTGAAGCCGGCGAGTGGCTGCGGGGCAAGGGCACAGACCAGTGGGCCAAGCCGTGGCCGACCCGTGAAGAGCGTGATCAAAGGGTCCTCGCGGCCGTGGAAAACAGGAAAACCTGGATCGTCTGGGATCGGGAAGTCCCCGCCGCCACCATCACAGTCACAGGCCGAGCCAACCGGGCCGTCTGGTCGAAGCCGTCCTTCGAGTGCCGCCTTTGCGAACCTGCTGTCTATGCCCATCGGCTGATCACCGCGAGGAAATACGCCGGGTCGGGGCTGGGGGCGGGACTGATCGACTGGGCCGGGCTGCGCGGCCAGCGTGTATACGATGCCCAGTGGATAAGGATCGACGTCTGGAATTCCAATACGGCGCTGCATCAGTACTACCAGCTGCGGGGATTCCGCCGCTGTGGTAGCTGTGCCGACCCAGGCTATCCGTCCGGTGCGCTCTTTCAGAAGCCGGTGGGGGCGATCAGGAAGCCCGCCTTCCCGCAATTCACAGAGTCCGTCGCCAACCTCGAAGCAGCCACCAATTTCGATCTGGCCGTCTGCTGAGGCTATGGTCCGGAAACCGCCACCTTCCCGCCGGAAGGCCTTCCCCCGGGCGGCGGCCGCCCCCTTGCGCTCGATGAGCCAGGCGAATAGGGAGGCAGGTACCTGTCCGGTTCCGCCCGGACGGCATGATCATGCCACCTGATTTCTGCTGGACGACGTTCGACGTGACCAGCCGGCTTCCCGCGGGCTGGCAGCACGGCATTGGCACGGTCGCGGCCGACGCTGAGTTCCGGGATTTTCCGCGCACGCCGGTCCTCTCCCGGGAAGCAGAAAATGTGACGCATATTCCGCGCGGCCGCGTTCATGCCGATCAGGTACGACGAAACCTGCCCTGGCTATACGGTCTTTACCGAGGCGACTTCGTTGAGCTGGCCGCTAGAGCGTGCGCGGAATGCGTGGCGCCGGCCTCCGATGATCGTTATGGCGTCGTCCTGAACGTCCAGCACGGCTCCGCGATGCGGTTCGAATGCCACGTTGACTCGAATCCACTGACCGGGCTTCTTTTCTGTACCGATCACCAGGCGGGCGCCGGAGGCGAGCTCGTTTTCGGGCACGACCCGGCGGCAGCTCAGGCCGGCGCGGTAGACCGGGACTGCTCCGTCATCCGACCGCACGCTGGCCACCTGATCTTCTTTGACGGGCGATGGCATCCGCACTATGCGCGTCCGCTCGTCACCGATTCGGCGATGCGGGTGGTTGCAGTGATGAACTTTTACACCGAATCCTGCCCAGAATCGACCCGTCCACCAGAACTGAATCGTCATCTGTTCGGCCGGGAATGAGGGCGCCCGGCTACCGGGTGCCCGTCGAGACACGAGCGCGCGGAGTCATGGCTGATGTGCGGCTGACGGTCGCACTGCCGAGGACGGCGACGCCTTCGTAGAGGACGGCGGCCTGGCCCTTGGCCACGCCGCGCGCCGGGTGACGCAGGCGGATCTGCAAATTCGTGTCGGCAAGCCAGATCGTGCACGGGTGCACTTCGCCGTGAGCGCGGAGCTGGACCAGGGCGTCGCGCGGCTCCAGCGGCGGGGCGCAGCCGGTCCAGACCGGGCGATCCGCGGCGATCTCGGTGATGTCGAGGCCCTCGGCTGGGCCGACGGTCACGGTTCGGGTCACCGGCTCGATGTCGAGGACGTAGCGGGGCTTACCGTCGTCGGCGGGGGTGCCGACCCGCAGGCCCTTGCGCTGGCCCACGGTGAAGGCGTAGGTGCCGTCGTGCTCACCTAGGACGGCGCCGGAGGTGTCGACGATCTGGCCGGGCGCCTGGCCTAGGTGCTTGGCCAGGAAAGCCTTGGTGTCGCCGTCGGCGATGAAACAGACGTCGTGGCTGTCCGGCTTGTCCGCCACGGCCAGGCCGCGCTTGGCGGCCTCAGCGCGAACCAGGGCCTTGGGCGTGTCGCCGAGCGGGAACATGGCGTGGCGGATCTGGTCGGAGGTGAGCACGGCCAGCACGTAGGACTGGTCCTTGCCGGGGTCGGCGGCCCGGTGCAGGACACCGTCGGCGATCTGGGCGTAGTGGCCGGTGCAGACCGCGTCGAAGCCGAGAGCCAGCGCGCGGTCGAGCACCGCGGCGAACTTGATCTTCTCGTTGCAGCGCAGGCACGGGTTCGGGGTACGGCCCGCGGCGTACTCGGCGACGAAATCCTCCACTACGTCGCGGTGGAAGCGCTCGGCCATGTCCCAGACGTAGAACGGGATACCGATCACGTCGGCGGCCCGCCGGGCGTCCCGGGCGTCCTCCAAGGTGCAGCAGCCGCGAGCCCCGGTCCGGTACGACGACGGGTTCGATGACAACGCCAGATGGACGCCGGTCACCTCGTGTCCCGCGTCCACCGCACGAGCCGCGGCCGTCGCGGAATCCACCCCGCCTGACATCGCCGCAAGCACCCTAAGTCCACTCATCGCCAAAAAGCCTACGCGCCACCCGCCACCACTCCCGCCGACCGGCTGATCCAACGACACCTATGGTCCATCCTGGTCGCTCGGACAACACCAATGGTCCGTCGTTGCGGTGATAACGGGCGGTCAGCTGCTGGACAGGTGGCATCGATCGCGGCAGGACCTGCCGGGGGAGGTGAGGAGGCGGGCGCCCAGAGTCAGCGGGCGGCGGCGCGGCGGGCGCGGGCTACTACTTCGCCGATGACCAGCCCTAGGGCGTCTACGTCGTGCTTGGTGGAGGTGTGGCCGAGGGAGAAGCGGAGCGAGCCGCGGGCGCGGGAGTCGTCGGCACCCATGGCTAGCAGGACGTGGCTGGGCTCGGCCACGCCCGCGGTGCAGGCCGATCCGGTGGAGCAGGCGATCCCGTTCGCATCCAGGAGCATGAGCAGCGCGTCGCCCTCGCAGCCGGGGAAGGAGAAGTGCGCGTTCCCCGGCAGCCGGCCGGGACCCGGCGGCGGGCCGTTGAGCACGGCGTCGGGCACGGCGGCCAGCACCTGGCGGATCAGGTCATCGCGGAGGTCGGCCAGCCGCTCGGCCTCCTCGACCCGGCAGCGCGCGGACGCGGCGGCCGCGACGGCGAACGCCCGGATGGCGGGAGTGTCGAGGGTGCCGGAACGGATGTCGCGCTCCTGGCCGCCGCCGTGCAGCACGGGCACCGGGGCCACGCCCCGGCCCAGGATGAGCGCCCCGACGCCAACGGGGCCGCCGAGCTTGTGGCCGGTGACGGTCAGCGCGTCGGCTCCGCTAGCCGCGAAGTCGACCGGCAGCTGCGCGGCCGCCTGTACCGCGTCGGTGTGAAACGGCACCCCGTACTCGTGCGCCACCGCGGCCAGCTCACTGACCGGGTGCACCGTGCCCACCTCGTTGTTCGCCCACATCACGCTGATCATGGCCACCTGCTCGGGCGCCTGGCCGATGGCGGCGCGAAGCAGGTCGGGGCGCACCGTACCGTCAGGGTCGACGGCGAGCCAGACGGCCTCGGCGCCCTGAGCGTCCTCCAGCCAGCGGACCGAATCGAGCACGGCGTGATGCTCCACCGAGGTGGTCAGCACCCGGCGGCGGGTACCGGCGTGGCGGGCCCAGTACAGGCCCTTGACGGCGAGATTGTCCGCTTCGGTACCGCCGCTGGTGAAGACGATCTCGCTTGGCCGGGCGCCGAATACCTCGGCGAGCTGCTCGCGTGACTCCTCGACCACCCGGCGGGCACGCCTGCCCGCGGCATGCAGCGATGACGGGTTGCCGACCTGGGCGAGCTCCTCGGTCATCGCAGAGATCGCTTCCGGCCGCATAGGTGTCGTCGCCGCGTGGTCCAGGTACACGGGACTTGTACGGTTTGAACTCATGGCTGCGTACAGCCTAGCCGTCGCGAAGATACGGACGATACAGATGTAACGGGCTAGTGACGGGCTACTTGCGCTTGCCGATCTCCTCGAGGAGCTGCGGGACCACCTTGAACAGATCGCCGACGACGCCGAAGTCGGCCAGCTCGAAGATCGGGGCCTCCGGGTCCTTGTTCACGGCGATGATCGTTTTGGAGGTCTGCATGCCGGCCCGGTGCTGGATCGCGCCGGAAATGCCGATCGCCATGTACAGCTGCGGCGAGACCGTCTTGCCAGTCTGGCCGACCTGGAACTGATGCGGGTACCAGCCGGCGTCGGTCACGGCCCGGGACGCGCCGACGGCCGCGTTGAGTGAGTCCGCCAGCGTCTCGATGATCTGGAAACCCTCGGCCCCGCCGGTGCCGCGCCCGCCGGAGACCACGATCGACGCCTCGGTCAGGTCGGGCCGCTCGCCGCGATCGGCCACCACCCGGTTGGTGACCTTGGCACCCTTGGCGTCGGCGGCCAGGGACACCTGGGAGATTTCCGCCGACCCGGTCTCGGGCTCGGGCGCCACCGCGTTAGGGCGCATCGCGACGATCGGCGTCCCCCGCCGGACCCGCGCGTGGACGATCGTCCCGCCGCCGAAGATCGACTGCTCGGCGACAGGTCCGTCGTCGCCGGGCTGCAGGTCCACCGCGTCGGTGAGCACGCCGGAGTCGATCTTGACCGCGAGCCGGCCCGCGACCTCCTTGCCCTGGGCGTTGCCGGCCAGCAGCACCAGCGCAGGGGACTTCTCCTTAACCAGCTGCGCGAGCAACTCCGCCGCGGGCGCCACGACGTAATCGTCGAAAACCGCGTCGGCAGCCACGTATATCTTGGCTGCGCCGTACTCGGCACAACGCGCCTGGGCCTGTTCCGCGCCCGGCCCGGTCCAGACCACCGAAGGCTCGCCGAACCGGCGGGCCAGCGTGATCAGCTCGAGCGTGACCTTCTTGACGTCATCGTCCACGTGCTCCGCGAGCACCAGGATCTCAGCCATGCCGTTTCCCCTCCGGCCTCAGATGAACTTGCGCGCGGCGAGGAACTCGGCCGCCTTGATGCCGCCGTCGCCTTCGTCCTTGACGATCGTGCCGGCCGCCCGCGGTGGCCGCTGGGTGTGATCGACCACCTCGGTGGCCGCACCGCCGAGGCCCACTGCGGCGGGATCGATGCCCGCGTCGGCCAGGGTCAGCGTCTGTACCGGCTTCTTCTTCGCGGCCATGATGCCCTTGAACGACGGATAGCGCGGCTCGTTGATCTTCTCGACCACGCTGATCACGGCGGGCAGCGTGGAGGAGACCTCGAAGTACCCGTCTTCGGAGACCCGGCGGATGCGGATCTGGTCGCCGTCGATCTCCACCTTGCTGGCCAGCGAGAGCTGCGGGACGTCCAGCCGCTCGGCCAGCATCGCGGCCATTACGCCCATCCGGGCGTCGGTGGACTCCGAACCGCAGATCACCAGATCGAAGCCGGCGGAGGACAGGACCTGGGCGAGGACATAGGAGGTCGACAGGCCGTCCGAGCCGGCCAGGCCGTCATCCAACAGGTGCACGGCCTTGTCCGCCCCCATGGAGAGCGCCTTGCGGATCGATTCGGCAGCCTTCTCCGGGCCCATAGTCAAGATGGTGACTTCGGCCTCGTTGCCCGCCGCCCGCTGGGCCTCGGCAATCTGCAGGCCCTCCTCGATGGCATACTCGTCAAGCTCGTTGATGAGCCCGTCCACCGACGCGCGGTCCAGCGTGCCGTCAGCCGGCTTGAGCTTGCGTTCGGCCCAGGTATCGGGCACCTGCTTGACCAACACGACGATGTTCATTGACTACACCGACCTCCTTCGTTGCTCGGGTACAGCCTGTCAAACTGCCTCATGCGGCCCGGCACCGGGTCTATATCGGTCAATGTTACTCGCCAGTAGCAGAAGTTCGGGTCGTCCTCCCGGCAGGAGACGGCTCGTCCTCAGAAGGAGGGAGGAGGGAGGAGGGAGGAGGGAGGGAGGAGGCTGGCAGGACACGAGGGGCTGTTTCAACTAGACCAGTTATATAACTAATTGAGTCGTCAACCGTTCGCACATCGGGCAGCTGCCAGCCACCGGCCCGTCGGCGCCTGGCGGCCTTGGGGCCGTAAATATCGTTTGGAGCACATCGAAGGACGCGGCTCTGGGACCGCCGGTATCGTGTGAACACGCCGAAGGACGCGGCTCTGGGACCGCCGGTAT
>Ga0182030_10015736_pt1 | contig 14806 bp, 13 predicted proteins | sample 812S3MmetaG_FD_121299 | JGI IMG/M metagenome (GOLD analysis project Ga0182030, IMG submission 121299) | Permafrost microbial communities from Stordalen Mire, Sweden - 812S3M metaG (Illumina Assembly) | ecosystem: Environmental > Terrestrial > Soil > Wetlands > Permafrost | place: Sweden... | reverse complement strand
TTCGGATTCGAGTCCCATAGCGGTTGAGATGTTTCCCAACCCGGACCTGTATCCGCGGCAGGATTTCTCCCTGGATTTTCATTATTTCGATGTCTATGCCTACCATAACTGGCAGCTCGCCGATGCCTTCGCGGTGAATCTCGGCTTGAGCTACGAACAGTCGGTGCAGCCGGCGGATCCCGGTTCCACGCCGTTTTCCACGGCGGAAAAATCCAGCGCGCAGCTTTCGCCCAAGGCGGGCTTCATCTGGACGCCGCTGGCCGGCACCACGCTCCGGGCGGCCTACACGCATTCGCTGTCGGATTTCGCAGGCGGCCAAAGTTACAGTCTGGAGCCGACGGAAGTCGCCGGGTTCAACCAGGCCTTCCGCAGCCTGGTGCCGGAATCGGTCGGCGGCGACACCAGCGACTCCCGGTTCGACACCTTTGATGTTTCGCTGGAACAGAAGTGGACGACCGGAACCTATCTCGGCTTGTCAGGCGAACTTTTGTATTCCAAGACCGATGCGGTGCAGGGCGGCTACATTATCAACGCGGATCTATGGAATGATTGGTATCCGCCCTACAACGCCTCGGGTTTCAGGGAAAAAATGGATTATCGCGAAGCCTCCCTGCTCTTGAGCGTGGATCAATTGCTGGGCAAACAATGGTCCGTCGGGGCGCGCTACAAGGTGTCGCGCGCGCGGCTGGATTTGGATTATGTGGATGTTAATCCGGCCACCTTGCGGTCGGTGGTGCAATGGCCGCCGCAACAAACTTTGGACAGCCTGCTGCACACGGTGAATCTGCACGCCAACTGGAACCATCCTTCCGGCCTGTTTGCGATCCTCGAAGGCAACTGGTATCACCAGTATAATTTTTCCGGCTATTCGCCCGCCGCACCCGGTGATGATTTCTGGCAGTGCAACGCCTACGTCGGCTATCGCTTCTGGCATCGCCGGGCGGAACTCACCGCCGGCCTGCTGAATCTCTTCGACCAGAACTACCAACTGGAGCCGTTGAATCTCAACAACGAAATGGCCCGCAGCCGGACCTTTCTCGCGCGGCTCAAGCTCAGTTTTTGAAACGGATCAGTGCCAGGTGATCTGCAAATTCAACGGCTGCCCGTTGGTCGGCGGCGGCGGGTTTTTGACATAAACCGTCAGTAAATACTGGTCGGTATTCGTCGCCGGAAACGTCACGCTGTTGGTGCCGCACCACGCTGCCGCATCGCTTTTGCGCTGCACCCACGCCACGGAAATGTAATTCGTGCCCAAACCCGACGCGTCCGTGAGCGTGCCGCTGCTCGTGTTCGTTGGCGGCGTGAGCCAGAGCGTGCCGGCGCTGTTCGTCATTTTGGCATAGCCGGTGTAAGCGCCGGGACAGCCCGAACCGCTGCCGCCGTTTTTTTGGGTGAACGGAATTATTTGGCTGTCCGCCCAGACCGCGCCCGCCGCGAAGCCGGCAAGCGCCAGGACGGATAGAATTCGTCCGCAGGTAGATTTGATTTTTCCAGTCATAATTTTCCAAGTTCTAATTTCCCGACCAGTTGCCAGAGACAAAAAATAAATGTCACACCGGCGGCGGGCTGTAAAGATAAAATGAAAGTGAAAATTGTCCTTTGCCGCGCGCTCAATTATGCTGGCAGCCACAGGTTGTGACCGGCCCGGACGCCAGCAAAAAATCACTCCGCCGCGCCGCGCTCGGCGCGGCGCTGGCGGCGCTTTGCGGTCTGGTTTTGTGGCTGACGCCGCTCGGCGATTTCTGGACGAACACCAGCTACGATTATCTCTTCCGCTTCGGCTCCCGCCCCGTCACCAACGCGGTCACGCTCATCCTGATGGACAATGCCGCGTTCGACCAGTTTCACCAGGCGCGCGGCCAGCCGTGGGATCGCGCGCTGCACGCGCAGTTGCTCAACCGCCTCGCCGACGACGGTTGCGCGCTGGTGGCGATGGATTCCTTTTTTCGCGAACCGCGCGACGCCGAAAAAGACGAGGCGCTCGCCGCCGCCATGCGCCGCCAGCGGCACCTGGTTTTGATGGCCGAGCAATCGCCGGTCACGCATCCGGGGCTGGCCGGCGCGGAACCGATCCAGCCGCTCGGAAAATTTCTGGCGGCGGCGGGCACCAACTGGGGCGTCGCGTGGCTCAATCCCGACCTCGACTCCGTGGTGCGCCGGCAATGGCCATTCCCGTCGCCCGGCCCATATCCCAGTTTGCCCTGGGCGGCCGCGCGGCTGGCCGGCGCAAAATTAAGCGCCGCGCCGCAGGCACGCTGGTTGCGTTATTACGAACCGAATGGTTCTTGGACGCGTTTGAGTTACAGTTTCGCGCTGGCCCAGCCGAAAAATTATTTCCGCGATCAAATCGTTTTCATCGGCACCCAGCCGAAAACTTCCCTGCCGGACGGCGAGACCGACGAATTTTGCACGCCTTACACGCGCTGGACCAACGAATCTTCCGGCGGCGTGGAAATTCTTTTGACCGAGTTTTTGAATTTGCTCAACCACGATTCACTGCAAAGGCCGGCGGCGTGTATTGAAATTCTCCTGCTGACCGCCGCCGGAATTTTTCTCGGCGGCGGCTTGTGCCGGTGCCGGCGGCGGACCGCGTTCATCGCGGCGGCGGGAATTATTCTGGCGGTTTCGTTGGGTGCCATTTTGTTGAGTTACTATACCAACTTTTGGTTTCCTTGGCTCATCATCGCCGGCGCACAAGTGCCATGCGCCCTGGCTTGGACGCTGGCAACCGGAATTCGCCGCGCGCCGGTTGCAAGTCAAACCGGGCCGTTGGAAAATCTGCCGGCCACGCCCGGCTACAAATTATTTCATCCGCCATTTGCCGAAGGCGCTTACGGCAAAGTCTGGCTGGCGCAAAGCCGGGCCGGCCAATGGCGCACACTGAAGGTGATTTACCTCGCGAAATTTGAAAACAATCCCGATCCGTATGAGCGCGAATTTGCCGGCGTCCAGAAATACAAACCCATTTCCGACCGGCATCCCGGCTTGTTGCGCGTGGATTTTGTCAGCGAAAAAACGGCGGATTATTTTTATTATGTGATGGAGCTGGCCGACGGGCTGACGCCGGGCTGGCAATCGCAACCGGCCAGCTATAAGCCGCGCGATCTGGTCAGCGAACGCGCGTTGCTGCGGGGAAAAAGATTGCCGGTCAAAGACTGTGTTCGCCTCGGCATGGTGTTGTGCGAAGCGCTGGAGTTTTTGCACCAGCAAGGTTTGACCCACCGCGACATCAAGCCGCAGAATATTATTTTCGTCCACGGCCAGCCCAAGCTCGCGGATCTGGGTTTGATCACCGACATCCGGCCGCTGGATCATCAGGGAACGCTCGTGGGCACGCCGGGATTTATGCCGCCCACGCCGGAACGGCCCGGCACCGTGGCGGCGGATATTTATGCGCTCGGCATGGTGTTGTATGTGGTTTGCACCGGCCGCGCGGCGGCGCTGTTTCCCGAAGTGGCGACCACGCTCGTGAGCGCCGAGGAGCCGCCGGAATTCCTGCCGCTGAACACGGTCATCCTCAAAGCCTGCGCGCCGCAGCCCGCCGACCGCCACGCGTCCGCCGCCGAAATGCGCGCCGCTTTGGAAGCTGTGCAAAAGGAAATGGGAATAAAAAACTGAAACGTGCCCGGCCGCCTGCCGGCAGCCTCGATTCCCTGAAGCAACCTGGGCAATTATCTTGTTCCGCAGTCAACCGCCGGCCTGGCGGCGGCGGGAAGCTGCGCCGTTTTTTTTCCCAGGCAACATTTTACCAGCGCCTCAACCACCGGCAGCGCGGCGGTGACTTCCGGCGAAAGCTCCATTGTCATCAAGCCAAGGTCGCCGATGGAAATGGTAATCAAATCCACTTCCGGCCAGTAGCCGAGCAGCGCGGCGGATTCGATCAGGTCTTTCAGCCCGATGTCGTGCGCGGTGAGCGTCGGCGGAAAATCCTTGGCGTAGCGCGGGCGGATGAGCGACACGGTGCCGAGCGGCTTGTCGTCGGTGGCGGCATCAATCAGGATGAGCTGCTGCTGATTGCGAAAAAGTCCCAGCAGATGAAAACCGCTGGTGCCGCCGTCCACGAGTTCCGCGTGTTCGGCAAAACCTCTTTCTTCCAGGTATCGAATGGCGGCGACGCCGACACCTTCGTCGCCCATCAATAAATTGCCGACGCCAAGGATGAGCGGTTTTTGGGTGCCGACGGTAAGATTCATTTTTTCTTTTCGCCGACGGTTTTTTCCTCTTTCAAAATCGGATGGTATTCTTTTTCGATGAATTTCCAACCGCTGCCCATCGAGGAAATTTCGCCGCGACCTTCGACGTAGTCATGATAAAACACGATGTAAACGTGGACGAGCGCGAACAAAATGAAAAACCACATGAACGCGTGATGCCATTGGCGCACGGCGAAATCGCCGCCCATCAGCGGCACAATCCAGGCGAACAATTTTGGAAACCACGCCTTGCTCATGGCGGCGTAAAGTCCGAAACCGGTGATGCACTGAAAGAGAAACGCGAGAAACGTCAGAAAATAAGTGAAGCCGGCGACGGCGTTGTGGCCGATGGTTTCAATCGGCGTATTGTCGCGCTGCAACACATCCACGGCGATGACCTGCTTGATTTCCTTCCACTGTTTTTTGCGGAAGGGAATGAAATTTTTCCAGTTCGCATATTTGTTGCCGACGAAGCCCCAGTAGATGCGGAACAGGAAGTTGAAAAAAAAGACATAGGCGGCGACAAAATGGATAAATCGCACCTCGCCAAACCAGTAGGAAAACGACGCCTCGGACGCGCGCTGGATGGCCAGCGGCGCGCCGATGAGATAACCGGTCACGCACAGCACAACGAGGCTGAAGGCGTTGAGCCAGTGGTAAAACCGGACGGGAATTTCCCAGACATAAACTCGGCCGAGCGTGGCTTTTTGCATATTAGCCTCCTACCGTGACGCGGTTGAGGGTGCGACCCTGCGGATCGTAAAGATGCACGGCGCAGGCCAGGCACGGATCAAACGAATGAATCGTGCGGATGATTTCGAGCGGCTTCTCCGGGTCGGCCACCGGCGTGCCGATGAGCGAAGATTCGTAAGCCGAGAGCTGGCCTTGGCCGTCGCGCGGCGACGCGTTCCAGGTCGAAGGCACGACGAGCTGGTAGTTCGCGATTTTCTGGTCCTTGATGACAATCCAATGCGCGAGCGCCCCGCGCGGAGCTTCGGAAAGACCGACACCTTTGGCTTCCGTCGGCCAGGTGGCCGGCTCCCATTTCTCGCCGTTGAACGTGCGCGAATCGCCGTTTTTGATGTTCGCCAGCAGGTCGCCGTAAAATTCCTGCGCCCATTGCGCGACCAAATACGTTTCGATGCCGCGCGCCGCCGTGCGGCCGAGCGTGGAAAACAGCGCCGTCACCGGCACGTCCAATTTTTTCAAAACCATGTCCACGGCGTCTTTGATGTCGGCGCGACCGGTGCCGTAGCCGACGAGCAAACGCGCGAGCGGGCCGACTTCCATCGCGTGACCGTTCCAGCGCGGCGTCTTGAGCCAGGAATATTTGCCGTCCACATTAAGCTGGTCGTAAGGCGGTTTGGGACCGGTGTAATTCAATTTTGTTTCGCCGTCCCACGGATGTTTCGCCGCCGCGTCGCCGTCGGAATATTGATACCACGAATGCGCAATGCCTTCCTTGACCTGCTGCGGATCGTGTCCGTCCACCGGCAGAATTTTGCTTAAATCACGGTCCAGAATCGCGCCGCGCGGGAACTTGAATTTGCCGACATCGGCGAAACCATTCATCGGCAGATCGCCATAGCACATATAATTTTTCAGCCCGCCGCCAATCGCCGCCCAGTCTTTGTAAAACGACGCGACCGCGAGCAAATCGGGAATATAAACCTGTTCCACGAAGGTCTTCGCATCGGCCAGCAATTTGGCGACATAGGCGAGCCGCTCGGCGTTGATGGCATTGGCTTCGTCGAGATTCAGCGAGCACGGCGCGCCGCCGACGAGATAATTCGGATGCGGATTTTTGCCGCCGAAAATCGTGTGGACTTTGACGATTTCCTTCTGCCAGTCGAGCGCCTCGATGTAATGCGCAACACCAAGCAAATTCGCTTCGGGCGGCAGTTTCATCGCCGGATGACCCCAATAGCCGTTTGCGAAAATGCCAAGCTGCCCGCTCTCGACAAATTTCTTGATGCGGTTCTGCACATCCGAAAAATAGCCGACGGAACTCTTCGGCCAGTGCGAAATGCTTTGCGCCAGTTCGGAAGTCGCTTTCGGATCGGCTTTGAGCGCGCTCACTACGTCCACCCAATCGAGCGCGTGCAGATGATAAAAATGCACGACGTGATCCTGCATATATTGCGTGCAGAACATCAGGTTGCGGATGAGTTCCGCGTTCGGCGGAATGACGATGCCCAGCGCGTCCTCGACCGAGCGCACGGACGCGAGTGCGTGGACCGTTGTGCAGACGCCACAAGTGCGCTCTGCGAACGCCCAAGCGTCCCGCGGATCGCGTCCGCGCAAAATTATTTCCAACCCGCGCACCATCGTGCCGGAACTGAAGGCGTCGGTGACAAAGCCGTCTTTCACTTCCACCTCCACGCGCAAATGACCTTCGATGCGCGTGACCGGATCAATGACAATTCTTTTTGCTGCCATAAAATTATTTCGTAAAAAGTTTTAAGTTGGGTTGTTTAGGAACCGCCTTGTTCCGCGCGACCGTCTTTCACGTCTTCGCTCGATGCGAGTTCTTCCTTGATCAAATGGCGTTTGCGGAGGTTCGTGGAAATCGCGTGCGCCGCGATGCCGACCGCCGTGGCCGCGCCGAGCGCGACGCCGACTTTGTCCGCCGTAGTCTCGATGCCGAAACCGGGGAAATTCGGCAGGTGCTGGTAGAACGGCCCGTTGTCCCAGAAGTTTCCCTCGCTGCAACCGATGCAGCCGTGGCCGGATTGAATCGGGAAACTCACGCCGCCGTTCCAGCGCATCACGCCGCAGGCATTGTAAGTCACGGGGCCGCGACAGCCCATTTTGTAAAGGCAGTAACCGCGCTTGGCATTTTCGTCGTCGAAGGAATTGACGAACAAGCCGGCGTCGTAATTTGGCCGGCGGTAGCAGGTGTCGTGAACGCGCCGCGAATAAAAGGCTTTCGGCCGGCCGAGTCCATCAAGCTGCGGAATGCGGTCGAACGCGAGCAAGTGGACAATCGTTCCCGTCATCACCTCGGCGATCGGCGGACAGCCCGGCACTTTGATGATTGGCACGCCGGAAATGAGCTGATGAATCGGCGTGGCCTTGGTCGGATTCGGCTTGGCGTTTTGCACGCAGCCGTTGCTCGCGCAACTGCCCCAGCAAACCAGCGCCTTCGCGCCCGCCGCCGCTTCCTGCAAAATATCCAGCGCCGTGCGTCCGCCGATGCAGCAGTAAACGCCGCCGTCCGCCGTCGGCACCGAGCCTTCGACGAGCATCAGGTATTCGCCCTTGTATTTTTCCATCGTGTCGCGCAACGACTTTTCCGCCTGTGCACCGGAGCCGGCCATCAGCGTCTCGGTGTAATCCAAAGAAATTTTATCCAGCACGATGTCGGCAATGCCGGGATGCGACGAGCGGATGAAGGATTCCGAGCAGCAGGTGCATTCCTGAAAATGGAACCATAGCACCGGCAGGCGCGGTTTGGTTTCGAGCGCCTTCGTGACTTGCGCGACGGCACTGACGGGCAGGCCAAGCATGGCCGTCATCCAGGCGCAGGCCGCGAGAAAGTCGCGGCGCGAGACGCCTTTGGCCTGGGCGCTTTCCCAAATGGTGGGTCGGGAGTTGGTTGACATAATTAGGCGAGTTGGTTGTGTGGATTAATTTTTAGCTTCACTACGACTTTCTGCCCAATCCCAAAATAAGGCCAAACCAATCTGGCGTTTTTTCGGACAATTTTTGTTCAGTCGCGCTTTGCAGTGCGGCCAATTAACGGGGATATGACGCCAACGAAGTTTCACCCGCCGGCTGGACGCGGATTATTTCCGCCACGTTTACGCGGGCGGTGCGTCAGCGAGCTGGCTCCGGTTCCAGCGGCAGCGGCTCGTCGTGATTCAAAAACGCTTCGCCCACGCGCCAGAAATCCGCCGTCGTCGTCACGCGGCGGATGTCGTGCAGAAATTTTTCGCCGACGCCGTCGCCGATGAAGTTCGTGAACTTTTTCATCCGCTGCACCTGCGCCGACTCGCGCACGCCGGGCGTGATTTCGTTGTCCCACAGTTCGTGGAGGTAATTCAAAACGCCGCGGCCCGTCGGCAATTTTATTTTTTCACCGCGAAGCTGCGCGCGGATTTGGTCGAACAGCCACGGATTGCGGATCGCGCCACGACCGATCATCAAACCGCACACGCCGGTTTCCGCCAATAATTGCTGCGCCTGCGCGGCGCTGAAAACATTTCCGTTCAGCAAAACCGGGCAGCGGAGTTCCTTCGCCGCCTGCGCAATCAAATCGTAGCGCACGCCGGGCCGATACATTTGCGTCACGGTGCGCGCGTGAACCGTGAGCAAATCAATCGGATGCTTCGCGAACAGCGGCAGCAGCGCGTCAAACTCGGCGGGCGACGCGAAACCGATGCGCGTTTTCACCGTGAACAGAATCGTCACCGCGTCGCGCAGCGCGCCGAGAATGGCGTCAATTTTCTGCGGCTCACGCAGCAGCCCGCCGCCGGCGCATTTGCGATAGACGATGGGCGCGGGGCAGCCGAGGTTAAGGTCAATCGCCGCGACCGGAAATTGTTGCAGCAGCTTCGCGTTGCGGACGAGCGCGGGAATGTCATTGCCGATGAGCTGCGCGACGACCGGTTTGCCGGTGGAATTTTTGGTGATGGAATCGAGAATCCATTTCTCCGGCCGCGAATCGCCGTGGACGCGAAAATATTCCGTCCAGTAAACATCCGGCCCGCCGTAGCGCGCGATGACGCGCATGAATTGCAGCGTCGTCACGTCCTGCATCGGTGCCAGCGCCAGCACCGGCGCGGGCGCGCGGAGCAGGTTTGAAAATGTTTCGGACGGAGTCACGCGGCGCAAAGGTTAAACAAGTTAAACCGGGAAACGCGAATATTTCTTGCCTTTGAAAAAGTTGTCCGCAATTTAACGGGCTGAATCATGAGCAAAAATATATTCATCGGCACGGACAGCGGCGCAACCACCACCAAATTGTGCGCAGTTTGGGAAAATGGCGAGCCAGTCTCGAACAAAGTCTTGCAGCGTTCCACCAGTTCGGAAAAAGGTCGCGACGCCGTCATCGCCTCGTGGATCGCCGGCGTCAGCGATTTTCTCGCGCAGAACAATTTGCAATGGTCGCAGGTCGCCGGCGTCGGTCTGGCGATTCCGGGGCCTTACGAGCGCTACGGCGTTTTCAGCCGGACGCCGAATTTGCCCGCCAGCTTTTCCGGCTGGGACGTTTATTCCGATTACAGCGCGGCGCTCGCCAAGCAGGCCGGACGCGCGCTGCCGCTCGTCGTCGGCAATGACGGCAATTACGGCGGCGTGGCCGAGGCGCGGCTTGCGCGCGGCAACTCCAAGGCCACCGTCATGATGCTCATGCCCGGTTCCGGCCTCGGCGCAGCCTTCGTCGGTGCGGATGGTCTCTGCCTTGACGGCGACACGCTCGCCGGCATGGAAGCCGGTCACATGGCGGCGGCGGTGCATTTGCTCGGCCTCACCGGCAAGCCCTTCAGTTGCGGCTGCGGGCGCGACTGGGGCTGCGTGGAGGCTTACACCACGATTTCCGGTCTGCTGCAATTGCTCGCGGAAAAAATTAAAAATTATCCCGCGCATGAACTCGCCACCTCCACCGCGCCGATCAAGGAAAAAGTTTTGTCCCTCCGCACCCGCGCGCAAAAGGGCGATGTGCTGGCGCTGGATATTTTTGATTTTCAGGCGCGCGTCATGGGCTTGCACGTCGCCAATCTGGTGATGGCGTTTGATCCGGGCATCGTCGTCATCGGCGGCGGCCTGATGGATCACGAGGCGACCACGCCGGAATTTCGCGAACGCTATATGCGCGTGATCCGCGAGACGGCCATTCCGTATCTCTGGGCACCGCAACGCGGCACCATCAAGATTGTGCCGGCGGCGCTGGGCGAACTTTCCCAGGCCATCGGCGCGGCGCTCGTGGCGTTGTATCACAGCCGGAGCGTGGCTTGAGCAAACGACACTGATTCCGGCCAAGCCGTTTATTTCGTCTGGCTGGCCAGCATGAACACGCGCGGCCCGCGCGGCGTCGTCAAGGCGTGTTGCAGTTCCTCGGCGGTGTGCGGCACGGCCAGGCCGTCGGCGTGCTTGTCGTTCGTGGGCCGGCCATTGACCAGCAGCATGTAATTATGCGTGCGGTTTCCGGGAATGCCGGGCAGCGTCAGTTCCCAGACGCCGGACACGCGGTCGCGCTTCAAGGCCACGCGCTGCCAGCCGTTGAACGTGCCGGTCACTTCGACGCGCACCGGCAATGGGCCGCCCGGCGGTTCGGGCTGCCACCGGAAAATCTTGCTGAACGTCCCCGGGCGCTTGCCCAGCTCGACTTTGCCTGAACTGCGAATGTGATGCGACATGGTTAAATGATGCGCTGCAAAATACACCGGGACGAAAGAAGTTCAAGCGAGGTTCGCGGTTTCCATGCATCACCGCGGCGGATGATAATCACCCGCCGGAAGCGTTGGGCGAAATGGCTGGGCGATGCCGCAAAAAATCAGCTTCCCCATTTCACTTCGGATCCGCGCCGGGTGAGTTTATCATTTGCACGAAGACCATGAGTCATCAGCCACACCCAAAGCTGGCAGTTCTGCTCGGGACGAATGCCTCCGGCAAAAGTGCCCTGGGCATCCAACTGGCCAGCCACTTCGGCGGCGAAATCATCTCGGCGGACTCGCGTCAGATTTACCGTGGCTTGGATCTCGGCAGCGGGAAGATTACGCCCGAGCAAGCGCGGCTGGTGCCGCATCACTTGATTGATGTCGCCGCAGTGACCGATTACTACTCACTGGCGGAATATCAGCGCGCCGCGTATGGCGCGATTGATGCCATCGTGGCGGCCGGGAAAATGCCATTTCTGGTGGGCGGCACCGGTTTGTATATCAGCGCCATCGTCGAGGGTTATGAACTGGTGGACGTGCCGCCCAACGCACCGCTGCGCGCCGAACTGGAAAACCTTTCCCTGAAGCAACTGGTCGAGCGTTTGGAAAAAACCGATCCCGAAGCCGCCCGCCAGATTGACCGAAAAAATTCGCGCCGGCTCGTCCGCGCCCTTGAAATCGCCGCCGCCGGCCATACACATTCCGCCGGCCGCCAGCACGCGCCGCGCTACGACTGCCTGCAACTGGGCTTGAGCTGGCCGAAGGAAATCCTTGAAGAAAGAATTGAAAAGCGGCTGCGCGACCGGCTGGCCGATGGCATGATCGAAGAAGTGGCCGCACTGCGCCGCCGGGGAGTTTCGGATCTGCGGCTCGAAAAACTGGGATTGGAATATCGCTTCATCACCCGGCATCTGCGCGGCGACATCGGCACCTTGGAGGAACTGCGCCTCCAGCTCGGCATCGCCATCCGCCAGTTTGCCAAAGACCAGCTTACCTGGTTCAAGCGCGACCGCCGGATCATCTGGCTGGACCCCGCCAAGGATGACTTCCAAGAAGCCTGCGACCGGATTCAAGCATGGGCAAACGCAAAGCCAGCGTGAGGGTTGTCGGAAAAAAATAAGGCGGAAGTTCTAAAAGGTTTCGCTGACGGAACCGACCGCGCGGTAGCCGTGGACCTGTCCGTGGCCGTCGGCAAAGACCCGCAACCTTTGTTTCCACCACTTCAACCCTCACGCCTCCGGGTTGATGATTCGGTTCTGCGACTTGAAGTTTCGTGTTCAATACCTGACCATTTATTCCTCCATCTTCAACTTTTGTTCACGATACCAAACAAATCATTCCTGCAACCTGAACATTTGCGTTTAATACCAAACCAATTATTCTTTAAACTTCAACTTTGGAGTCCGATGCCAAACAATTGATTCCCGCAACCTTAAGAATTGACTTTGATACCCAACCAATTATTCCTATAACCACAATCCGCAAAGCCAAAACCTTGATAATTGCCTGTAAAATGAACAATTCCGCCTCCGAAACCACCATCGTTGAAGCTGCCTCTTCAACTTCCGACATTCCCACCCTTGATCCCGTGACCGTGATGGCGGCCTTGGGCAGCGAAGTGCGCTGGCCGATTGTCCAACTGCTCGCCGATGGACAGGCAAGGAACATTTCGGAGATTCGCGCCGTTGCCGGCACCACGGCGGAGAACATCAGCAAGCAACTACGCGTGCTGTTGGTGGCCGGCATTTTGGAAAACCGTCCCGGCGAAGACCGGCGGCAATCGGTTTTCACCATCCCCGCCGCCTATCGCACCAAACCCGGCGTGCTGGACTTTGGATTTTGCGTGATTGATTTGAAGAAGATGTGAATCGGCATGGTGGCCGTCTGCAAAGACCATCCCGCGCGGGATGCAGATTGCGAAAAAATTCGGGCTGGAAATTCTGCCGCCGCCCGGCGCGTGAAAGCCCCGGCGGGGCGACATCTTTGTAGTTGGAAAAACGAAAATGAATTCAAGCTCCGTTAGGAGCGAAATATGCCGCCCCGACGGGGCTGGAGATTTTTTGGTGCGGGAATTCTACAAAGATTTCGCTCCTGACGGAGCTGCGGATGTGCGCAAAAAAATCAAGGACGGGTCAAAGTTCCATCACGTTGTAAGAAGCACGCGTGGGTTAAGGACAAGCTGCCAGAAAAAACAGAATCATCACTGATTTTATTTTCCTCTCCCGACTGCTTAAATCCTGACTTCACAAAGCCGACGAGCGATGCGCCGTTCGCACCGAGTTTATATGCCGGACAACCGCTCAATCCGCCGAGGTAACTTTTAATGTCGTTGAACACTTCCACATTCTCGCCCTCGTTCAAAATGTAAATTTGCTTGTGTCCGATACCGCTGATTTTCAAAGGCAGCACTTGTGTTCTGAAAGTGCATAACATTCCCTCTTTTACGATTCGTTTTCCAGAAAAACCCATCAGCGCCACATATTCTCCTTCGCCAGCCTTTGGAATTGGCCAATGTGAAATTGGAAACCAATTTTTCTGATGATTCATTTGAACTTTGTTCACTCGGACTTGGCTACGCTCAAAGTCAAATACCGCCAAGTCGAGGTCTTGGTCAGCGTCAATAAGTTGGCGTTCGGGAAATGTAAAAGCGATACTTGCGTCACCATCTCCAAGATTGATGCCGAGTGCAGCATCCGTATTTTCTGCCCGACAGTTCAAATATGCCTGCCAGACGTGATGACACGTCACCAAGAGCCGCCGTTCACCCGTGTCAATCAAAGAGAAAGTTCCATTGTTTATCATCTGGGCGGGATATGTAGTGATTCCCGGCACAATGAAGATTGGACCGCAGACAGTGAGCATGTCCTTCGAAAGCAACCCTACAAATTCAGCAATATGTTTAGGCCGGTGACTCATTATTTTCAGAACCAAACACAGCGAGCGTGATTTCCTCAACATCTCTGTCGCGGGTCAAAATGAATGAACTCAAAATAAGATGCCCCAAGTCGGGGTCTTTCTTGAGCAAAATCGGACACTCATTCAGAGCAACAAGAACCGGACTCGAATTCTGAATCAGAGAAAAGCCAATCTGAAGTTGCCCTTGCTTACGATAAAATCGTGAATCTGGTGAAGCCTGAATGATTCGGAAAGGAAGCGGCTCACTTCCGGCTGACACATACAAATTTCCCTCTGCTTCAATTCCAATCCGGCGCGTGCCAATTCTTGTAACAATGAAAGGCATCCAGCCAGCTTCAACCCACTCGACGAGTCGCGATGCTGCGGCTGTTGGTGGTGGCGTGATTGCTGGTGACTCCTTGCTTTGTTCCGTCTGTGAATACGTTTCGACTGGCTCGGTTTTCGTGTTAATCAGAAATCGCGCGCGACTTTCGGTAGACGCAAAATGATGCCGAACAACTGGATTGTCGGTGCAAGGATGCTTCGGCCACGGCGGGCCAAGATCATCAAAGAAAACCCTGCCACCATATGGAGACTGATAAAAATAAACGTCAGCACCACAAACAGGACAGCGCGCATTTGGATTGACGTAACTTGGATATGTGACAAAAGGAAATTCAAAAACCTCGCCATCGAATGTGGAGCGAAATGTAGAACCGCCACCACCTCCGCCGAAGCCGCCAAAACCACCAAAGTTTCCATCACCACCCCACCCACAGTTGCAATCAGCCGGATGATTCCACGCATTGCACATATTTGTGTTGGTTTCTTTTAATTCATTTGACCGACGAACCAAAAAGCTTTTCCACCTTCGCCTTCACGCTTTCATCCATCTTGATGAGCGGCGGCCAGGCGCGTTTGAAACCTTCGCCGGGGATTTTCTTCGTGGCGTCAAAACCCATTTTGCTGCCGCTGGCGATTTCGCTCGTCGCGTGGTCGAGCACGTCGGACGGGCCTTTGGTGAAGATGCTGTCGCGCTGCGGATCGGTGTTGGCCGTGAGATGGAATAGCACTTCGCTCGTGTTGTGGACGTTCACGCCGGCGTCCACGACCACGATGTATTTCGTGAACATCATCTGCCCCATGCCCCAGAGGCCGTGCATGATCTTGTAGGCCTGCATCGGGTAGGTCTTCTTGATGCTGACGAACACGAGATTGTGGAACACGCCTTCCGCCGGCAGCGCGATGTCCACGATCTCGGGGAAATTCATCTTGAAGATCGGCAGGAACAATTTCACGCTCGCGCCGCCGATGTAAAAATCCTCCATCGGCGGAATG
>Ga0182030_10015734_pt1 | contig 14807 bp, 13 predicted proteins | sample 812S3MmetaG_FD_121299 | JGI IMG/M metagenome (GOLD analysis project Ga0182030, IMG submission 121299) | Permafrost microbial communities from Stordalen Mire, Sweden - 812S3M metaG (Illumina Assembly) | ecosystem: Environmental > Terrestrial > Soil > Wetlands > Permafrost | place: Sweden... | reverse complement strand
GCTGAACTGGTGGCCCTCGATTCCTTCACGGTGAGACTGAGCGGTGAGACGCTCGATCACGGCGGGATTCAGGAAGGGATTGAGGTCCATGTCGCGAACCTTTTGCCATTCGTGGTCCTCAAGGCCTTCGCTCTTGAAGAGAGGACTAAAGACAAGGACAGCTACGACATTGTTTGGACGCTAAATGCGTTCCCCGGAGGGGTCGAAGGCGCCGGACAAGCAATGGCACAAAGCCCGGTCTTCGGGCATCCGGATGTTGCGAAAGCCATCGGCTTTTTGAGAGGAAACTTCGAGAGCATCGAACATCGCGGACCAGCGCAATATGCGCGCTTTGAACGCACGGGTGATTCGGAAGAGGAACGTGTGAATCTGAGGCGTTATGCCTACGGAACGCTGGCCGAATTCTTCCGTCTTTGGGACGCGGCGCTACCTCAATCAGAGGCATAAGAAGCGTTCCAGTCATCCGCAGTTTTCCCATTACCGATACCACGAGCCCTATCCCAGCTCTTCAGTTCTTCATCACGTTCATCCTAAGACCGTGACTCCACGCGGATGATGTGCAGAGCCGCGCCCGAAAGCGCCGCCGCGGCTGCTGACGCTACGGCGCGCAATCTGGGCGGAGCCTTTTGCACAAAGCCGGCTGGCAACTCACCATCGCCGGAGCAATGACAACGACAGGCTTCCGGGGAATGTTGGTTCTTGCATGTCCGGCGGGCGGGGGATATCTAACCTTACCCCGTGACCCTTTTGGTAGGTCGGCCAATCCAATAGGCGTTTATGCAAATCGTTTACTCTTAGCAACTTACAAGTAGCGCGTCTCTAACATCACTATATGGATCAAAAGGCGACGAGATTGCCGAGAGACTGATGCGCTCTCAGTACCGCATCTCCGCCGGCGGCGGTGGCGGCGCCCTGTGGCCATACACGCCGGTAATCCCCTGTATCTGGCATTGTTTGCACTTTTGTGTAACAAAACCCCCTCATTTAGGGGGTTTAGTTACAATATGTTGTTGAATTTCCCGCCTCCTGCCGCTACGCTTTTCATCAAAACCCCCTCATTTGGGGGGATTTGTTACAAAGTGTTGCAAATGGAAAACCGCATACGCACACTGTCGCCGCAAGAAAGCAGGATTGTCCTGGCCCTTACTGAAAGGGGTCGGCAAGAAGCAACGCGCTCTGAAATCATGCAATTGCTGGGGAGCAGCGCCAAGGCTACCGACGTGAGTTTTCGGCAAGCGTGCGTGACTACATGTGAGTCAGATTGCTAAGTTCAATCAGTCGTCGAGGTCGGCTGAGATTGAACATTAAAAGCACGCCCATTCCTGGTTCGATTGAGCAGTTGCAGCGGCAGCTGGATGAGTTTCGCAGCTCGCAGCCGCATCGGACGAAGCTTCCGGAGACGCTGTGGCAGGCTGCGGTGGAACTGGCCCGCCAACATGGAGTGTATTCGGTCGCTCATCCGCTGCGGCTGGACTATACGGGACTCAAGAAGCGGCTCGACGGCGTTCCGGATCCCAAAAAGAAGGCAGCCAAGGCTGCATTCGCTGAACTGATCGCCGACCATTCGGCGACGATGGGCGATTGCGTTATCGAGTTCGAGTCCTCTATTGGCAGCAAGATGCGCATTCAGTGGAAAGCACCGACGGCGCCCGATTGGCTAAGCCTGCTTCGCGCCTGGCGGGAATCGGAGCGATGATTCATATCTCGGCGCAGATGCGTGTGCTAGTAGCGATCGAGCCGGTCGACGGAAGGAAAGGGATAGATTCATTGGTTCGCGTTTGCCATGACCAGCTCTCTGAAAACCCGATCAGTGGCTGTGTTTTCATTTTCCGGAGCCGAAGAGGAACATCGATTCGACTGCTCAGCTATGACGGCCAGGGGTACTGGCTTGCACAAAAGCGCCTTTCCAAAGGGCGGTTCGCATGGTGGCCGGAATCGAGTTCAGCGGCCAAACGGCTTGAGGCTTACGAAGCCCAGTTGCTGATGGTGGCCGGCGATGTGTCTCGAGTTCGTGCCGCGCCAATGTGGCGGCGCGTGAGCGAGCTGAAGTAGGGATCGCAACACATGGTTTTCCCCTTGCGTTCCAAGAAAGAACTGTTTCATACTGCTAGGCAATGGCTGAGTTTCGATATCGCGGCCGGGAGATATGTCAGGAAGACATCTTATATATACGCACGCTGATCGAGCGGTATCCGAAGGAAAGCCGCCGCAAGCTGTCGGTCAGAGTATGTGAAGCCTGGCAGTGGCAGCAGGCCAATGGCGCCTTGCGCGATATGGTGTGCCGGGGCCTGCTGCTGATGCTGGAGCGAGCCGGCCAGATCACGCTGCCGCCGGTCAGCTATGTGCGGCATAATCCGCTGTCCAGACGAGCCCTGCCGGAGCCGGTGCTGATCGATAAGACTCCGATCGAAGATCGGTTGCGCAAACTGCAGCCGCTCGAGTTCGAGCAGGTGCGACGAACTGCGCAGGAGCCGCTGTTCAACGGCCTGATGGAGGAACATCACTATCTTGGCTACGAACAGCCGGTTGGCGAACACCTGAAATATCTGGTGTGGGCAGAAGGCCGTCCCATCGCGTGCCTGGCATGGTCATCGGCTCCACGTCACCTCGGCAGCCGCGACCGCTATATCGGCTGGAATGCCGCAGCGCGACGCAGCCGCATCCGTTTCATCGCTTACAACACGCGCTTCCTGATCCTGCCCTGGGTGCGAGTCGAACATCTGGCGTCGCATCTGCTGGGCCGCATGGCGGCGAGGATCTCCGATGACTGGCAACAGATGTATGGGCATCCTATTTACTTCCTGGAGACGTTCATCGATCCGGAACGGTTCCGCGGCACCTGTTACCGAGCGGCCAACTGGGTGCTGATGGGCAGGACGACGGGACGAGGCAAGCAATCCAACAGCTACGTTCCCAACCGGTCGATCAAGGAGGTTCTGGGATATCCCTTGACGAAGCGGTTTCGTGAACTTCTGGGAGGTGCAACATGAAGGCTCCCAGACGCCGCATCGACGTGAACCTGGAGGAATTGGACCGGGTGCTGGACGGAGCGCGTCAAGCGCCGTTGAGCGAGTCTGATCACCGCAAGCTCAAAGACGCACTGCATGCTCTGGCGGCGATGCTGGTGCAACCGCGGAATACGGAGAAGACGAGTTGGGTGGTGGAGAAGGCGGAAGACTCTCCAGCCAGAACGCAGCCGGATGACAATACGCCTCCGCCGCCCGGGCACGGCCGCAATGGAGCGGAGGCGTTTGAAGGCGCGCGAAAGGTAGATATCAAGCACCAGAAGCTGACCCATGGGGACCGCTGCCCGGAGTGCGGGAAAGGCAACGTGCACGGGCAGAAGGAGCCGAAGGTGTTGGTGCAGATCGTTGGCCAGGCACCGCTGGCGGCCACAGTGTACTCGCTCGAGCGGTTGCGCTGCGGCGCCTGCGGGCAGGTGTTTACGGCACAGGAGCCGGAAGGAGTAGGGCCGAAGAAGTACGATGAAACGGCTGCGGCGATGATCGCCCACCTCAAGTACGGTGCCGGAACACCGTTTTACCGGCTGGAACAACTGGAAAACCAGCTGGGTATCCCGCTGCCGGCGGCCACGCAGTGGGAGATCGTCGAGGAGGCTGCGCAGGTGATCAAACCAGCGCGGGATGAGTTGATCCGGCAGTCGGCCCAGGGTATGGTGGTGCACAACGACGACACCAGCATGCGCGTGTTGCGGCTGAAACGCGATCCGTTGGATCGGCGCACGGGTGTGTTTACCAGCGGGATCGTGTCTGTCGGCCAGGGATGGAAGATAGCCTTGTACTTCACTGGATCCCGGCATGCCGGTGAAAATATCGCCGAGGTGTTGAAACAGCGAAGAGCGGAACTCCCAAGCCCGATTCAGATGTGCGATGCACTGTCGCGCAATGTTCCGCGGTTGCCTGCGGGAGTAGAGATCCTGCTGGCAAACTGCCTGGCTCATGGACGTCGGCAGTTTGTAGATGTTGCGGAGAACTTCCCCAATGAATGCCGTTATGTGCTCGAAATGTTGGGTCAGGTGTATGGCCACGATGCAGAAGCGCGTGAACACGGCCTGACGCCGGACGAGCGACTGCGGCTCCATCAGGATCGCAGCAGACCGTTGATGGAGCAACTGCACGGATGGCTGGAGGCGCAGTTAGCCGGACGCAGAACGGAGCCGAACTCCGGACTGGGCCACGCAATCTCGTATCTGCTGCGGCACTGGCAGCCCTTGACGTTGTTCCTCCGCAAAGCCGGAGCCCCGCTTGATAACAATATCGTCGAGAGGTCCTTAAATCGCGCGGTTCTACATCGAAAGAACGCCTTATACTATCGCACCCTGAACGGGGCGCAGGTCGGCGATCTGTTCATGAGCCTGATCCATACATGCCAGTTATGTGGCGTGAACTCCTTCGACTATCTGATCGAGTTGCAGCGCCACGCCGGGGAACTGGCCGCTCGCCCCATGGAGTGGATGCCGTGGAACTATCGCGAGACTCTGACGCGAAATGAACCCCACCCCGATTCCGCATAGAGTTATGATGAATCCCGAATGGCCGGAAAGGATGGGCTCTGAAACAAAGTACAGCCCCCCAACGCACAGCGCCCCTCAGACCTATTGCAATGATAGCGGGACCGTTGTCGACGCCGTGACGGTTCCGCTGGTTGCGGTTACTATCACCTGATAGTTCCCTGTCGTTGTTCCCGAAGTCGACGGGGACGAGCCGCTTGCCCCACCAGAGTTGGCCCCGCCACAGCCAATTGCTCCGCATAAAACTACGACGCACAGAACGCCAAGTAGGGTTCCGCGCCAACGCCGACGAGGCAGGATTCCAAGGAAGATCAAGGCGGCAAGCGCTAAATGATATTTGCTGAATAAGCTCTCAGGTTCCGCTGCGGCGCTCGCTGCCGTCGTTGAAATCGTCAGGGTGCTTGAGACTAGAGAATTGCTTGTAACCTGTGCCTGCGACGGGCTCAGGGAGCAAGCTGGCGGACTGTTCGGCGTTCCCTGGCCTTGATAGCTTACCGTACACGTCAGATTCACTATTCCCGCAAAGCCGTTGACGGAGGAAAGCTGTATCGGAGCGGTAGTAGATCCGCCGGGAGATGCTATTGTCAATCCTGTTGAGTTGGAAGAAATTGAGACCGCCTCACCTCCGCCGCTCAATGCTACCGTCTGAGGTGAACCAGTGGCATTGTCCGTGATCGTCAGCGTTCCTGTGCGACTACCTGGCGCAGTTGGAGTGAAGGTCACGGAAATCGCGCAGCCGCCTCCCGCAGCTACACTCGTGCCGCAAGTGTTCGTTTCAGCAAAGTCGCCGGAAGGTGCAATCGACATAACGGCGAGGGGAGCTGTCCCGGAGTTTGTCAGCATTATCGTCTGTGGAGTGCTTGCTGTGCCATCCGTCTGCGGAGCGAAGGTTAGGCTCTTCGGTGAGAGTGTCACGGCGGGAGCCGTTGTTACCGGCACCGTAACAGTTACCGAGTTCGTTCCCGAGGTACCGTGATATGTCGGGTTGCTTGAGGAGTCGGGTGTATATGTAGCCGTCAACGTATCGCTCCCCGCTGTCAGCGAACCGCTGGGAACATCGATCGTCGCACTGCCGCTGCTCAGCGTTGTTGCAGCCGAGGTATAACCTCCGCTGGCTAGGATCACGGAGCCGGTCGGTGTTGGATCACCGTTTCCACCACTGACGGCGACCGTCACCGTCAAGGCCTGGGCTGTCGTGATGCTTGATGAGGAGGGCCACACCGTTACTATTGGCGTTGTCGTTGCTGGTGCGGTCACCGTCACCGAAGCCGTGTTCGAAGCGCTGTTATAGGTTGGGGAACTGGAGGAATCGGGAGTGTATGTGACCGTCAGCGTGTCCATCCCTGCGGCCAGAGATCCAGCAGGTAGGCTGATTGTTGCGGTTCCGCTGCTCAGAGTTGTTGCTGCGGAGGTGTAGCTTCCGCTGGTCAGCCTAACGGAGCCGGTGGGTGTTGAGCTACCGCTTCGACCACTGACTGACACCGTCACCGTCAGCGCTTGTGCTGTTGTGATGCTCGACGAGAACGACGATACCGCTACTGTGGGCGTAGACTTGTTCCCTGCGGCTGTGGCAGTCCCCATTAGCGTGACGGTTTGGCTGGCCCCAGCTACATTATCGGAGTTGTCTGTGAACGTTAGAGAGCCGGAGATTGTTCCCGCAGTAGTCGGAGCAAAACTGATCTGGTACGTGCAGGAACCACCTGGCATAAGCTCGGCGCCGGTTGATGATGTGAAAAGGTCTAGGCAGGTGCTCGCGGCTCCGATTGTAAATCCGGCGGAGATGGATGGGTTAGTGCCGGTGCCTAGCATTGTGAAGGTCAGCGGGTACATCCCCACGTTCTGAACAGTCAAAGTTTGCGGACTGTCGGGGCTCGTTGTCCCAACGGGAGCGCTTGCAAAGCTCACGGTCGTTGTCTGAACGGCCGGAATCTCATATATATATGCCGGTTGTGATGAGGCTGCATAAACGTTTTCGCTCCCATCGACAGCGACGCCATAGGCAACCCCAATACTTCCATTCATAAGAGTCTGGCTATAGGCCCCATTCGAGAGACTCTCTTTGTAGATTCCGCCGCCCTCGTCGCCAACGTACACATTCCCCATGAAGTCCACGGCGACGCCCCAGGGAAACCCGAAGCCGCTGGCTACCGTGCTCTGGGTGTAACTGCCGTTCGCTGGCGAGAGTTTGAGTACGCGCTGGTTACCGGAATCCGTCACATACACATTCCCGCTTGCGTCCACCGCGACATCCTGAGTTGAAATTGTCGAATTCCCCGGCGTGAGGGAGCTGAGAAGGGTGGTTTGCGTATACTGGCCTCCATTTGGAACGGCCTTGATGACGCTGGCTAGATTGGTAAAGTACAAAATTCCATTCGCGTCCACCGCCACTCCCTCTGGTCCGCCGGCCGTAATCGCAGTGCTCTGGGTATATACGGAGGATGCGAGTGTCTCCTTCAGGATGCCTACCATCGGATCAGCGATATAGACATTTCCATTCGCGTCGACAGCCACTCCTATCGGATCCCTCAGTCCATTCTGAGCATTGGCTATTACGGTTTGCGCGTACTGACCATTGGAGAGCGTCTCCTTGAGAACCTGTCTCCCTCCCGTGTCCGCAATGTAGAGATTGCCTTTCCCATCCACAGCGATCCCTTCGGGCCCCTGCAGATTAAAGGGTGCGGCACTGGAAAGAACGATTGATTGCGGAGCTGGAGAGAACCCGATCTGAGGTGCAGCACCTGTGCCCTGGAGCATTACCGTTATTGGCGATGAGTTAGAATTTGTCAGCTTGAGCTGATCCTGATACAAGCCAAGTCCGGGCGGTGTGAAAGTGACAGGAACATAACAGAAGGGCTCCAAGGCTGGAGGGAGGTCGACTACCGTGCATGAATCCTGTATACCGTAATAGCTAAAAGGGCCGTCGACCGTTGCTGAAAAGGCAACTTCACCTAATTGCGCAAACGCGAGGTAGGTTGTCGATGCGTTGCCTACATCCACGGTTCCAAGATTGGGAGATCCAGCGACCTCCTTATAAATGGTCCCGAATGCGTCGAAGTAGAAGTTGCCATCAGGGCCAGCGAAAAACGCGTCAGAGCTGTAATTGGATCCCCCATAATACGGACAGCCGGAAGGAGGGCATGGAAGCGTTATCTGTTTCGCCGTCTCTGTCACAAATTCCGTAATTGCGAGCCCACTGCCTTGCTCCACATATACATCCCCTGAAGCATCCACCGCGATCTGAGGGACGAGAATCTTCAACCCGCTTGTAAACTCCCCTCCCACATAACCACCGCCTGAGGATGTGAATTTCTCGACAGTTCCACTCGTGCCGTTGAGTTCAAGCGCATAAACATTTTGATTGACGTCTACTCCAATGGATACGACCCCCGACAGACCTGTAGCCACGTAACTCTGTACCCATCCGGATGGAGTCAGTGTCAGCTTGAGCAGCTCATTTTGTGTGGCATCGAAGACGTAAACGTGGCTTGTATTGTCCACCACCATCAAGCTGATGGCGTCCGTGAAGTTGTAAATGATTCTCTCTGCATAGGGAGTGGCCTGGTAAGTTGGGCCGGTGATCTGGTTCACCTCCTCGTACAGCGTTCCTCCTGAAAGCCGAAAGACATCACCGCTGCCGTCCACTGCAAGCAGATCGCTTGCGGTCCCCGAGCTAACCGTGCTCTGCAGGTATGTCCCCCCGAACGATGTCTCTTTCAGAACGGATAAGCCGTCGGATGAAATCACATAAATATTTCCGGATGGATCGACAGTGTATCCACCGGGTGATTTTGCGACCGGCGTGAGAGCGGCAGAGTAGGTTAAGAGGGGGTTGGTCTGGCTATGGCATTGAGGACAAACGATCGCGAACAAGCAGACTGCGATCCCGCAACAACCAATCCTTGATCTCTGACGTACGCCGCTGAGCCGAAGCACAACTTTGCATATCCAGGAACAAACGGCCTCTCCCAGCATTGCGAGCAAGCCACAAAACGTGACTGCAACGCCTGTCTTCCGCCGATGAACGAGCAAGAACAGACGACGAAGTGCGTTGAAACGTAGAGGAGTAGGTGCGTGCATCGAGAGAACCCCCTATATAGGCGATCAAAGTTGAAACGGGACATGCTGTGCATGAATACGACCACACAGTTCTTCCGCTTGAAATTCCCAAGTCAAGAGCAGAGTGATGAATCTGGTCTATAACCCCAAACTTCTCCGGGAACCGCGCATATCGTTCTTATCTCAAACGGAATAGTTTCCAGAATGAGGCCGTCTGTGGTTCCTTGGCATCTCCCATATGGGAGATATTTGAACGCGCTTGCAATGAGGTTCTGTCGGGCTTGGACGCAAAACGAGGTCAGAAAAAAGCTGTGCCACGATATCTCCCATTTGGGAGATGCGCATCGGCTTGTCTACATGTTTCTCTTGGGAAGGTTCTATCGCTGACGGCAACGCTCGTCATCAAGTTCAACTAGCCCGCTGTCCATCGGAGGCATTTGTGATCAAGAGAATCGTGTTCGTTCTGTTCCTTTCCCTGCTGTTCCTCACGCCGCACGCAGCAAAGGCGCAACAGTACGCCTCAACCGCCAATCAGTGTTTACGCGAGTACTATGACTCCAACAACTATAACTGGCTAACATTTCAAAACAACTGTAATCAGGAGATCCACGTAACCCTTGTTTCAAGAAGGGGAGAGGCAGTCGGTGCTCTTGATTTGGCATCTGGAAGGCACGATGGGCCGGGTCTCACTGCCAATGAAGTGAGGGCTGCCGGTGGTATCGAAGCTTACGCCTGCCCTGCCGGATATGTCGCCGTGGACACGGACGACGAACTTATAACCTCGCAAGTGGTCAACAGCTTCCGTTGCAAAAGGAGTTAGAACATGGCGAGTCTACAAGCCGGGTAGTGACAACATCAACCGAATCAACTCCGTCTGGCGGTGGGTGCCGGTCTTGGCCAGCACTCGCTTCAGGTGGAAGCGAGTCGTTTCCAGTGTCGTTCGCATCTGATCTGCGGCTACGCGAACTTCCGTACCTTGCAGCAATAAGTCGGCCAGCCGAGACTCAGTAGGCGTTAAGTGATAGAGAGCGCATAGAACTTCGGCACGAGACGCAGGTTTGCGGGAGAGGTCTGAGAGGAAGACCAGCATGCGTGGGGAATCTTCAACAAGCAACCCAGTAGCGAAGAAAGGAAAGACGACTAATTGCAGCGCTCTCGCTCCTGATTTACGAGAGAGCAGCAATGTATTGCTGGGAACCTGAAGCGGATTTTTCCATATCTGATCCGAGGCGGTGAGCATCTTCTGTAGTCTGTGGTTTTCAGTCGGCTGAGTAGCCTCCAAACGGGCACCACGAATTCGAATGCCATCCTGCCGATCGAGAAGCTCCTTGGCTGGTGCTGAAAGATTCGTGATGCGGCTGTCTTCGTCAAGAGCAATCACGCCGAAGTCGAACTGGGCGATGCTGCTAAGGAATGCGTTGTTGTTGTCAGCGGCACGTTCAATGATGCGCTGTAAGCGAAATGCTTTAGCCAGATGTGGATTGAGCAGCTTTAGAAGATCGGCATCTTTTGCCTTAAAAGGCTTGGCATTCTCTGGGCGGATGAAGCCGAGACCGGCTGCAATTCCCTCAGTTTGCTCGAAAGCGCTCCAGCAGTTATGAAAAACTTCGTTTGCACGGCAATAGTCGTGGTAGATTTCTGTGCCGCGAAGCTCTGTAGAGGTCAGCAAGTTTTCGCTGGTTCCGGCATTCATGCCTAACGGGAACCTCTCGCGAATGCGTTGAACATATATGTCGCGGGTGGCATAGTGGTTGGCATACGCTGCAAGAGACGCAGCGTCATATCCGATCGCGACCGCGCAACTTCCCTCCGCAGTATGAGTCGTGCTATCGGGCGCAAAATAATGCACATGGAGCGCCGCCTTCGACGCATCCAGCTCTCGCGCAGCATGTTTTAAGAACACCAGCCAGTGCTGCGGGTCTGCTGCCGACTCATAGACATCCAGCAAAAGGTCTGACAGACGTTGCTCGAATGCTCTCACGGCCTGACCTCAGACTCGATCGCAATCCCAGTGTTCTCACCGCTTGAATCCTGGCTTCGGGCGGTCTGACGGCTCAGGGGCAACCACCACCCCCCTGATGATCGCTTGGGGGTGCTTGGGATCGCAAGAAGCTCGGACAGCTCTCCGGTCGAGGTCATAGGCAGTAAGGAAGCGGCAGGCCGGATGAAGTGGCGAGACCAGTGTATCACAGATATCTCCCAAATGGGAGATGCGCGCCGATCAAGGAACCGTAGAAACTTCAGTTGAGATGTTCCAGTTGTCGCATATTGGACAGATTCGGGACATCGAGCGACTTCAAACAACTACGAGGCTTTAACCATGCGCCAATTTATCGCTGTCTTATTCTTGTCTCTGTCTGCCCTGATACCGGTTATTGCACACGCGACTCCGATCACATATACGCTCTCGACAACCGCCTCGGGAGAATTGGGCGGTGTTTCGTTCACGGATGCGCTCGTCACAATAGCGGTCTTTAGCGATACAGCGGATGTAACCAGCGGGGCTGGATATATATACAATCCGGGAACCGGAGGGGCGAATCTCTCGGTTGCCGGGTTTTCGCCCACCACCTTCAGTTCAAGCATGGATGTCTTTTATCTATACGGGGGAAGCTACTACGTTGGTATTGAGGACGAGCTGGGTCCATTTCTCTTCGCCGAAGTCAACAACGGATTTGCTGGCTACGGTCTCACCTCGGCATTGGGTCCCCTCACTGGAGCGACAAATCAAGACTTTGGCACGAACATTGACACTCCAACGGCGGCGGGCAATTTCTTTCTGACCAGCGATTCTGGAGATACGACCTTCACCGCCACTCTTGACAGCACTGCTTCTCCGACGCCCGAACCGTCCACCATCTGTCTGTTTGGTACTGGCGCGCTCGTGATGCTTGGGACTGCTCGGCGCAGACTCAAAGCTTAGCGCCAATGGTCCGCCCACAGTTAACGGAGGAGGCCTGAGAGTGTTTGCGAGAGCGGCGACGAGCGATTTCGACTGCGCGTTCGGGTAACCGATACCACAGAATCCTCTGTTTTCACCACACTGGCCGGTTTTGTCTTGTAATACCCGTCACGAAACCGTATAGTCCAAGCGAATCGGACCCAAGAAAGAGATAGGTAAATGAGGATCTTTGTGCGTTACTGCCCGTGTGCAGTCGTTCCCCTTGTCTCTGTCGGCGCTGCGACGAATGTGGCCCGAGCGCAACAAAACGTGTCCGTCTCACCCGAGGTGAAGACGGACACACTCCGGCGTTTGGAGTTCGCGAAGACATGGGAAATGCCAAAGCAAAATGGATTTGTGAGCCAAAAGGGTATGGTGGGCGAGAAGACCCTTCGAAATATCTGCAATGGTAAACCGGATAAGAACTACGCATATACACAAGAAAATGCCTGTTCGCGTTATACCGATTATATGGGGGTGGTGAGTAACCTCGCCGATATGATGCCTTACTTCAAGACATGCTCTCTTGATCCTACGAAAGAAGATTGCGTGGATTTGGTGTTTCATCTGGCTCGTTACGGTTTTTACGATTACGCTCTTGCCGTAATTGAAGCGGGATACACTACCGGAAGAGTTGGCTTGGCTTTCTATACCCGGCCGGGGCCACTATCCCTTGGACTTTATGATGGGGACCACACGATGCAAGTACAAGTAGCTGATATGGGAGATATCAGTGCCATTCTTAGAAGCATGTGCCTCGCACAGCGTCCAGGCCAGGTGCCAGACCAGTGTCAGCTCGCCGACGCAGCCGGAGCCGCGGTATCAGAACGGGAAATTGCGCAGGCAGCTGATCAGCGTTCGAGCGCGGCAAGCCAGCAGCAGCAAGAATATGCCGATGCTGACAGTCGAGTCGAGCGCGCTGGCGCTGCGCAAGACGCACGGTTGAATGCCATTAGCAATGCCGTCTCCGCTGTGGCTGCGTCAACACCTACGATCCAGGAGACCGCTGCTCAGAATCAAGCAAATCTTCAGGCAATGGCTGTGGCCGCCCAACAACGACAGCAGGCTCAGGAACAGGCTCGCTTGGCTGCCGAGCAGAGCGCTCGGGCTACACAGGCGACAACCACGAGCGCCCGTTCTGCCCTAAGCAACACAAATGCTAGCTCTTCACCGGCGACGGTCGTCTCGCCATCAACACCGAACCCCACCAACAACCCGTATAGCTCAACTTCAGCTCAGGGCAGCTACAACCCGTATACCGGAACCGGCTCCGGGTCGGTCCAGGGCAGCTGCACGGATATGACCGCATCGGTGCAAGGGACGGTCAAGATTGGGAGTGACGGGTGGGTGAGTGGATACCTGACGAACAACTCCAATCAAACGCTTTACGTGTCCTACACATTCAAGCAGAATGGTGCTCCGTCAACTGCGATGGCGAATGCGGGAGGCACTACGATCCAAGGAGGGCAGACGGTTGGCGGTGAGGGCCAAGGCCTGTACTCAACCGGCGCCGACAAGAACCCTCCCGAAATCTACTGGTACGCCGTTCTGAAGTCGGAGCATGACAAGTATGGATGTGCCCATAAATGGTGACTGATGTGTTCACGCCGACTCCATAGGCGCGCGGTACTGTCTCACAACGCCATTGTTCGAGGGGATAAGACACCAAATGAAGAACATTCTGATATTTCGTATTTGCTGTTTGACGATCATCTGCTTCGTCGGATTCTCGCCAACAGCTTACCTGCGCGCACAGCAGGCGGTAGCCGTTTCACCTGAGGTGAAGGCAGATACACTGCAACGCTTGGAACTGGCGAGAACCTGGATCATTCCGAGTTCGGATGAGTGGATAAAACCCACAGACTGGCCGAAGGGCAATATAAAAGAAGCTAGAAATCTCTGTAATAGGGGCCCGCACGGCTCCGACGTCGAAACCCAACAAGCTGGGTGCCTCAACTTTCTGATGTGGACAAAGTACGGTCACATTACCTCCGCATCCTTAGATGAACTCATGCCGGTGTTCAAGCTGTGTGCGTTCGGAGGTCAAGACTTCTGTAGGCGCACGATGGAATACCTCCTACAGACTGGGCATCCGGACTATTCTCTTGCCATCGCAGAGTACGCGCCAACATGCAATGGCTGTTTTACCTTGTGGAATTTCTCAGTAGGACCAGATGGCTATCAGATAGACCTATCTCCAGGTACTACTGCTTCCATCATGGGCGAAGATCACGTTCATGTGACAAATCCCAGCGACGTGATTAACCTGCTTCGGATCGCTTGCCTTGGCAATGGAAGCCAACTTGCGTGTCAGTGGTATCAGCAAACGGGAGTTGCTGTCAGCGAGTCCCAACGTGAGCAAGCTGCGGCCAATCAGCAAGCCACCGAGGATCGTGCGGCCGCAGCGAAGGACGAGCAATTCAACAGAGGCCAGCAGCATTCTCAGGAATCAGCGCAAGCCTGGAATAATGTTGTGGGGGCTCTAAACTCGGCTAACGCCACCATTCAACACCCCATGCCGTACCCTGCTCCAGCGCCGGCCCAAGCACAGCCAGCGCCAAACACGTCTGCCCCAGCAGCTCGATCCAGTTCGGTCAGTACATCTACTACAGCTCCGGCAACCACTCCGACTGCTGGTACCGCTCCGAGCGGCGGCAATAGTCCGTACAATTCTGTCCCAGCGCAGGGGAACTACAACCCGTATACCGGAACCGGCTCCGGGTCGGTTCAGGGTAGCTGCACGGATATGACCGCATCGGTGCAAGGGACGGTCAAGATTGGGAGTGATGGGTGGGTGAGTGGATACCTGACGAACAACTCCAATCAAGCGCTTTTCGTGTCCTACACCTTCAAGCAGAATGGGGTTCCGTCAACTGCGATGGCGAATTCGGGAGGCACTACGATTCAAGGAGGGCAGACGGTTGGCGGTGAGGGCCAAGGCCTGTACTCGACTGGGGCCGACAAGAACCCTCCCGAAATCTACTGGTACGCTGTTCTGAAATTAGAGCATGACAAATATGGATGCGTGCATAAATGGTGACGGATGGGTACTCGTCGGTGTAAGTCACGAGACGGACCGACGTTGCAGGGCTACACCGGCAGAAGAGCTTCCAAACTTGCGAGGAAGGATTCGACTCTACATATGTCGCACTTGAAGGGAATAGCATTACGGATCGTATTGTGTATCGGAGCCAGTCTCTCGTGGCAGCCGCTTACTGCTCAAACTTCTGGGCCACCGCCAGCGTACCCGTCTGGCCCGTTGAACATTGTCTTTAGGGG
>Ga0182030_10015733_pt1 | contig 14807 bp, 12 predicted proteins | sample 812S3MmetaG_FD_121299 | JGI IMG/M metagenome (GOLD analysis project Ga0182030, IMG submission 121299) | Permafrost microbial communities from Stordalen Mire, Sweden - 812S3M metaG (Illumina Assembly) | ecosystem: Environmental > Terrestrial > Soil > Wetlands > Permafrost | place: Sweden... | reverse complement strand
ACTTAAAGACGAAAATCTGATATAAATTACCCTTCTGCATATATGTGTTAAGTGCAAGCCTCGGTTGCTTGGGAGATGTCATGAAGGTTATTCTGCAACAAACTGTACAAAAGCTCGGTAACGCTGGAGATGTCGTTGAAGCATCACCTGGTTACTTTCGCAATTTTCTCGAGCCAAGAAATTTAGCCCATCTGGCTACTACCGGTACCTTGAAAAAACGTGAAGAAGATCTCGCGGTAATCAAGAAGAAAGCGGAAGCCGCCCATCAAGTTTCTGTTGGACAGAGCGAAAAGATCATCGCTCTTGGCCGCATTCATTTAAATATGAAAGCCGGTGACACCGGCAAGCTTTATGGCAAAGTGACCACTAAAGAAATCGCTCTGGCTTTGCAAAAGGCTGTCGGTTTTGAAATCGATAAGCGCTCAATTCGCAATGCTGATGAAATCGGCGCTCTGGGCAGTTATCCAATTATCGTCAAATTGACTCCTGATGTTCAGGCTGAATTGACCGTAGAAGTTCTGCAAGAAGGACAATTGCCTTCCGCACCAGTAGAAAAGGCACCAAAGGCCGCTGAAGTGGAAGAAAATGCTGACGACAACGCAGATGATGCCGAGAAGGCTTAATCGCTGATTGTTACTGCCGCAAGACAAAATGCGATTGCTGGGAAGGAGGTTCGAAAGAGCGTCCTTTCTCTTTGATGTTTTCCCTGTACGAACGGAATTAATAGTTTCGAGCAGCTGGTGAGATCGCAATAGGAATTGGTTGATCCAGCACTAGCTTCATGGCTGTGCCTCTGGGAAGGTTGATTTCACGTCCTTTGCGAAGAACCAGCGAATCAGCCACGCCTAAACCGGCGCCAATTACTGTACCAGACCAGGCGCCTCGCCCGGCGCCCCATCTGCCGCCGGAGATGCCACCGACGGCGGTGCCAAGAATCGCTCCAGACGCAGCCCCCACGCCGCCACGTACAGCTGCGGCTTTCAATTTTGTACCACCATTGTCCCCTCTAAATTGATCGGCACCGGCTTCTGGATTGTCGTGATATTTGTCGAGACCGCCAACAAGATGAGCTGTAATTGGATAGACAGCGCCATCAGGAGTGTTCAAACGCACAAATTTGATGCCTAAATGACCACTGTGTCCCATTCTTCTTGAGGCTTCGGAATTGGTGACGAAGCCGCTGACGATAGAGCCAGCAGGGATAGCGGCTGCTCCAAGATTCATATACTGGCTCACTCTGGCCTCAATAGGATCGCCTTGAGCGGCAACTGAGGTCGATATTCCAGTTGAAAGAGTAATTGGCATGAGCAGACCGGCAGGCGCAAGACCCATACGCGGGGCAGTCTTATGAGGCGCGACGTAGGCGTGCGGCTTTGCTTTAGGCTTAGGAGCGGTAGTTATTGTTGAGGAAATGCCTGGTCCGGCAACAGCGCAAAAGGCGCATACTGTTGCTAGGCAAAGCACTGTCTGCTTAATCAGATTTTTCATAATTTCTTAGAGACGCTCACTATCATTTGTTGTTCAATCTGTTTGCCCATGTCTATAAGACGAGAGATCGGCTGAGTTAGTTTCATTCGTCCGTTAGAAGAACTTCAAGACCGACGATACTGGTGCTTTCGAACACTTCGGTGATCACTTCGCCTGCAGCGGTTTTGCGCAATATTTCTACTTTTTGTTCGGCTGTTTTTAAAAAGGTTTCGCAATCCGAGCTTAATTGCATACCCTTCTCGAAAAGCTGAAGTGCATGTTCCAGCTTGATTTCGCCATCGAGAGAACTCACCACTTTTTCCAGTTCCAACAAAGCCGCTTCAAAGTCCAGAGTTTGATTGGTCATGACTTGTCCTCACTACTATAGTTTTGTTCGATACCAGTCGGCGTTTCAACGATTTGTTCGTTTATTGTGGGTAATTCGCCATTTGCAGGCTCTAAATTTTCCGATTCGATTGCGGCAGCGCTACCAAACAAATTTAGCTGGTGAGCCGCTATTGTGGGCTTTTCTTTAGAGTTCTGGCGTGCATGGTTGCGACCTCTACCTCCACGCTTTTCAGGAGGCACTGTAGATGGTGCTGAAGCTTCAGTCGAGCCTGAGCGACCATGCGGTGCATGTGGCTTCGAAGGACTGCTACTTTCTGCCTTGTTGCGCTGATGAAGATCTGTTTCTGTATTTGTCTCGTTGGACTCTGCTGCGAGACTTTGAAAAAGAGGCACATACTCAAGGTTTGCCTCTTGCACAGTCAATTTGAGACTGCCAGTGCGTAAAATGGCTTCCAGCTCGTCACCGCTTTCGACTTCGTTAGCATTGCGAACGATGCTGCCATCAGTTTTTCTGAGAATGGCGAAGCCACGATTGAGGATTTGTAGCGGTGCCAACGCCAGCAATTTCTCGTAGTTGCGCCTCCACCGTTGTTCGTTTTTTGCAAGTAGGTGAATGACGTTTCTTTCTATCGTGTGTTTCAGATGCTCGACTTTTAATGAGTAGCGGCGCAATCGATCTTGATATCGCAAAAGCGCATTATAAGGATTCAGTCTGTCCAGGTTTCTGCGCGCTCTCTGCAATTTTTGTTCAAGTCGATGAATCAGCAATTGTTCGAGATTCTTGAATCTGTCGAACAGTTCTTTGCTGCCCCTGGCTACAAGTTCAGCTGCGGCTGTCGGTGTAGGCGCTCTTAAATCGGCTACAAGGTCGCATATAGTGGTATCAGTTTCGTGTCCCACTCCTGATACCACTGGAACAGTACAACTCGCTACAGCATGTGCCACAACTTCAGTGTTGAATGACCAGAGATCCTCAATTGATCCTCCGCCTCGAGCCACAATAATTACATCGATGCCGGGAACCTGTTGCACATCTAGAATTGCTTGAGCAATTTCTTCCGCACTGCCTTCACCCTGGACGCGGGTTGGTGAAATGACGACGTTCACATTTTTGTTGCGTCGATAAAGAGCGCTAAGAATGTCTCTTAACGCCGCTCCTGCTGTACTTGTTACGACGCCGACTTTGCGAGGAAGCAGAGGAATTGGACGTTTGCGCGCGATATCCAGAAGCCCCTCTTTCTCTAGGGCTTCCTTTAATTGTTCAAAAGCTAATTGCCAGGCGCCGATACCGACTGGCTCCAAGGTGCTGGCAATCATTTGATAAGCGCCCTTAGGTGCAAAGAGGCTTATTTTGCCGCGAGCTACGACTTGCAAACCATCTTCAAGTTTGAATTTGATATGAGCGCCAGAACTCTTGAAGCATACGCATGGCAGAGTTGCATCTTTGTCTTTAAGCGAAAAGTACCAGTGGCCAGATGGATACAGCTTTGCGTTACTGATTTCGCCAACTACATAGACATTGGAGAAAACGTTCTCTAGCACATCTTTTATGTGTGATGTCAGTTGTGAAACTGTCATCACAGCGTTCAGAGGATTGTTGTCTTTCGCGGTTTGCAAAATCGCTGCCTCTTAGGTCCCGGTACATGATGCAATTATCTCTAAAGGGACGCCATGCGGATTTGAAAATGAGCAATAGTTTCAGTTCTGATGCAATTTTCCTCTTTAAATAGTGAGGATTTTCTTTCTTGTAAGAGGTCGTTTCCTTTTTCTATCGACCGAAATCAGTTTCGTTAATGCCTTTTTTTCTTCCTTGTATACGCAGAAGGTATCGTTTGGGCGCTGTATGTATGCCTTGTAGTGCATCAAATGGGTGCCTTTTGCGAATTTCTTTTTGCTTTGTTTGGAACGTTATCGGACGTGGAACGTCAAGATGTAGACAGGTTGACCATTTTGGAGCCTGACGGATATTCAAAGAATATAGTCATTTCATTTGACGTCCTTTGATTGGATACTATATATTAGTATGACATACAAAGGTAAGGTATCTAAAACAGGGGGGTGCTCAATGCACAGGACTTTATTTACTCCCTCGATGGTCGAGACGTTTCGGTCTTGCAAAAGGGCTTATGAAATTGCTTTTTCTAAATACACAGATGGAAACGGTAGTTCTTCGGCCGCGGCCATTTGTCGGAAATTCATTCTCAAAGGCATCGCGGAGATAAATAAATCGCGTCTGGCAAATGTTAACCAGGTGCAAAAATATGTGGGACAAAATTGGCCTGCAGAAAAGCTTTCAGAACAGCTTGGCGAGAAAGAAAACAACACGAGAGCATTCCTATTTGCATTTAAAGCTTTATCTCGTTACGTCAATCAACCATATGTTCGTCAGGGCGCTCACACAGTAGCTGTAGCCTTGAAACTTCGAGCCAGAGTGGCTCATGTTCGGGTCTACGTTGAAGATACAATTGACCTTGTGCTCTGGCACCCCGAGCAAAAACTGCTTGAATTTGTTGATTTTCAAACGCAGCCGCTTAAGCTAATGGATCCAGCTTGGCCCTCGGCCGACATGCTGTTTAAGCAGCATCTGGCCGAGAGATTGAAAATCCGATGGCCTTTTGAAAAACTGGTTTTGACTTCTTGTCGCGTCACTGCTACAGAGATTTCTACAAACACAATTAGTCTTGATGATTCTTCGACATCTCGATTGCACTGGCAAGACATGCTAAAGACTCTCGAAGAAATGAAGCAACCCCCTAGTAGGGATGCGCGGCAGTGCTCATCCGGTTTGACCGAAAATTGTAGGTATTGCTCCGCTCTTACTCCGGTGCTTCAAGTTTCAGAGTCGGGAAAGCTTGAGTTGTTATTCAAGACTGCTTGAAGTTTTGGAGCGGCGAAGAATGGTGTAAGCTCGTCTGGAATTTGCGCACCACTGTGGTGCCCAACAGAGTCGTTTCAGTCACCACTTCAAAAAACCATGTCTGGATGTGACGTCTAACGGATAGCTCCAGGCTATAGTGCTGATATCACCACAGGTGATGTGTCGACTGTGGAAGAAGTGTCTTAAAAACTTTGCCAAAATAATTCAATTACCACAATCGGTGCAGGGCAGATCGTTTGCGGGCAAATGTCCGATATTTTCTCAAGAAAATTTTCCGTTTTCGCTTGCCTTATTATTACCTTTAGTTATAATTCTAAGGTGCCACCACTGATGGGGGCCCATCGGGTATATAGTTTGGTCCTGCTCAACCGGCAATTAATGCCAGCTTGGTTGTGTCTGTTGCGTGGCAATTGCGGAGGAAATAATTGAAATGGCTGAAGCGAAGCGGAAACCTTCTGAGAACCCTGAATCCAACTACGGAGTAGAGGGTTTCGAGCAGATATTTGACGGAAACGGTATCGCTAATGGGGATGCCACCGCAAATGGTGCTATGTTCTCCGACCCGTACATGCAGCAGCAAATCGAGAAACTATTTGAGCGTTTTGGTGAGTTGGTCTCGCTAAGCGTCGATCAAAGAGTCGAAACTGCTAAAACAGCAAGCCAATTGATTGAAAATCAGCGTCAATTGATTGCTACTCAGCAAATCCTCATTCGCTTGATGGAACGTTCGATTGAATTGACCAGACACATCAGCTCTATTGAAGAGCGGCTGCCAGCAGTTTTTGAACTGCCCAGACTGGTTGAAAGCCTCAGACAGCGTGTCGCCCAGCTCGAAGGCGTAGAACAGCAATAGTTTTGACCTAAGCAATTCAGGCTCCGTTTTCAGTCGTCACCTGGCGCTGAAAGCGGAGCCTTTGGTGTAATTAAATGTGGAAAATCTAATAATCTGCGTATTTTCGCCATATGCAGCTTAATAGAAGGGGCTAGAATGCAATCTATAGATAGTTAGAACTGATCGTTGTGAAGGTAAGGGTGAACAAATGAGCGGAACCCTCATGGATGGAGGCGGCCAGGGCGCAGATTCAGCCGCATTCAATAGTCACAACCAGTCAATGGGTGACTCGGTTTCATTCGACGCGAGCCATTCTAATCAATCTGGCCACACCCAAGTCGGTGCTGGCGGTGATGGCTATCTAGCAAATTTGTTGGGTCAAAACGGTCAACAGAGTTTGCTCGGTCACTTGCTCGGATTAGACTCTGGTACTAATGTTGCTCATGGCAATGGCGTCCAAGGTGGTCATGGTGCCAGTCACACACCTTCGCAGTCTGTTATTTGGACCAGTGCTTTGCAAGCGCTTAAGGTGTCGAACTTTGTCGATGGTCTGAAATTTACGCCGGCAATGGGTATGTTCTGCTTGTTTCTTGGTTTTGTGAGCTGGCTGTTCGTTGTTTATTTCATTCGCCACCATGAACCATTCGCTAATTCAGTGCTGGGCACGGTGCCGCAGTCACTGGGTGTTTCTACAGACCGTCGTCTCATCGATGGCGTCAAGGGCGCTATGCCGTTTAAGACCTCTAAATCAACAGGCGATTTTTATGAGCCTCTGCCGGCAGAAGCGCAACATCCTGCAGCAGCTCCGGTTGCCGTAGCCCAACCCGGGATGGCCTCTGCGAGCTTCGCTCCTGCCCCTATAGTCACCTCTAGTTTTGGCGCTCCTCGAGCCTACGACGAAGCTTCAAACTCTCAATTTGAGCCGGCTTCAGCTTTTCAGCCGTATGCGCCCCAGCCTGTGATATCGCCGCCGGTGCAGAGTGGATTTGCGGTTAACCCTTATTATGCAGCTCCGGCTCAGCAAGCTGCTCCCGTTGCGAAGTTCAAAGTGTTCACAAACCACTGAGCATCATCTGCGGTGTGAGCCAATTTTATTTGAGTGCTGACGTGGTCAGCCCAAAGCGCGTATTCTGCAAATGAGCGATTTTTGCTAATTCGTCTTTTGAAAGTTTGCGGGGTTGTGATGCAGTCAAGTTTTCCAGAGCCTGCTCCTGACTTTTGATACCGGCAATCACCACCGAAATGTCATTCTGGCACAGACAATAACGAATCGCTGCTTGGGCCAGAGTTTGATTCTCTCTGACTAAAAACTGCAATTTTTTTACTGCAAGAATTCGCGCTTGAACGAAATTTGGTGGCCAATGCTTGCGCATATCGCCTTTTTCAAATTCGTGATCATCGACATACTTGCCTGAAAGGAAGCCGTTTGCTAAAGGTTCGCGAGCGATAATTGCGCAGCCTTGGAGGTGGGCTTGAGACATGAACTGAGTTTCTGTGTTCGTCAGGTCGTCGGACGATATGACCTGCGTGTTAGCAGAAGAGAATATATTGAATGGAATTTGAATGCTATCAGGGCAACCCACACTTAGAGCCCTGTTCGCTGCTCGGTGATCGAAGACAGATACACCCCAGGCGCGGATTTTTCCTTCCATTTTGAGAACTTTCAAAACATCGTAGGTTTCTGGATTGTTGAGGATTTTCAGATGAGGATTGTGCAATTGATAGATGTCAATATAGTCCGTTTGTAATCTAAGCAGGCTTTTTTCTAGGGCAAAGCGAATGTACTCGGGTGTGAAAGTCTGAAATCCGCCCCCCTGGTAAAAGTCGCTGCCTCCCTTGGTGGCGATGACGATTCGCTCGCGGCGACCTTTTAAGGCTTTGGCCAGAATTTCTTCGCTACGTCCACGACCATACACATCGGCTGTATCAAAAAAATTACAGCCAAGATCGAGCGCTTTGTGCACTGCTTCTATTGCCGCATTTTCTTCAACAACGCCATAACTGTTGCCGTGCTCGTTGCTACCAATTGCCCATGCGCCGAAGCCGACTTCTGAGACCTTAATACCTGTGTTACCGAAATCTCGGTAGAGCATCACAATCACCAATAATCATGGGGGTATGGATTCGAGCAAATGTCCTAAAGCGCTTGTCCCATAAGGCTATCGAGCTGTTAAGTGGAGCGTGGCTGATGCTTGAGTAATGTAACGCTTGCTGGATGGGTGTTTCAGCTGCTTCATTATTGGTGAAAACTAAAACGATCCGGTTTCCAGTGTATTACAATTAACCAGATAAATTGAACTTGCAAGTGCTGGAGACTGTCTTTACTCATGGATGTTTACGACATAACAATTATTGGCGGCGGACCTACTGGTCTGTTTGGAGCGTTCTATGCGGGGCTGCGTGGACTGAGAACCAAGATCATCGATGTTTTGCCAGAAGTTGGCGGACAACTAACTGCGCTTTATCCAGAAAAGTACGTTTACGACGTCGCTGGACACCCAAAAATTCTGGCTAAGGATCTTGCCAAAAATCTTGGATTGCAAGCTGCGCTATTCAAACCAGCGTTTTGTCTTGGTGAAAAGGTTTCCACTTTGCAAAAAAGTGGCGATAACTGGCAAATCATTACAGACGTTTCCAGTGAGCACTATTCAAAATCAGTACTGCTCGCCTTAGGCGCTGGAGCCTGCGTTCCAAAGAAACTTGATATTGATTACAATCACGAATGGGATGCTGAGTGCATTTTCTATTCGGTCAAGAATAAAGAGCGTTTTCGCGGCAAGAATGTATTAATCGTTGGCGGTGGAGACTCTGCCGTTGACTGGGCTAACGAATTTTCTCAGCTGGCTAATAAAGTCACTTTGATTCACAGGCGCGATCAATTTCGCGCGGTGCAAACTTCAGTTGAAGAAATGCGCCACAACAAAGTCGATGTCAAAACCTTCTACGAATTGAAGTCGATCGAAGGCACTGACAAAGTCACTGGCGTCACTATTTTTGATAATCGCACCGGCAAAGAAGAACAGCTTCAAGTAGATGCTTTGATCATCAATATAGGATTCGTTATCAACCTAGACTTTTTGAAGAGCTGGGGTTTGAAGATGGACGTGAACGCAATCACCGTTAACGAAAAGATGGAAACCAATTTGCCTGGCGTATATGCTGCTGGCGACATTGCGGCCCACCAGGCCAAATTGAAGCTGATTGCTACAGGCGCTGCTGAAGCCGCGACTGGTGTCAATTTCGCTTGCACATACATCAATCCAACAGCTAAGGTATTTCCTGGACACAGTTCGAATCTCAATTTGAGTATCTAAGTTCAGCGATAAATAAGCTTTGAATATCGAGCATGTTCTCTTCGGGGAGCATGCTCTTTGCTACGAGCAGACTTTGCCAGAATACGAAGTCATGTGTATGAAAACTGTCTGTTTTATATCGAAAATGATGCATATCGCGTTAATATTCGACTTGTCCGCTATACGTGGTGCCATACAAATGTAGTATAATGATTTCACCGGGTTCGCACGGGTGAATCCAACGAGGTTGATACATGCTTACAACAAATGCCATCAAAGTTCTGGAAAAGCGCTATCTGTTGCGCAATGATCAGGGCGTTTTGAATGAGACGCCAGATGGTTTATTTGAACGTGTTGCTGCATGCGTCTCTTCGAGCGAACGCAAATTTGGCCTCGACGATGCCAGTGTGGCTGTGCTTCAGAAGAGTTTTTTCGATCTTATGCATAAAGGTGAGTTTTTACCGAATTCACCCACTCTCATGAATGCGGGTAAATCCAGAGGTCAACTTTCGGCGTGCTTTGTCTTACCAGTGCCTGATTCACTTGAAGGCATATTCGAAAGTTGCAAGAATGCCGCTCTAATTCACAAAACTGGCGGTGGAACTGGCTTTTCATTCAGTCGCATCAGACCCGCTAACGATCGAGTCGCTACATCTACAGGCGTTGCCTCAGGTCCTATCAGCTTTATGACAGTGTTTGACGCGGCAACAGAAGCTATTCGTCAAGGAGGCACCAGGCGCGGTGCCAACATGGGCATTTTGCGCGTCGATCATCCAGACATCGAGTCATTTATCACATGCAAAAAAGATACCAGTCGACTGAATAATTTCAACATCTCAGTGGCTGCTACAGACAAATTTATGGAAGCTGTTGAAAGCGATTCTAATTACGACATCGTTCATCCCAACACGGGACTGGTTGTTCGACGTCTGAAGGCTCGAGTGATTTTTGAGCAGATGGTTGAAAACGCGCATGCAACTGGCGAACCCGGTCTGGTTTTTATAGATAGAATCAATACAGAGGATCCAGTTTATGAAGCCTTTGATATTGATGGCACTCTCATTGCTGGTACTGAAAATATAGAAGCGACAAACCCTTGTGGTGAACAACCACTCGGTCCAGGAGACGCCTGCAATCTGGGATCTATCAATCTTGCTGCCTTCGTAGACAGCAAGTCCAATGATTTTGATTGGTCACGGCTTGAACAAACTATAAATTTGTCAGTTCGCTTTCTCGACGACGTCGTCGAGGCAAATCATTATCCATTGCCGTTTATTGAAAGAGCGACTAAAAATAATCGTCGTATTGGTCTTGGTGTGATGGGATGGGCTGACGCTCTTATTATGATGGGTATTGCTTATAACTCGGAAGAGGCTATTACAAAAGCCGATCAATTGATGGCTTTTCTGCAGGATAAGGCACACCTGGCTTCAGCTCATTTGGCCGAAGTTCGCGGTTGTTTCCCTAACTGGTCTTCCAGCAAATGGGGAGTAAACAATCAACTTATGCGCAATGCCACGGTCACGACAATCGCTCCTACTGGCACGATTTCAATTATTGCTGGTACAAGTTCTGGTATTGAGCCATTATTTGCCATTTCGTTTGTTCGTCGTGTTTTGAGTGGTGCTGAACTGATTGAAGCCAATCCTTTATTTGAAAAAGTGGCAAGAGAGCGCGGTTTCTACAGCGATGAATTAATGGAGCAAATTGCCCGTGAAGGCACGCTTGCTGATTGCGAGGCTGTGCCTGCTGACGTTCGCTCTGTCTTTGTCTGCTCTCACGACATCAGTTATGAATGGCACGTCCGCATGCAGGCCGCTTTCCAAAAACATACCGACAATGCTGTTTCGAAGACTATTAATCTGCCGCATTATGCGCCGGTTGCAGATGTTCGCGCCTCCTATCTGGATGCGTGGCGCTTGGGTCTTAAAGGTATAACTGTCTATCGCGATGCTTCCCGCGCTTCACAAGTTTTAAATATTAGAAAAACTGATGCGCTTAAATCTGATACCAAATATGGTGACTCATTCCAGCGCATCTCAGATAGAGCTGGTCGTTCTGACAAAAAAGGATTGAGCGTGGCTACGAGCTCTGTTTCCAATGTAGCCACTCTGGTGTTTCCATCAGATTCGGTTAATCCAGGCTCGTCGACGCCTGAAGGTGATAATGTATCCATTCGTGTCTGCATTGGATGCGGATCGCATAGCGCTAATGAAGCTCGTTACGAAGCGTGTGTGATGTGCAGGGTCTGCGGTTATACTAAGTGCTGATGCCGCATCTGCTATACGAGGGTTCTAAATGTCGATACTTGTAGATTTTGAAATCCGCACCGAAATAGCTGATGGTCATCTCATCGTCGAACCATTCGACGATCGCCTCATTCAACCCAATTCATATGACGTCCGCCTGGATAACAAATTTTCCTGGCACGAGGCTGTCGACGAGAAATTTCCAATCATCGATCCGTATATGCCAGAAAGCATATTGAGCGGTGTAGTGCAGGTAGAAGCTGAAAGCATCGTCATCAAACCTGGTCACTTCGTGCTGGGAGCAACTTACGAGCGAGTCTGCCTGCCAAAATATATAGTTGGTCAGTTAACCGGCAAATCCAGTCTTGCTCGACTGGGCATCATGGTTCACGTCACTGCAGGCTTTATTGATGCTGGTTTTAGCCATCCGCCTGCCCAAATTACTTTAGAGATAGTCAACGTCGGCAATCGTCCTGTTCGTTTGCATGCCGGAATGTCCATTGCCCAGATGGTCTTCACGCGCACGCAAGAATGTCTTGTTCCTTACAATGAAAAGCCAAGCGCTAAATACAACGGTCAAAAGGCGGCTGCTCACAGTCTCTATTATTTGAACAAGCCGATGGTCGAATCAGGCAATAGCAACGGCTAAGTTCGATTATGTCTTAATTCGTCTTAAACATGGTTAGTGAACTTTCAAGAGATAAAATTCGAATTTATCGATCATTAATTGTGGTGATTTCCCCCCTTAGATGGGAAATCACGAATTTACTCTCTTCTGAGTAACCTCTAATATTGCATTCTCAAGAGACGCAACGCTCCCCGGTTCGCTCCTGAGATTAGCAAAGGTTGGAGGTCTCTCATGGCTTTAGACGGTATCGACAAAACTGTAAAGGCGCCTGATGCCGCAGGTTATCGTTCTTTGAATTTGAACTCAGTTTCCGATCAACCCGCGCCGAAGCCAGTGCCGGTTGCCGACAGCGGTATAGACGACGGTATATTTAGGCGCAACAGAGGTCATGAAAAAGGAGATCCCCCATCTCAGCCAGGCGCTCGCGCCCATCCCTTCAGTGATACTGGTGTCACGATTGGTAATGACGGGGAGTTAAAGGTAGGACAGGATCCTGCAGCGACTCCAAATATTGTTAAACCTTGGGACCAGCATCTAGAGGACCAGGCATCAAAGAATCGGATTCTGGAAGCTAAAATGCGAGCCGCAGTAACTGCAGCCGTCTCTGGACGCATCCAGGGCAACGCCATTGCGGTCGGTTTTGGAGACAACGCCAAACAAAGCGAAGACCTGGGCAATAATTGGGCTTTTATAGGCGAACAGGGTAATCCTATAATAAAAGGTGGCGGATCGGTTGCGCGCGTCTTTGGTGTTGGTGTGCTTGGATTTGGCATGGGCACTTATGCTGATGGAAAGTTGAAACGCGACTTGAGTGCTGAAAAAGCCTCGATCCAGCCTGTACATGACGCTTATCGCAAGGACGTTTTAAAGCTAAGAGATCAAGCTGTTGATGATTTTGCAAAAGCTCACCCAAACCCTGCGAAAGGCCCAGAAGCACTACTTGCTAAGGAAAAAACTGAATTATTGACCGACTTTCTTAAGGAAAAAGGAGAGGGCAAATTAGAGGCTTTATCGCAATTCAACAAAGATCATCCGACTGCTTTTTCAACTGTAGATAACGCCACTATGAAAAAGCTGGCAGAGCATGAATCCAGACTTGCTGACATCAATGGTGTTTTCAAAGCAGACTCTCAACTGTCACGCTTCGGACGATTTTACGAACATGGTAAAACTGGAATGTGGAACGGGGTGGCATTCGTAGCTGGCTCGCTTGGTGCGAACTTCGCAATAAAAGAAGGTATGCATCTGTTACCAGGAAATCATCACGAAACAGATCGCATTTTTACCCAGACCACTCAAGAGTCAGCTGTTGAGGCTTTAATTGGCGCTGCACCAATTCCTAACCTCCGCACCAAAATCGTGGTTGGCGGCGCAGCGTGGCTGGCTGGTCGTGAAGAAAGAATGACCACGGGCGAGGCCATTGTATCGACTGGCGTAGTTATGGCTGCGACCCTGGCTGCAGGACTGGTTCCAGCATTACGTAGTTCCGTGCCGAAGGCCTTGGTTGCTGAAGCCGCTGCCTTTGTAGGTGGACGTATTGTGCATCTGACACCATGGCTTGGCAGCTCGATTCCTGAGCTAACTAATACAAGCACTGATGCCTGGAACGCAATGAAAACAGACAGCGAGAAAATGAGCGGTTCATCGTACAAGGATGCTGTTGGTTCATTCAATGAACTGGGTAGCAAGTGGCGCGGTGTGCTAGCCGATTACCAACGCGACATCGTGGGCGACAAAGAGAATCTACGCGGTATATATGTTAAAGAGTTGCCTCTAGATCATGAGTTGTACGACAAACTCGATCCCAAAGTTCGCGATCTCGACAATTGGCAAAATATTGTCATCAATGGTCGCACTGGAATGGCTCTTAGTGAGGCTGTCGGTGACACCGTGCTGAAAGCGGGACTGACCGGAGACGGCAAGCAAGATTTGCTCAATTCATATCACAAGCAATCCAGTGATGATAAGCCAATCACTGTTGACACAGTTATTGCGCCTAATCAAGGCGATTTAGACTTGACGTCACGTGCAGCCAAGAATTATATGACAGCGCTGCAGCTTGCTGATGTCACTATGGTGAATATGAAAAATGCGCAACAAGACGGCAAGGATCCTTCTGGTAAGAATATTACGAACGATCAAATTCAAGCTCTCGCTGATGAAAAAGCAAAGATGGTAACAGAGATGAGAGAGAAGATTTTCCGCACCGCTCCTGGTGCCAAGGCTCACGACATTCAGGATATTGTCGAATCATCAGATGGCCTTATCCTCAATCCTAGCAAAGCGTACAAATTCACATTGACTGACTACGCTAAGGATGATCCAACTGCATATGGTCATATGGTTACTGCTCTTGAAAATAAAGCCTACGCAGCTCGCGATAGCTGGTTGCCTGGGCAGGCTGATGGACCTAACGCTGACATAGCCAAGGAGTACGTCGCCAAGATCTTCCGGGATGCGGCGGTTATGCAGTTAGCCTATGTAAACGCTCAGCTTAAAACGCAAACTGCGTCGGTTACGGACATGATCACGTACATGCAAAATTCAGATCTTGGCCGTCAACAAGATCCAAACCACGCCAATCGCGACACTAAATCTATTATTACGGCAGCCTGGCAGCTGGATAAAGATAATCCAGACATGAAAGCGATTATGGCTGAATACGACGCGCTTGCTAAGCGTATCCTTCAATTCAACGGAAATTACATGAACAATCACAATGGTCTGACGCCAGATCAAGATAGCGCCGCCCAATTGAGAGTTACCATTCCAGCTAACGCTCACTAAATAATTCAAATTTAGAATTCGATGAAATCGCCGAGCTTCTGGTTATCGGCGATTTCTTTTGTCAAATAGTCGTTCTGTCGTTGAACTTTTTTTGCTCTGCAAGCGTATAAGAAGTAGAGCGAAAATTTGTTGGAGCGATTCAAGTAATGGACAAATTGTCCTATCGCAGGCTTTTTGCCTGGGCTGTTTTGTGCTGTACATTGACTGCTCTATGCGGTCTTGGTCGGTCGCCTGGTCTTGGCTATGTGATCGGTTGCATTTTTGCCTGTCCGTTGCTTGCGTGCTGGCACAGAAGCAATGGAGATTCCTCTGACTCGCTCAATGT
>Ga0182030_10015732_pt1 | contig 14808 bp, 9 predicted proteins | sample 812S3MmetaG_FD_121299 | JGI IMG/M metagenome (GOLD analysis project Ga0182030, IMG submission 121299) | Permafrost microbial communities from Stordalen Mire, Sweden - 812S3M metaG (Illumina Assembly) | ecosystem: Environmental > Terrestrial > Soil > Wetlands > Permafrost | place: Sweden... | reverse complement strand
CCTGCGGGTCTACCAGCCACCAGCGGTCGCCAATCTTGGCCGGGTAAAAAAAACCCGTGGCCTTCACCTTTCTGGCGAGCCAGCCACCGTATGGATCCAAATCTGAATCCGCGCGGCTGGAGGCCGCTGCTGGCAGGGTGGCCAGCGTGCGCGTGGGATAGTTAGTCCAGGCTTTGCCGGGGGCAATCTGTACGGGAACCGTTACGATTCCCGGTTCAGCCTGAAGCAGACGGGTGGCGGCGGCCAGGCAAAGGATAAAGGTGAATCTGGGCAACGGATTTTTCATGTGGCTTCAATCGGTCAGACCGACATGCTAAGCGGGAGGCGAAAACTTTCCACCCCACAAAAGAATAGGGTGTCCCGGTGCTCTTCGTGCGTTCGGTCGGAACGCGCCTGTCAGGCCGCGGGGGGCCGGCCCGAGGACTGGCGCAATTTGTTGACGGCCTGCATCCGGCTCTGCACATGAAGCTTTTCGTAGATCTGGTGCAGATACCAGCAGACCGTGCTCAAAGTAATCGCCAGCTTGTCGGCAATCTCCTTGTTGGCGTAACCGTTGGCCACGAGTTCGAGAATTTCCCGCTCGCGCGGCGCCAGCGCTTCCGTGGCGGGGGACGCGGGTTTCGGTTCGTGAAAGGCTGCGATCACTTTTCGCGCAATTTCGCTGGTCATCGGCGCGCCGCCGCGGTGGGCTTCCGCGATGGCCTCGAGGATTTCCGCGGCCGTGGCCTGTTTCAGCAGGTAGCCACAAGCGCCCGCCCGCAGTGCTTTGAAGATGTGTTCGGCGTCGTTATAGACCGTGAGTATGACCACGCTGATATCCGGGAGCTGGACTTTGAGGCGCGCGGCCACTTCGGCGCCGGAACAATCCGGCAGGTTAAGATCTAAGAGCACCACTTCCGGGAGATCGCGTGGAATGCCCGCAATCGCTTCAGCGCCCGTTCCATACTCGGCTAGGCAGGCTAAACCGGGCTTGGACTCAATCACCCGGCACAGGCTTTTCCGGAACCGGATATCGTCTTCAACAACCGCAACTTTGATCAGCTTCATGTTTATGGTTGAACTGGAATAATAAATGTCACCGTCGTCCCGTTGGCGGCGCGGCTGGTGATTTCACACCGTCCGCCCAGCCGGAGCAGCCGCCCGCGCATGCCGGCCAGGCCGTGGTGGGCGCCCTTGCCGGCGACCTCCTCCAATCCGCAACCATCGTCGCTGATGCGAATCACGAGACTGCCGGCTGCCGCCGACATGGTGATTTGCACCTGGGTGGCGCGGGAGTGACGGATGATGTTGTTCAAGGCCTCCTTGTAAGCATAAAAGAACTCGTGCCGTTCATCCGCGGGCAGGTGGCCGGCGGGCAGGGGTTCGATCACTTCCAAACGGCAGCGGATCCCGGCGTGACCGAGCAGCTTCTGGGCGTAGGGAAGGAAATAATCCACCAACGATTGCGAGGTGTCGTTGGCTGGGTTGATGGCCCAGACGATTTCGTCGAGCGAGGCTGCGAGTGTTCGCGCCCGGCCCGTGATCTCCTGCAGGCGATCACGCCCGGCTGGCGGCAATTCGCCGCTGGCACCGGCCAGATCGCCGAGCAGTCCGATTTCGGTCAGCCCCACCCCCAGGTCATCATGCAAATCGCGCGCAATGCGCGTGCGTTCGAGTTCCAAAGCCCGCTGGTGTTCCAGGCGTTCCACCACCAGCCGATGATGGCGATGCAGCACCAGCACCACGACGCCGCACAAGGCGGCAACGCCGGTCAAAGTTACCGCGAACTTGAACCACAGGGTCTCCCAGATGTAAGGCTCGAACGTGACCGGAAGCGTATCGCCGATTTTGTTCCAAATGCCGTCGTTATTGCACGCCATGACTTTGAAGTGATAGTGACCCGGGGGCGGATGGGTGTAACTGGCCACGCGGCGGGTGCCGGCATCCATCCAGTCTTTGTCCAAGCCTTCTAACTGATAGCGGAACTGCACGTTCTCTGGAGCGACCAGGCTCAAGGCGGTGAACTCGAAATGCACCTCCTGCAATCCCGGCGGCAGTTGCAGTTCGTGCCGGTGGCCGGGGTCGCTCAACTCCACTGGCGCGATCCCGTGTCCGGCTGGGGCTATTTTGAAATCCAGATAAACGGGAAACGTCCGGTCGTCAGCGGTGACGCGCTCGATGAAGACCTTGGGTGGTTCATAGTTAAGCCGGGCATAATCCAGCCGTACTTGGGCCAGACCTGAAAGCATGGAGAAAAAAAGCCGGCCGTCCGAACCGCGCAGCGCGTCCGGGCAAAAATCAAAGCTCGCCTGCAATCCGGGCAAACCTTCACTGCGTCCATAAACGACCGGCCAGACCCGGGTGGCCAGACTGCTGGCCAGGTCGTCAAAGTCCCGTTCGCGTACTTCAAAAATCCCCTGGTTGCCAGCAAACCAGACGCCGCCGCGGTCATCCGTCAGAATTTGCGCGACGTAATCGTTTGGCAGTCCCTGAACGGTGGTGAACCGGGTGATGCTTCCCGTCCGAAGCCGCCCGGCCCCGGCCCCGGCGTAACCAATCCACACATCGCCGTTCGCGGCGCCGTGCAGGCAACGGATTGACAACGAAGCTGACTTGGCCGTTTCGTCCACCAAGGTATCGCCGGTCACGCGCACCAGCAGGCCATCCGAAGCCCCGGCCCAGAAATTGCCCGCCGCATCTTCCGTCATCGCCCGGATAAACCGGTAGCCGTGCGGCAAGTTAAAGGCTTGCATCTGCCCCCCGCGCAGCCGGTAAAAGGCATCGGGAAAATCAGTGGCGATCCAAAGGTCGCCATTGTTCATCACCAGCAGCGAGCGTGGAGATTTTTGGCGCAAGCTGGCTTGGAGGCCGAGATCCTTGAACTGGCCGCCGGCCCAATGATAAAGAGCCCCGCCCCCGGTGCCAATCCATACGGAACCGTTGGTGTCGGCAGCGGCGCAGGTGACCCGGGATTGAACCGAGGCACCGGCTGGCGACTGCACCATCCAGTTGGTGCCCTGGCTGCGGATCAATACGCCATTGTCGCCCACCAGCCAGAGGGCGCCGGTCGCATCCTGACAAACCGACTGCACCCCTTGAAAGGGAAAACCATCCGCCGGTTTGAGCACCGAGGTTAAGCGCTGATGCACCCGGTTCAGGCCGCCCCGCGTTCCGACCCACAGATTGCCTTCGCGATCCCCCGCCAGACTCAGTATGGCCGGATTTGAAACCTCAACCTTCGTAATGGCATTGCTACAACAACGAAACAGGCCCGCGGAAACGGTGCCCACCCATACCGCGCCCTCGCGGTCTTCAAATAATACGGACGGCTCGAAGTCCGAACGGCTGCCGCCTTCGCCGGGAATAATTTGTCCCAGCTCAACGGTTTCAGCGCCTTCATCGAATTTCAGGATCTGCTGTCCGGTACAAACCCAGACGCCTCCGGAATGGGCGGGAGCAATTCGCAATGCTCCCGGGCCGAATTTTTCCAAGACATTGAACCGTCCATTGCGGAACACCCCCACCTGGCTGCCTTTGGCAAACCACAAGGTCCCGTCCCGGCCACTGGCCAGCCAGCAAACGTCATCCCCCTTGGGCAAACCGTCCCGGACTGTGAGCCCATCCACTTTGCCGGCCACATTGCAGCGGATGACTTTGCCCGTGCTGTAAGCAACCCAGAGGTCGCCAGTGCCGTCCAACGCCATGGACCGTTGGGTCTCGTTCTTCGGCAGGCCTTGGTCGGCCGTCAGCATGCGCACCTGCGTCCCATCGAAACATAAGAATGTGCCGCCCTCCTCCTTCGCCAGCCAAATCCGCCCCTTCCGGTCCAACATCATGGCCCGCATTGTGCCCGCGATGAGATCAGGAGAACTGGCCAAGCTGACCCGTTGAAACCGGACTCCGTCAAATCGAACCACACCGCCTTGCGTGGCGACCCACAAATATCCGTCGGCAGTCTGGGCCAAACCCACCACCCGGTTGTCCGGCAGACCGTCTTCCGCCAGCCAGGTCCGCGCAAAATAGGGATGGTCGTTTTCCGCCCGCGCGGGCGCAACCAAGCCGGCCAAAACCGTGCATAATATGAAAAATAATAATCTCACGCGCGCGAGTTCAAATCATAACGGCAAAAGCATTCCCTTTTCAACCGTGCGTCGGATTTTTCGACAATATTCTTACTGCGCACAGATCCGGAAAAATTGTTACGGGCCGGCGCGGATCGCAATATTTAAAAAGCACCCCGGCCGCTTTTCCAGCAGCCGGGGCGCGTGAAATCCTTCCTCGGACGCCAGCCGCAACTTACTGGGCGCTGATGCGGAAGAACTGTTGCGGATGGCCGGGTGTAATCGCGTTCGTAAAGTACAGCGTCCCGCCCGTTCCCGCGTTTGTCAAAATGGGTGTCCAAGTGATGGGCGAAGAGAGCGTGGGCGTCGTCTGCAGCACATAATTGAATCCAATCTGTGAAGCCGGCACGTTCACCATTAAATTCGTCCCGCTGCGGCCCACGCCCGGGATCGGCATGGGCGCCGTGTAGGAGTCCACCCTGATGCTGCCGCTATTCAGCAGCGAGGTGTCCCAATATAAATTCGTCGAGGTCAAGGTTGGCAGGTTTACCGTCCCAAACGTGCCGCTGATCACGCCGGAGAATAGATGAAACGAATCGCCCGCCTGCAGTGGCGTGCCCATGTTATTCACGGTCAGCGTGCCGCCGTAGGCCACACTGGCGGCCGAGAGGAGATCGGCGTTTTGCGCGCTGCCGCGGTTGATTTCCATCACCGCCGCGCCATCGGACTCGAAGGTAACGCTGTTGTTGACAGTCAGGGTGCCGATGCCGGAGTTACCCGGAGCCAGGGTGCCGTCCACCGTCACCGGATCCAAAATAATGCCCGATCCGCCAAGGGTGGTGAGATTGGCAACTGCCAATGGGCCGCCGTTGAGTTTGCCGTCCACCAGCAGCGTCGCCGTGCTTGAGGATACAAATGAGCTGTTGCCGCTCAAGCCAACCGTGGTGCCGCCGCCCCAGACATTGGTGCCCGCAAGGACAACCTCAGCCAGTCCATCCACCAGCAATGATCCGCCGCTGCCAAGCGAAACGGCGTTGCTGAAAGTAATCACCGAGGTGTTATCTCCGGCGGTATTTCCCGAGGTGCATTCCAGTATCTCGTTGGTTCCGAGAACCGTGTTGGAGAAATTCATGTGGACGCTCGTATTAACCGCCCGAATCTGGTCCACGAGCCCGTCGCTGCCCGCGCCCACCGTGATCGGGCCGGCCCAAGTGACATTGTTGCCGCTGGTGTTGAGATAAAGCGCGCCGCCAGGCGACTGGTAGTTGCCACTGATCACCACCGGAGTCGTCACCGTCAGCGAACCCACCGACGATTCGACTCCAAGCCTGCCGCCGGTTTGAACCACGGCAGTCCCGGAACCCAAAGCGGAGCCCGTTGTGACCTCGACCTGACATCCGCTGCCGATGGTCGTCCCGCCGGTATAAGAATTGTTTCCGCCTAGGGTGACGGCAGCGCCTCCTCCCATAACGTTAATGGAGCCGGAGCCGCTGATCGGCGAATTAATCAACGCCCCATTGCCATCCATGTTAACTTGTAATACGCCGTTGTTCGTGATATAACTGGGGCTGCCCAAAGAGCCGAAGCCGCCGCCAACGCCGATGGACACGGTGCCCGCCTGAATGATGACCGGCCCGCTGAAATTGTTGCCGGAACTGCTGAAATCAACCTCGTTAGTGCCCATTTTTGTAAAGGCACCCGCTGTGTTGATTCCCACCGTGCTGACGGAACCGTCGAAAACATAGTAGTTGATCGTATTGCTGACCACCATCGAATTCGGTGTGACTGACGCGACGATATAGATGTCGGGTACGGAGGAACCGGAGTCATTGAAGACAACATTGGCTCCCACTGGTTCATAAGTACTGGAGCTGCCGGTCCAGTTCGGGCTGGTCGTGTCCCAGTTGTTTGCGGTGCCGTCACCCACCCAGGTCTCTTTGTAGGTGGTGCCGGTGACAATCAAATTCACTTGTCCAGGCGTGCTCGTGCTCAATGCAAAGGTTTCGGTGCTGCCAGCCGGTGGAACCAAGCTGAAAGAGCCGCCGCCCTGGATCGTGCCGCTGTAATTGATCAAGCGGTAAGTGCCGCTGGGCTTGTATGCGGATGACACGAGATTAAGCATCGGACTGCCGCTAATTGTGAGCGAGCCGGTGACATTCAAAATATCGTTGGTGGTTGCACTCAAATTGAAGAACAGTTGATCGGAGGTTGAAGCGGTCAGATTTGAAATCACCGTGCCATTGCAATTCAAGTTTTGGCCGGCGGGATTCAAAGTCAATCCACCAGCCAAGCTGGCATCCAGGGTGGCTCCGTTCACCAAGGAAATCACGGCGGCCGAGGAAATCGCTGGGCCATCACCAATCTGGAGCACACCATTGCTGATGATCAGCGATCCGGTGAACGTATTGGTGCCGTTCAAGGTGACCGTGTTGGTGTTCCATTTGCTTACACTGCCATTTCCAAAAATTCCGTTGCCGATCACCAGATTATTCGACGCGTTGAAACCCAGGAATGCGTCGGCCACCTGGAGTATCACCGAACCCGAGCCGAGGGCGTTGGTGGTGGCGCCCTCGATGATGAGCCCGCCATTGGCATTCGACCAGTTGCCGCTGTAGGCCGTGTTGGTGCCGAAAAGGACGACGTTATTGACTCCCGGAGACAGCATGTTCACGGTGAGATTATTGGTGCCGCTCACGTTGGATAGCAGCCAAATGTCTGCGGCATTGGCGCCTGTCTGATCTGTGTCGATGGTCGAATCCGCGATCACTTGAATCGTCCCGCCCAACGGGCAAGGGGTGGGCGCAAACCCGCCGTGAAACCTCACGTCTCCGCCGTTCAATATCAGGTTTACGATCACATAGTCCGCCGTATTCCCGCCATGTTTCAAATAGAAAGTGGCTCCGCTGTCAATTTCCACGCTTTTGCCGGGAAAATTCGTGCAATATAAACCGGAGAGGTTTTTGTTGGGCGTGCGCAGAACAAATGTGTTTGGCGTCTCGTAGGTGTTGCCGCTGGTGGCCACCGCCGCAGGCGGGCCACCCCAGATTGCCCCCGTCCAATCCGTGCCAGCGCCATTGCTGACTGTCTGGAGAATGTTCTGCCCAAACGCGGTCGCGCTGGCAAACAACATTGTTCCGAGGATGGTTGCGCCCAGAAACCGGGCCTGAGTTCGATTCGTGATTTTCATAAGGTTCTGGCTATTCCGCTATGGCAGGTTTAATCAATGTTACGGTTGACGGTAATATCGGTTGTTCTATTTTCTTCGCAGCCACTTGCCGACGGACAACAGCAAGCCCAGGCCGGCCAATGCGCAAACCGAAGGTTCCGGGGTGGGCGTGGGAATAAACACGAGTCCATCGTAATTGCCCGAGTCAGCACTGGTGCCGGTAATTGTATCCAAAAGCGTCACCGGGTCAGACCCGCCGTTATCCACGATTTGATCCAGTTGATTGCCAGTGCTGCTGGCAAGCGTTGTTGCATAAATAACCGGGTTGGCCTTGCTGAAATCCGCCGTCACCCAGTCGAACTTGGTTCCGCTATCAATAGTAGTGGTGGTCCAAGTTCCTCCACTATAAGCCCCTCCGCTGAAAGTCCCACTATAGACTGCCTTGACTATGCCACCGGATTCATTGGCAACGTAGGCGGTAAGCATGTTGGGACTCATGGTGAAGCCATAGGGGGTTGCGCCCGCGGCAAACAGCAACGTGGGAGTTTGGGTGCCTGATTTGGGCGTCCCTGAAATCATGCTTAGGCCACTCCCAGTGGTGTAAAACAGATTCCCTCCGTAAATTTCCAAGCCCCTTGTAGAAATCCCGGTCCCCAGCAACGCGGCCGGGGTTCCGCCGCCGTAATACCAGACTCCCTGCAAACCGCCCGAGCTGGCCGTTCCCGATGCCCAATAATTGCCATTGCCATCCGTTGCCGCGCCACGCAAGAGACCGCCAGACGTATTGTTGCCACCGTATTCATTCGCGTTTTGAACAGCAAAGGAAAATGTGCCGCCCGAACTGAGTTGCCCGATGTCCCGGTTGGCAGCGGGGTTGTTAATGCTGGCGTTGACGGGGGTGCCGCTATAACCACCAAAGGCTAACGTGTTGCCGACGGGATCATAGAACAGTTGACCGTCCTGCTGACCCTGACCTTGCGTTAGGAAATTTCCACCGTCACTGGCCGGCGTGGTCGGCAGCGCTGTTTGGGCTACGAAACCGTTGGCTGTCCCGCCACCCGCACTCTGTGAGGTGTTAAACTCGTCAATGAGCGCCGGAGCGCCCTCGCCACTGCCCGCGGTGGTCACTCCGTCGCCAGCCTGTAATAAATAAATGTTACCTGGATCGATGGAAGTAATTTGCGCCTGAAGCTGGGCGGCTGCGGTCAAAGAACCGGCGATCAGAAGGGCATTGCGGATAATCGAAGTTTGACTGATTTTCATAGGTCTTTTGGTTTTCAACGGTTTCCAACAGTTTTCTATTTCAAGGATTGACGCGTGGATTCGACCGGCTTAATCATCGGCTTCCCTTCACCTTTTGACACACGATGTTCCGCAACATTTTTCAAGTAATGCCATCAAGCTGGGCTGAATTGCTTTCATTTTCGCACACAAATCAAATTCGTCGACCCCACAAAAGCATAGGGGAGCATTTGGGTGGGGCGATCACAGATAAGGCACTATGCTTAAACCTGAGACATCCTTTGGATTAATTTGGCCAAGGTCACTTTGGTAGAAGAAGAACAGTCTGATTTGCTGATTAAAAGTGTTGATTTGCTGCAAATTCTCCACTTTGATCCAATTGACGGAATTGTCCACGGTCAGATGATTGGCGCCATCTGGATATTGCGCGTGCGGTCGTTGGTGGGCCACCAGCTTCAGTGGGCTGGTCACGTCCGCCCACGGATTTCCAGAGGTGATTGACGGGTTCTTGCAGACCAAATCAGCCGCCAACACCCACGAAGGTTTGGCATTGCTCAGCTTGGTTGGGCTGGCGGAGACGATGCCCGGGGGGCCGTGCGCGATATTGGCCCACCAATAAATTCCGCCCATGTATTGATAGCCAAGATTCCACTGGGGGGGAAGGTCTGCGTCGCTATACGCCACGCTGCCAACACCGAGGCTGGGACAAGCCCAGATGGACGCGGCGTTCGTCTCTGTGGGATCGAGCTGAACGTTTCTGGCCAATGCCGCTTGATTCGTATCTATGGCATGTTGGTCATAAAGGTCCTGGTTGGCCGCGGTCCCGGCACCGGCGTCCAGATCCGGGCCGCTTGATACCCGCGCAGAAATCACCCGGTCATTGTTGTCACCGGCATACACTGCCATGCCGATGCCGATCTGCCGGAGATTGTTCACGCAGGCGATCCGCTTGGCCCGGTCCTTGGCCCGTGCCAAAGCTGGCAACAGCATCGCTGCCAAAATGGCGATTATGGCAATGACCACCAGCAATTCAATCAAGGTGAAACCTTTGATCCGGCGGGTGTGCCGGCCGCAAGGCGGCACGGGGCCGGTTTCGGTTTTCCGTTGCAAAGTCATATTCTGCATAATCATGAGATTTCGATTAGTGGCTCAAGATGGTTTGGGTTTGTTTGACGAATAAATAATACGCGGCCGCCTGCATTACTCCACCCCACAAAAACGTAGGGGTAAATCGAATTCGTGCCGGGCCGCATCTGGGGGAAGTCCAGTTAAGAAGTCACTCGGGCCGCCACGGCGATGGCCGGGAACTTTTTTCAGATCGACAAAATGTCTTGATCGCGGAAACGAGGCTGAATGGATGACTGGATGACGGAGCGGGGATTCGAAGCGGTATCCCGGGCATCCCGCTCCAAGAGGCTATTGAACGCCGACGTTCTCCGCCGTTTGAAAATCCGCCCGCAGCGGCAAATTGCGAGAAGAGCCGCCGACCGCGATGGTAAACGTGTCTTTTTCGGCGACCCAGGATTTCCGACGGTCGTCGTAGAAAGCAAATGCAGCCGTGTTCAAGGGAATGGACACGATTTTGCTTTCACCGGCCTTCAGAAAAACTTTCTGAAAGCCTTTCAACTCCCTTTCCGGGCGCGGCAGACCCGGCTTTTTCTGATGAATATAGAGCTGCGCGACTTCGCCGCCAGGGAGGTCGCCCGTGTTTTTAACCTCAAACTGCGCGGTTACGACCAGGTTCGTGCCGGGAATTAATTTCAGATTGGAATACTTGAAGGTTGTGTAACTCAAACCGAAGCCGAACGGAAACTGCGGGTCTATATCCTTCGTGTCAAACCACCGGTAGCCCACCAGAAGTCCTTCCGAATAGGTTACCGTACCGTTTGTGCCGGGATAACTGCCCAGCGCGTGCGCCGGCGAATCAACCAATATTTTGGGGAACGTTGCCGGCAATTTGCCGCTGGGGTTTGCGTCGCCAAACAGCACCCGCGCCAGCGCGTTGCCGCCTTCCATGCCCGGATACCACGCCTGAATCAGCGCCGGAACTTTGTCCAGCCACCTGTCCATTTCCACCATCGTACCTACAAGCACCACCACGGTCTTCGGATTGGCGGCGACGATCTTCTGGATCAACTCGTCCTGCCCGTATGGCAGCTTCATGTCCTTGCGGTCTGACCCTTCGCAGTCATATCCCGGGTCATGATTCAGGCCGCCGATGTAAACCACTGCATCGGCCGATCGCGCCGCCGTGACGGCGCGTTCCGCCAGATCGCCGCCGCCACCCTTGCGGTAGCCTTCCGAGTATATCACGTTCACATTGCCGCCAACTCGCTTGACTATGCCGTCCAGTGGGTTGATTTCGTAAAACGCTTTGATGCCCGAGCTCTCCCCGCCGTGAGCCTGCAGGCGTGTCGCGTTTTCTCCGATCACGGCAATGGTCTTCAGTGCGCCGGCCTTGAGCGGCAGCGTGTGATTTTCATTTTTCAAAAGCACCATGCCTTCCTCCGCCACTTGCCGCGCAACGCCCTGATGCGCCGCCGTGTTAAGGGAACCCTTCTTGCGGTCCACATCCAATACATGAGTCGCCAGCATCACCCGCAAGTTGCGGCGAACTTTTTCATCCAAGCCGGCCTGCGGAAATGCGCCGGAGTTCAGGCCGTCGAGATACGGTTGGGCCAGATAATATTGCGCGTAGGGCTTGTCCGTACCCATCTCCAAGTCAAGTCCGTTGAGTGCCGCCTGCCCGGTATCATGTGTGCCGTCCCAATCAGACATCACGAGGCCTCGAAAACCCCACTCCTCCTTCAAAATCTGGCTTAGCAGATGGAAGTTGTGGCAGCAGTGCTGGTTACGCAGCTGGTTGTATGCGCCCATCACGCACCAGACGCCGCCAGACTGCACCGCGGCCTTGAACGCTGGCAGATAGATTTCGCGCAAAGCGCGCTCATCTACCTCCACGTTGATACTGCCGCGCTCGTATTCCTGGTTGTTCAGCGCAAAATGTTTCACGCATGAGGAGACGTCCATGGACTGCTCGCCGCGAATATAGGCGCTGCACATCACGCCGGAGAGATATGGGTCTTCACCGAGATATTCAAAGTTCCGGCCGCAAAGCGGCGTGCGCAAAATATTCACCCCGGGCCCCAGCATGATGTCCTTCCCGCGCCAGCGTGCCTCCTGGCCAAGGGCCTCACCTTCCTTGAAGCCGAGGTCGGGATTCCACGTCGATCCGAGACAAATTCCAGACGGCATCGCAGTGGAAAAGTCATCCGTACGCCCGGCCGGGGCCCAAGTGTCCGGTCCAATGTCCTCCCGCACGCCATGCGGTCCGTCATCCAGCCAGCGGCGGGGAATGCCCAACCGCGGAATGGCTGCGGTCGTGAATTTGGAATCCGCGTGCAAAAGCGAAATCTTCTCTTCCAGGGTCAATCGTCCCAACAAATCTTCGACCCGGGTATCAATCGGCACCTTTGGGTCAAGGTACGGTAGATCCGCTGCCATTGAACGGGAAATTGCGAGGAAAATGGATGCGATTAGGAATAAAATTTTTTGGCACATGGCAGTCAGTCGTGGTCAACGGAATTCATTCGCAGTGTCTTGGAAAATGCTCACAGCTCCTCTCCCTGGTGGAGATTTAGCTCAAGATCCTTCTGCCGAGGAGCTCCGCGCACAAATTTGACCACCGTCATGTTGAAAAAACAACCTCTTTTTTCAACCTGAGGCGGGTTAGGCATGACCACGCGAGCTGGGCGCTCCACCTGTCTTGAGCCGGGCGCCGACCCTGAAGTGCTCAACTCCGGCTACGAAAGGATAGAGTTTGTGGTGAACTCGCCCTCCCCCTCAACCCGACGATGGATGGACGGGCACCTCCCCGTGAATCCCCCGGCGCTTTGGGCCATCGGCCGATTCATGGCGGCGTCTGTATCCGATAAAACCGCGGCTGCGGATTGATCATCGCCCCGGTGTCGGTAACCTGCAAAAAACCGCCGGCGGCGGGAGTGTTCATCAGCACGAGTGTGTTCCAAACGTCGGCGGTCAAATTGCTGCTCCATTCGACACGGTAAGATCCCAAGGCGCTGCTGGTAAAAGTCAGGTTCATATTTGAGCCATTCAAATGAATGTTCGTCCAAGCGGGGGTCGCCAAGGCCTGCGCCAGTGCCTGCACCAAGGGGCTGGATTGCCCCTCCTGGTGATCTTGGGCGAGTTCCCAGATCATCACTCCGCCAAGGGAGTTGTTGCGGGCATAGCTGATCTTGGCCTGGCAGGTGCGTTGATCGTCATAGGAAAGAAAGATGTTGTTGACAGGATTGACGTTGGTGATGCCAATGTAAGCGGCTTGCGCGTTGGTGTCCCAATGATAAAGATTCGTTTGGTAGTAGCCGGCCATAATGTCGCTGTAACGAATCGCGGTGATAGTGGGGGCATTGGTCCAGGATTGGCGCGGCTGGGTGATGCACACGGAGGAAGTGCCGCTGCCACCGGTCCATAGATAACCATAAAAAGCGAGCCCGATACCGAGCTTGGTGGAAGCCACGCCATTCGCGAGAAAATTCTTCACGGCACCATCCACAGAAGGAACCAGGCCGCCGTCGCTGGGAAAGCGATAGCCACCGTCGTAGATGGGCGAATTGAACCAAGTAACCCAGCCTTCATACGGGCCGGACAGGTCGTAGGTCATTATGTTAACCTGGTCAAATTTCGTTTGCAGGCTGGCAAACATGACGTAATCTGCCGTCGCGGAATCTCCATAAGGCGGGTAGGCCCCGGCCGCAGCGGTCAGCAGCTTGGGCTGACCGAATTCGTTGAGTGCCGCGTGCAGGCCGTTAACGAAATTAGTGTATTGTTGGGCGTCGGTGGAAGGAAGCGGTTCCCAGTCAATATCCACGCCATCGTAGCCGCGGGCCGCCATGAAATTCGTCAGATTATTAATGAAAAGCGGCAGGTTGGCGGCACTGGTGGCTCCTTGGAACAGGCTTTCGGAATCGGCGCCACCAACACAAATGAGCACTTTTCTTCCGGCGGCGTGGGCCGCCGATACCAAGGCTGCGGAGTTGGCAGTGGAAAGCGTATTGGCGCTGCTATCCAGCGTGCCGTCCGCGTTCGGCACAACCGAAAAATGGATGATGTGGGTGAGCGTCGTAAAATCGATCGTAGTTGCCGGCATGGTTGCCTGTTCCCAGCCTGGATAATATCCTATGGTCCAAAAAGCCGCGCTGGCAAAGCGCGGCAGGACGCCCAAGCCAACCGCCAAAAGCAAGACGCGCAGTTTGCGCAAAAATGGCCCCGGGCCTGTTTTCAAAACCCATTTTGGGAATGCGGTGTTGGTTTTCACGCTTTGTAATTTGACGCCGGAACAATTCATTTCGTCACCATCCACCACCAGTCCCTTTGGCTCTCCTGGATGCTGGAAGCTTGCAGCCAAATCATGTAGGCGGCATGCCCGTCCGCCCAGGAATAATTGTCGCCCTTGCCATGGCGGGTATAGGTATGGTTGGGCAGAAAGTTGAAAATTTGGCTGGGAGCATAAGAATATGCAAAGAATTCTATGACTTCGTGGTCGCCGGCCGCAGGATCCAAGGCATCGTTGTTGAAAATTGTCTCCGCGGGCGTCTGGATGCGGCCGAGCTTCTGCCGACCATAAGAAACGCCGGTAGAAGTCTTATAACCCTCGTAATAGCCCATATATGGGTAATTGTGACCGTATCCACCAATGGCATTGGTATAAGGATCGGTGGTTTCGGCCGCGATCTGATATAACCTGACAAGGTTGGCTGAAGGACAGGTGACGACCGTTCCAACGACAGTGAGCGTGCTGTTGCTGGCGGCCAATTGAGCCAGGTACGGAGCGATCTCCCGATACCATTCAGTCGGATAAACGTCTATGCCCGTCGTAAGACTGCCGGCGACCGGCAACGAATCGTTGCAATCGCCCGCGTAGAGCATATAACTCAGCCCGATCTGCTTTTCATTGCTCGTGCAGGAAATGGTCTTGGCCTTGGCCTTGGCGGACGCCAAGACGGGCAGGAGCATCGCCGCCAGGATGGCTATGATGGCAATGACCACCAGCAGCTCAATCAATGTGAAAGCCTGCCGAAAATGATGCTTCATCCTGAATTGGGAAAAGTAGGAATGGCTTCGGCTGGTAATCATTTGTTCGTATCAAGGTGAGCCCGGCCGGGGTTTGGTGAAATTCCGACCGGGCTTTAGTAATTAATTATTGGAGCTGGGTGCGGTAGAACAGCTGTTTGCCGGTGACCGTATTCGTGTAAGGCGACGTCGCCCCGCTGACCACGGTGTAGGGTCCATTGACGTTGAGGGCTGATTCGAGCGTTCCGGTTGGCCAGGTGATCACAATCT
>Ga0182030_10015731_pt1 | contig 14808 bp, 15 predicted proteins | sample 812S3MmetaG_FD_121299 | JGI IMG/M metagenome (GOLD analysis project Ga0182030, IMG submission 121299) | Permafrost microbial communities from Stordalen Mire, Sweden - 812S3M metaG (Illumina Assembly) | ecosystem: Environmental > Terrestrial > Soil > Wetlands > Permafrost | place: Sweden... | reverse complement strand
TATACCGGCAAATACCCGACGGCTATACCCCTGAACACCGACAAGCTCAAGCTGGAGAGTACGATCTAAGAAAAGCTTTGCATAAGAAAGGAACTAGGGAAACTTGAGCAAATATATTTTTGTCACAGGCGGCGTTGTTTCTAGTTTAGGCAAGGGCATTGCGGCTGCCTCTATTGGCAAATTGCTGGAAGCCCGCGGGCTTAAGACGGCCATCATCAAATGCGACCCGTATTTGAACGTGGACCCCGGCACCATGAACCCTTATCAGCACGGGGAAGTGTATGTCACCGATGACGGCGCGGAAACCGACCTGGACCTGGGCCATTATGAGCGCTTCACCAATGCCCAGCTTTCGAAGGACAGCAGCATTACCGCCGGCAAGGTGTATTATTCCGTGATCACCAAGGAACGCCACGGGGATTACCTGGGCAAGACCGTGCAGATCATCCCGCATATCACCGATGAGATCAAGGAGCGCATTAAGAAGGTCTCTAAATCTACTGACGTGGATGTGACCATTGTTGAGATTGGCGGCACGGTGGGCGATATTGAAAGCCTGCCTTTCTTGGAAGCCATCAGGCAGCTGCGCTGGGAATTAGGCGAGTCTTATGCTTTGAATATCCATGTGACCTTACTACCTTATATCAAATCCGCCGGCGAGCAGAAAACCAAGCCTACCCAACACAGTGTGGGGCGTCTTCGTGAAATTGGGATCATTCCTCAAATTTTGATGTGCCGCACCGAGCGGCCTATTACCCAGGAACAACGCGAGAAGATAGCCCTTTTTTGCAATGTGGACGTGGAAGCGGTCATTGAAGCGCCGGATGTTAAACATATTTATGAATGCCCGGTGGTCTTTAAAAAAGAAGGCTTGGATGAACTGATATTAAAGAAACTAAATATCAAGCTGCCGGACCGCGGCATTAAAAATTGGGAAGAAGGCGTTGTCAAGCGCTTGCGTTCCCCTGCCAAGGAAGTCAAGATCGCGGTGGTGGGCAAATACATCTCTTTGCAGGATGCTTATAAATCTATTTATGAAGCCTTGGTGCATGGCGGCATCGCGAATAATGCCAGGGTCAACATTTTAAAGATCGATTCTGAAGACGTGGAAGCGCACGGCCTTAAAAAATATTTAAAAGACGCCCAAGGGATCCTGATCCCCGGCGGTTTCGGCGCCCGCGGGATTGAAGGCAAGATCGAGGCGGTTAAATACGCCAGGGAAAATAATGTCCCGTTTTTCGGTATTTGTTTGGGCATGCAGATCGCCACTATTGAATTTGCTCGCAACATGGCAGGCCTTAAAGGGGCGAACTCGACGGAGTTTGATAAAGATACTCCGAGCCCCGTGATCAGTTTGATCGAGGAACAAAAAAAGATAGAGAATTTAGGGGCTTCCATGCGCCTGGGTGCTTTCAATTGCGTTTTGGAAAAAGGGACTAAATGTTTTGAGGCCTATAAGAGCGAGAAGATCTCCGAGCGCCACCGCCATCGGTATGAATTTAACAATGCGTACCGTGGGCAATTAACGCAAAAGGGGCTGACGATCGCGGGACTTAATCCCGAACGAGACCTGGTGGAAATTGTCGAGATCAAGGACCATCCGTGGTTTGTGGGCTGCCAGTTCCATCCGGAATTCAAGTCCAAGCCCGATATCGCGCACCCGCTGTTCAAGGGTTTTATTACAGCAGCGTTGAATCATGTGAAATAAATTTTTTGCGTGGGTGGCGGAATTGGTATACGCGCACGTTTGAGGGGCGTGTGCCGTAAGGCATGAGGGTTCGACCCCCTCCCCACGCACCAATGAATATGAAAAAACCCATCGAAGTTTCAGCCAGTATCCTTGCGGCGGATTTTGGCAATTTGGCCCATGAGATCAAGCGCTGCCAAGACGCCGGTGTTGCGCGTTTTCACATTGATGTGATGGACGGGCATTTTGTGCCTAATTTGACCATTGGGCCGGTTGTTATTGAGTCTATGCGCAAACATACCCGGCTTCCTCTGGAAGCCCATTTGATGATCGAGCATCCCGGCTATTATATTGAAAGTTATGCAAAAGCCGGGGCAGACATTATTCAACTCCAGGCGGAGTGTTACGGAGAACGCCTGTCTTCATGCCGCCAATGGGACCAATGGCCTAAAGAAATTAAAAAAGTGGATATTACTGCTTTGCGCGCGGATCTAAGAAAAATCAGGGAATTGGGGAAAAAAGCTTTTGTGGTGTTCAATCCCGGCACGCCGTTATGTGAAGAAATTTTAAATGATTGCGACGGGGTTTTGATCATGTCCGTAAACCCCGGTTTTTCCGGACAGAAATTTATGCCCGAAGTTTTGCCCAAATTGGGGCGCCTGAAGGAAATTTTCAAGGGGGACATCGCCATAGACGGAGGGATCAATGCCCAAAATGCCCCTATGGTTGTCCAGGAAGGGGCGCATGTCTTGATCACTGCCAGTTATCTTTTTGGCTCTGACAATCTTTCTGATGTCATCAAGCGCCTTAAAAGCCGCACCTCACTTTGCTAACCCTGATTTTTTGTGTTATATTTGTATTATCTATGATAGTGCATATTTCCAAAAGACCTGCCAGAGGCCAGACCTCGTTAGAGTATCTCATGCTCTTAACTGTGGTCGCCGTGATCGTCATTGCCAGTTTTAGGCCAGGGTCTTTGATTGACCAAGTGCGTAACTCGTCCCAAGGCTATTATAATTCCGTTACCCGGGTGATTATGGGTGAAAACACCACGCCAATCCGTGGCGGCTGGTGCCCGGTTACTTGTCAGTCACCGGGGACTGCTCAAAACCCGGTTTTTGGCCCTACTGTCATGTACGCTGCCTGCGAATGCCCTGCGCCGGCTTTTGGAGGGAATTACTGTACCGCCGATAGTTTACATGGTCCGGATGGCAAGGTAACTTGTACGAATGTCACCGCTTGCGGGCCGTGCCCGACCGGCCAGCAATGCCTTCCTCCTGATGGACATTGCGGTTGTGCGGATGATTTGGTTTGTCCTGCTCATTCTTCTCCAGATTCAACATGTACCGCATGTGATTGTGATCAGGGTTCGTATTATGATAAAGCCCAAAGCCAATGCCTTTATTGTTCACAAGCGTGCACTACTTATAATGGGAATTTCGCATGTGTACCCGTCTTTTGCGGTCAGAGCATGTATTGTGATCCAACCAAACCTGTTAGTGTTGAATGTGCCTGTGATAAGGGAAGTATATATGACATTGCCAAAGGTGGTTGCACTGCTTGCCCATCATGCACTGCTCCTGATGCTACCGGAAAAAAATGTGTGTCCAATGCAAAAACTGTTTGTGAGGCTATTTCGCATTCGTATTGTGATCCCTCTAAACCACCAAGTGAAGAATGTGCCTGTGATTCAGGCACCGAGTGGAATGGGACCGGATGTTCTAAAGGGGGCGTTTGCAGGTCAGGATCATGCCCTAAAGGAAATGTTTGCGGACCAGATACGTGCGGGAATGCCAATGGGTGTGGTAAATGTAATTCCGGTTCCTGTGATCTAGGGACCGGTTCTCCTTTATATGGGCATTGTGTTTGTACGCTAAACTGTAACAACAAAGATTGTGGTCCTGATGGATGTGGAGGATCTTGTGGTACGTGCACTAATTTAGCAACGTGTAATGCGGCTGGCACATGTGTATGCACGCCACAATGCAACGGCCTGCAATGTGGTTCTGATGGCTGCAGTGGTTCATGCGGCACCTGTGCCTCTGGGAAAACTTGTTCTGCAGGGCAATGTGTCTCTTGCACGCCAAACTGTAATGGCAAAATTTGTGGATCTGACGGCTGTGGGGGCGCTTGCGGTTTATGTTCTCTTGGGCAGGAGTGTGCTGCAGGGCAATGCTGCACACCAAATTGTAGTGGCAAAAACTGCGGAGATGATGGTTGTGGGGATACGAATGGTTGCGGCACTTGTTCTTCCGGTTATGAGTGCGCCTTAGGGAAATGCCAGTGTACGCAGAAAAATGTTTGTCCTTCAGGGAATGTTTGCGGAGCAGATATGTGCGGAAATGTGAATGGTTGCGGTAAATGTCCTTCCGGTAAAGAGTGTAATTTAGGACAATGCTGCACTCCAAGCTGTAAGGGATTACACTGTGGAACGAATGGCTGTGGAGGTTCTTGCGGCACCTGTGCCTCTGGGAAAACTTGTTCTTCAGGGCAATGTGTTTAATAATTTGAATTGCGATACTGCAGTATCGGGGGTGTGTTTACCAATACGTCAATGAAGGATGCGCCGCTTATTTTTTTCTTTGGTCCCGCTGAAAATTGCTTTTGCCGATAGACTTGGCGAGTTTCTTTAAGTCCGCGCCAAGCTCCCCGATCTGGGCCACATGGGTGATCTTCTGGTTGATATTGCTGACAACGCCGATGGAAACGGAGACTAAGCCTGTTTTGATGGCATTGCCCTGGCGGTCAACGCCGGTTATAAAACCTGCAAGCCGGTCGGTTTCGTTATAGAAACTGGGGGCGAGCCTGTCAAAGTCATCAATGATCAACTGGCTGATGGCATCGGCTTTTTCATCAGCGCAGATATACACAAAATCATCCCCTCCCACATGTCCCACAAAGGCATTTTCCCCGCAACATTGCTGGGTGGCGTCAATAAGCACGCGTGCCAATGAACGGATGATCTCATCACCGTGTTCGAACCCGTATTTGTCGTTATAAACTTTGAATTTATCAAGGTCCGCGTAGCCTACCGCAAAGGGTTTGCCGGCATCGATATAGCTTTGAAACTCCTCCATGATGGTTGAGTTGCCCGGTAAATGGGTCAGGGGATTGGCATCCAAAGAGCGGATGGTACGTTTTAAGATCATGCGGATGCGCGCCAGCAAGGCTTCGGGTTCAAAGGGTTTGATCAGATAATCATCCGCGCCGGACTCGATGCCGTTGACCATGTCCTTGGTCTCTCCTTTGCCGGTCAGCATGATGATAGGCAGGTGGCGCAGTAGAATATCGCGGCGCACTTGGCGGACAAATTGCGGGCCGTTCATCACCGGCATATTATAGTCGGTGATGATCAAATCCGGGTTCTTGGATTTGACCATCTCCAGGCCTTCCTTGCCGTTGCCGGCCGCAAAGATGGTGTAATGTTCCGATAGACTCAAGTCAAGGACGTCGCGGATATCAGGATCATCGTCGATGATGAGTACTCGTTCTTTACGCATAATTGTTCTCGATGGTCATGTCTTCAAATGCCTTTTGTGAGGTGGGCAGGGTAAAATAAAAGGAAGTTCCCTCATTGACCTGGCTTTGGACCCACATTTTACCTTGGTGGGCCTGGACAATATTCTTGGCCAGGACCAGCCCCAGACCTGTCCCTTTGACATTCTGGTTGATCTCATTGTCGACCCTAAAAAATTCACTGAAAAGTTTTTGTATTTCCGGGGCCGGTATGCCGATGCCGGTGTCAGCGACGCTAAAGACGGCATAGCCATGATCGAGCATGGGCGCCACCGTCACCGTAATGGTCCCGTTGGGCGGTGTAAATTTGATGGCATTGCCCAACAGATTGATAAGGACACGTTCGGCGTGCGAGGAGTCCACATAAACATCTTCCACTTGGCTGGGAAGGCTTAATTGGAACTTGATGCTTTTGGCTGTAATTTGGGGGCCAAGCAGATCAGCGACGTTATCAACGATGGTCTTTATTTTATAAAGGGCATATTTCATTTCCTGGCGGCCGGATTCGATGCGGGCGATGTCTAAGAGATTATTGATCAGGGCCACCAGGTTATCGGAATGGGAGTTGATCTTGGCCAGCCTCTCCTTGACAGCGACGGGCAATTCGCCGATCTTTCCGGCGATCAGGATGGCGGCGTAGCCTTTGATGGACGTCAGGGGGGTCCTTAGTTCATGGGAGACGGCGGAGATAAATTCGGTCTTTTTCTTGCTGATCTCGTTGACTTTTTGCAAGGCGCCGGCCAACTGTTTGGTGCGGTCCGCTACTTTTAATTCCAGTTCCTGGCTGGAATGGAACACTTTTTCAAACAGCTTTGCGTTTTCAATGGACTGGCCTATTTGCCCGGCTAGGATGGCAATCAATTCCTCGTCACCCTGAGTCACCGCGGGGGCATTATAACGGTTGCCTACAAAAACAAAACCTATGTTACCGGTTTGGGTCAGGATAGGTGAGATGATAAAGTGTTCTGATTCAAATATCTGGATTATTTTTTCTTTGGCCTTATTGGAGCAGTTGATGGAGGACAGGGAATTGGTGGCTCCCTTCAACAATTCTTCAGCGTCAATTTCTTGTAATATAGCTTCGGCGCGGACATCCCTAAAGCCGACGTTAAGGCGGATTTTCATCATATCATTGTCATCATTCATGGAGGCGATCAGGATACGGGCGAAGCCAAGGTCTTCAAATAGTGTCGGAGATATCTTCTGGAGAATCTCCGTTTCATTAAGGGCCTGGCTCATTTGCCGGGAAGCCCTCTGCAGGGCATTTAAGCCGTTGAGGCGTTTGTCCATTTCTTCACGGGTTTTATTAAGCTCCAGATCGGTGCGGACGATCAATTTGGCTTGTTCGTCTAAATCGTTAAAAGACCGCATTAGTTTATTGTGAGCTTCTTTCATTTCATTGATGGTGTTTTCTTTAATGATAAATGCCACAAAAAGATATGCCGTGGCACATAGCAGGATAAAAATAATTATGCCAAGTGTCCACAGGATTTGAGGAGATGTTGGGTCCATAGTTTTTACCTGCTCAAGAGATGGCCACAATAAGGATATTTTCGTTGTGCAAATAAATATTCTTTATATTGTTTAGCGTGCCAAAAGGCCCTATTTCCCCATACGAACACATGCCTATGATCGGCGTTGCGTTGCCCAGGACATTCCTGATGGCCTGAACCTCATTGAACGCAGACCGCCCCAGGATCTTATGACGGGCCAGGGATTCAAATACCAATATCAGCTTGGCTTGCCTCTCGCCTAAAGAGCCTTTGATAATTTCAGCTGCTTCAATGGCGGAGTTGTGACAAGAATCTTTATTGCTGATCATTAAATGCACCTCAGCCCCTTGAGGAATACCCTCATGACATACGATACTACCGTCTTCCAGGATGTCAATAATGTTGCGCAACAAATATTGGCGGGGTTCTTCCAGGTATATGCCTAAGGGGTACATCGCCGCGTAGGAATTCAAAGTGGCGTCTTTTAACCCGTCAGCTTCGTCCCCAAGAAAATGTTTATAAATTTCAATGGCCGGTTTGTTGTCAATGGTACGTATGATATAGCCGTCGACCTTGGTGATGAAGCGCGGTTTACCGAGGGGTTTAAAGCCATGCACACATCCAAAGGCCAGGTGGAAGGTCCCTCCCAGCAGAAGCCCTACGGCAGAATTTTGCAATATTTGGTCCTGAAAAAATACGGAGAGTTTTTTATATTTGAAATCATCACTGGAAACGGCCCCGAGCACAGGGAAACCAATGCCCAATGCTTCTTTGATGCCGCGGATAAAGGGGGAGGAGTTCTTTTCAATGCCTTCCGAAAGAACAAGGAAAAACTCCCGGTGGGGAGTTTTTAAGTCCAGGCTCGCTTTGCGGGCTAAATCAAATCCGGTGTCATGCATGTCTTGAGGGTCAATGTCACTGACTGCGGAAACACCAAAGCGCATATCATCGGAATTGATCCCTACAATGGCGATGCCTCGATTAGTCACGCCATTGGACAGGATTATCCCGCCGGTGGAAGAGCCGACTAAACGTTTTGGTTTGAGGGTGCGGGCTATGATCGCATGGATTTCAGGGACAACGTATGGGGGGCAAGCAAAGACAATGATCAGGTCGGTATCAGCGGTGTTAAGCTGATTTTTGACCTGCACGCAAGCCTGCAAAATGGCTTTTTGAGGATCAAGAAGTTGACTGAATCCAATGCTGATACTGGTAGACAAAGAATGGCTCCTATGGTCTGGGATAGCTTTAATTTGATTATAAATTTAAGATACGAAGTGTCAACGATATTTGTTGACGATTAAGGAGCTTTGATATATTCTTACCATTCCTATTGTGTTGGCCCCATCGTCTAGCCTGGTCTAGGACGTCTGCTTCTCAGGCAGAAAACACCGGTTCAAATCCGGTTGGGGCTATTTTTTATTTTATTTCATTAAACCTACCTTGATATTTGCTATACTTAGTATTGAAGTTATCTATTCGATAAATTTCTTCGTATTTTGAGCTTTCAATTGAGCCTATGGGTAAATCTGTCCTGCAAGCAGTGTTCCTGATGACTATTCCTTTAATTTCTATTCAGGCATCAGCCGATACCGTGATGTTGAAATCGGGCCATAGCGTTGAAGGAAAGATTACCGATAAGGGCAAAGACTATGTCAAAATCGATACGGGCGTCGGTTTGTCTGTAACGTATTATATGGATGAGATCGCTAGTATTGACGGACAAAATATTCTGCAGACCTTTGTGGCAGTGTCGTCTCCTCAGAAGCCTGATCTTATTTCGGTTCCGGCGAAAACAGACTCGCCTTCTACTACTCAGTCCACTGTTATCCCCAATGTGAATAATGCTCCTATGATAAGCCCCCCCGTTATGCCACTACAAACTAAAGCATTGGATGAAGATAAGGGCAAGTTGTCATTACCCGGCTTTAGAAGATGGGTCAATGATTATGCCGGTGTCCTGCCTGTTGCAGATGTTCAAAGAATGAATGCCTTGATCAATGAATTGGAAAAAAAGACAAGTGCTGAAATTGCAGTGGTGACCATTCCTTCCATCGCCCCTTATACAGAGTTTGAATATGCCCAGATGCTATTTGATAAATGGAAGATCGGTAAAAAAGGAAAAGATAATGGTGTGATCGTCCTGCTTGCAGTTCGAGAACGCCGATGGAGGATCCAAACGGGTTATGGGGTGGAAGGTATATTACCCGATGCCCTATGCAGTCAAATAGGAAGAAACTTAATGGTTCCTTTTCTTAAACGTAACGAATACTCCCTAGCACTTTATAACGGAGTTACGTCAATTGCTCGGGTTATCAGTAAAGATGCCGGCGTTAACTTAAGTACTATAAGTGAGCTTGACAGGAAACGGCAACAAAGCGGGGTATTTGTTATCTGTATTTTTTCATTTTTTTATTTTTTATTTTTTGTAGCAGTTAATACTCAATCACCGATATTTATGGGATTACCGGTCACTTTATTCTTTGCGTATCTAGCACAAAGGTTTTCTCCACTTTTGGCCCTGTCCCCAATCCTTGGATTTGTAGCAGCAATACTATTGAGGTACTTGAGATGGGTTTTAAGTGCAGATCCTAAAAAGGAAGCATTTTTTAAAACCTTATTGGTTGGATCACAGGGAAACGGTGGCCGGGGCGGCAGAGGCTTTGGCGGTGGAGGAGGCGGTTCCAGTGTAGGAGGCGGTGGTTCTTCAGGAGGCGGAGGAGCAGGCGGAGGATTTTAAACTGATTAACCCATAGTTATTTTAAGTTTAAAAGTTCTTTGTATTATCCAGTTCGGGCTATATTCTAGCTAATTTTTGCAAGCAGAGCCTCACTTTTTCTCAAATAAACCCGCTTCCAAAATGTTTCATATGCTAAACTACTTTATGTTTCGAAAAGGTCTTGTTTTCCTATTTTTAATGTTTTTAGTTATATCCTCTTTTTCCCTTGCCGATGAAATCGTTTTACAATCAGGGCAACGCATAAATATTAAGATCGTCGACCAAACGGCGGAGTATATAAAAATAAATTCTACAGGGAAGGCCCTGTATTATTTTGATGAGTTAAAATCGGTCAATAGCTCCCCTGTAGAATACAAACCCAAGGAGTACCCTTGGTATAATTTATTTGATGGCGAACAATATGTGGCTGATTTTAAATTAAATGCAGGGGCCTCCAGACCGGTAACCATTGTTACTGACAAGGAATTGTTGGTTGGATTTCGTAGTAATGTCGATCCCAAAATATTCGAGGAATACGTTAAAGAAAGCATCAAATCCCCCGAAAAAGGGCCTGATAAGAAACTTTTGGAGCTAACATCGGATATCAACCCAGAAATGTCCGGAGCAACGTTAAGTGTTTACGGTTTTGGTGGCGGGATAACGTTTAAGCCTAAAGACGGCAAAATTATTTTAATGATGATTAATCATTCAACACAAGATTATAAGATAGCCGTTTATAAGAAACTAACGGGAGAAATGGAAAATAAAAAAACAAAGATAAGCGGCTTCTATCTGAAAGGTTTTTTCAAAGATAATCCCAACCTAAAAATAAAAGTTTATGAAGTAAACGGTTTAATTAAAGAGGGGAATCCCAACAATATTGAGGATAAAATGACAGGGACAGTCATTGTCCCGTATGATCGCAGTAACCATATTTGGCAAGAAATGAATTTTAAAGACGGCTTAACCGAAGGCCTATCTACGGAATACAATGACGATGGTTACTTAAAGAGGCTCATTCCCTATAATAATGGGATAGAAAATGGAATAGAGAAACAATATCGCCATGGTTATTTAGAATGGGAAGTCCCTTACAAAGACGGAAAAGTGAATGGAATAAAGACGGCCTATTCTGAATCCGGGACTAAAGTGCTTGAAATCCCTTTAGTTGATGGGGTTTTACAAGGAGAAAGAAAAGAATACTATCCAAACGGTAAATTAAAAACTGTAGAGGCCTATGAGAATGGCCATAAGTTTGGCTTGTCAAGAAATTATAGTGAAGATGGCAATATCCAATATGAGGGTGAATTTCAAGACAACAAATTAAATGGCCTCCAAAAATGGTATTACACGAATGGTGGCACTCAATTCGAGGGGCAATATAAGGATGGGAAAGAGAACGGGAATTTTAAATGGTATAACGAAGATGGAACATTGAAATCCGCTGCCATATATAAAGATGGTCTACGGATTTAATAAAGCGTATCTTAAAAGGGGGAAGGGCAAAGATGTCCAATAAAATTTTTAAATGGCATTTGTTCGTTTTCATATTTTTCTTGATCCCAGCTTTTGTTTTTGCTGATGAGGTCGTACTGAAATCAGGGCAGAAAATTGAAGGAAAGATTATCGAACAGACGGATAAATATGTCAAAATTGATTCAGGCATAGGAATGGGCATTACTTATTATATGGATGAAATTAATTCGGTTAATGGTCAAAATTCAGGAGCGGGCGAATCTGCCGGTATTTTTGAGGCAACCTCCGGTGCTCCTTCTAATAATAATCTAAGTAATGCGCACATAAGCGCAGATAAACCTGAAAATGTTTTCGCCAATAAAGTCATTGCAGCCCTTGGACAAAACAAAGAAGCATTCTTTGCCCTTTATTCTAGCCAACCTTCTGATAATAAAAGACAAGAAAATGAGCAAACATTTGGTTTGCTTCAGATGGAAATTAGTAGCGGTGCAAAAATTAAATCAGTGGATCTTATGCCTGCTGCGGATGCTGAAAAGTATAAAAGTATTTGTCCCGAACCTTATAATGTCGATATAGGGGTGGTCCAGAAAAGTTTTTCTAATGGGGGGACGGAATCTATGTCGATGGATTCTAAACTGCCCATTGGCCAAGTAAATGGAGAGTGGAAAATTCTATATACTGGTTCGGAATAGTCTGATTTAGAATACTAATGACACTTTTATCCTAAAAGTTCTCTCTTTTATCCAGTTGGGGCTTCCAGCTATCACAACCTTAGTCAAGATGTAGCGAGTTTCCTAATACTTCAAAACGATTGCCGTAGTTCATCACTTATGGTACACTATATTTAGGAGGATAAAAATATGGCTACAAAGAATCCGAGATTAAATGTTGTCTTAGAACCATCACTTATGAATGGCGTTGATCATTTGGCTCGTGTACAAGGCGTATCATTATCTACCATGGCCCGTGATTTGATAAGAGAGGCGCTGGATACGTATGAAGATGGCCAGTGGCAAAGAATCGCCCAAAAACGCGAAACCACATTTTCTAGTAAAAAGGCGCTTACTCATGATGAGGTTTGGAAATAATGGAATATCGGCCAGTTTATCATCATGAGATTTTCCATGATTTAGCTGAGATCCCAGCAAACGTCAAAAAACGTATTCAGAAAGCTATCGAAACGCGACTTTTAATAGATCCCATCAGTTACGGATTGCCTTTACGTAAGAGTTTGCATGGCCATCGTAAATTGCGGGTGGGAGATTACCGGATCATTTATCGCATCCATGGCAAAGAAGTTATTATTTTAAAGATAGGCCACCGCAAGGATGTATACCCCAAAGTATTCGCCCGTTTAAGTTAATAAAATTGGTGGTGGATTTGGTGGTGAAACCACTAAATAGCGACGATACGGTAGTTACTCCGGTTGGGGCTACCAGCTATCACAACCTTAGTCAGCCTATGAGTTGCGTCAATATCGACTTGCTTTATTCTTTTTATCATATAGTCTCGTGCAGAAATTTTAGAAGTGTTTCCGCATTTTTGGAGCGGTCATAGCCCAGCGCAAAAGAATATGTACGGGCTTTAGATACGGCTTTAGCCGCATTCTTCAGTCGTGAAAAGACCACCTTACTTTTCTTCAAAAGCCCCCAAATGCCTTCTTGGAAAAGGAATTCGATTCCCTGGTATAAACCGAGCCCTATTACTGAATCTCTGATTAATATTTTAAAAGCAGCATATTTTGATAAGGGTATAATAGAGGAAACTTTTCCCAAAAATCGTGTGCCGCAGAGGATATATCCAATTTTTAAGGGTTGCGTTGTGATTTTATCTTTGAAAAAATTCGCATCGATTAAATACTTTGGTCCAAATTCCATCCGATAAACTAAGTGCAAATCCTTATCCGGGATCCCTGGGGGCTTATTTTCATGAGTCACTCCTATACGGATCGGAAAAGGGAAAACTCTTCCTGAAGGATCAATCAGGGGAGAGTCCTCCGATATTAATTTGATATGGTCATGTTTGACAAGTTCCAGGAAAAGGGAGGTTTTTCCTCCACCGCTGGGTAAGAGAATAAGGGCGGCTTTATTATTGATTTCAATTCCAAGGCTATGGACGCGGTGCATATTCTTTGAATCAAAATATTGCCCAGCCAGCGACATGATGGATAAAAAAACAATTTCATGCCTTAAGTGAGGATCGCTAGAGTAGACTTTATGGACATTCTTGTCAATGATCATCAAACCTTTACCGAAATAATCAATGAACGACACATCATCTTTTTTGTAACAGATATTACGTGGAGTATAGAACGAAGCCTTGACGGCAGGCAGTTGGCTGTAATCCGGAGATTCGTTGAGGACGACAAAGAATATTTCAGGGGAAATATCATTGTTTAGAAAGAAAGAATAATCCCTGCGGATATTGCTTAAGGTCTCCGGGTCAGCGCAGGTGACCTTAATACCGAAACCATAAAAAGAAAATTTAATATTGTCAGGAGTATCCATGGTTAATTTAAAACTAACATAAAAGGATTACGGCGTCAAACAAACAACTTATTTGATGCTGCGGGTATTCTTAAATTCAGAAAGAAATCCGCAAATGATCCCCATCATCATGACAAGATGGTCTATGAAAGTGATTCCAATGCTTGCTAAAAAGAAGATAACCCCCCGTTGGCTAAAAAGAAAACGGAAGAAAGAAGTATTCAGTATAAGCCAAATAACGAGTAAAAGGCATGATAAAATGTTCAGGGGATGAAAGAAAAATCCGGCACCCGCTGAAAATACCAAAGGGTATACGATCATCACACTGGCTAATTGTTTTTGTGAAGCATGTGCGAATCCTGTTTTGTTTTTTCCTAATTGCCGCCATCCATTAAACCGTATAAATAGCTTGGCCCAAGAGAAAGGGATCCTAAAATCATTCATAAGAAAGGTAATGACAGTATATTTTTTAAGGTGGGTGACCTCTAAATCCTTTAAGAAGGCAATTGTTTTTCCGTTGGAAAAAAGCTGTTGGCCGGATTCAGTATCGGGCGTATAACGAAGGTCAGTGGTGTTCGGAAGGTAAAGGTCTTTTCTTATAGCGCATATGGAACCAAACAGGAAGGTTACTTTTTCAGGTAAAAGGGTAAAGTTATAATGCATATAAAGATTCTTATATTGGCTAAAGAAATCCTGGCGGGGGGAGTCTTTAGCCAATAATCCCGTTACGGCATCGATGGAAGGATGTTGGCTTAAAAAGCCTATGATCATCGAAAGAGTATCCGGTCTGATAATGATGTCAGAATCAATGAAACAAATGATATCGGATGTGCAAAGTTGCATACCCGCTTTGCGGGCATGCCCGCTACCTTTATTTTTGTCTAATTGAATGATTTTGTCGGTAAATCCTTTTGCTACCGTAACGGTCTGATCACTGCTATGGTCATCAACAACAATAAGTTCAAAGTCTTTATAAATGGACGCGCGGACAGCTGTTAAACAGTGCGCGATGGTTGTTTGGCTGTTAAAGCAGGGGACGATAATAGATAAATTTGGCATGGGAGCGATTTTATAGACAAATGGTTGTTGCGTCAATTAATAAGATTGGGTTAGAAAAATGATTTTATTTTGTACATATGCTGGATGCCTTCGGTATAATAATGGATAAATGAGAATTTATAGAATTTAATGGTCAAACGATTCTTACAATATTTTATTGTCAAAACAGACTTTGGACCCTTGGCATGGATTTATCGGGCGTGTTATGCCATTGCTTTAAAGAGGATAGTGCAGGTTTTTAAAAGGCAAGATGACGTTGTAGCGATTTATTTAATATCGAGTATGGCTGCAGGTGATCATATCCCCGGTTTAAGCGATATTGACCTTATTATAATCGTGAAAGATACCCCAGACAGCAAGTCAAAGATCAGC
>Ga0182030_10015729_pt1 | contig 14809 bp, 10 predicted proteins | sample 812S3MmetaG_FD_121299 | JGI IMG/M metagenome (GOLD analysis project Ga0182030, IMG submission 121299) | Permafrost microbial communities from Stordalen Mire, Sweden - 812S3M metaG (Illumina Assembly) | ecosystem: Environmental > Terrestrial > Soil > Wetlands > Permafrost | place: Sweden... | reverse complement strand
GCCATATTTACAGTTGTTGACGGCGTGATGCTCGCTCCGCTGCCGTACCCGCAGGCTGACCGGCTGGTCCGGCTCGGGCGCAAATACCCGGGCGGCAACGGCTATTCCAACTCCATCCCGAAATACATGATGTGGCGCAACAATGACGTCTTCCAGGCCATGACGCTCTATGAGCAGGGCGGTATCGGGATGAATCTGGGCGCGGGCGATCACCCGGAGCAGGCCAAGGTAAGTCACGCTTCTAAAGATTACTTCCAAGTCTTCGGCGTGGCGCCGGCATTCGGCCGCTCGTTCAGTGAAGCCGAGGACGTTCCGCACGGCGCGCAGGTCGCAGTGCTCGGCGACCGCCTCTGGAGGAACCGCCTGGGCGGCGACCCGCAAGTCATCGGCCGTACCATCCTGCTCAATAACCAGCCCTACACCGTGGTCGGCATCATGCCCAAGAGTTTCGAGTCGAACCCGCCGATGGACGTCTGGCTTCCGCTACAGGCCGACCCGGCCAGCACCAATCAGGGCCATTATCTGGCGGCCGCCGCGCGCCTCAAGCCGGATGTGACCATCGAGCAGGCGCGCGGAGCCCTGAAAGTATTGGGCGAGCGATTCCGCGCGCAAAATGCGAAATGGATGGATCCCAATGAGAGCGTCGCCGTAGTCCCCATGAAAGACTCCATGGTGGAAGACGTGCGTCTGGCGTTGTTGATCCTGCTGGGCGCGGTCGGATTCGTGCTGCTCATCGCCTGCGCCAATGTCGCCAACCTGCTGCTCGCCCGCGCCGCCGTCCGCCAGAAAGAACTGGCGATCCGCGCTGCCATCGGGGCGAGCCGATGGCGCGTGGTGCGGCAACTTCTCACGGAGAGCGTGATCCTGGCCGGCGCGGGCGCGGTGCTCGGTTTCGCCATCGGCGCCGCAGGAGTCCGCGCGCTCCTCATGGTGGCGCCCGGCAACATTCCGAGACTCACCCAGACCGATGGACTTAACCAGGCGCTTCCGCTGGTGGACTGGCGCGTAGCCGGCTTCACCATCGGCCTGGCCGCGCTCACCGCCATTCTGTTCGGCCTCTTCCCGGCGCTCTCCTTCTCCAACCCCGACCTGGCTTCCACTCTCAAGGAAGGCGGGAGAACCGGCGGCGGCACTCTCGGCCGGCGCTCCCGTTCGTTCCTGGTGGTCACCGAAGTGGCACTGGCTCTTGTCTTGGTCACCGGTGCGACCCTGCTCATCCGCACGTTCAGTGGACTACGTTCGGCAAATCCCGGAATCAATCCTCATAACGTGCTGGTGCTGGAAACATCCCTCAGCGGCGGATCGTACGACTCCACCGCGAAGGTCGATCAGCTCGCCCGCCAGTTGATCCCGCGCCTGGAAGCGCTCCCCAGCGTGCAATCGGCCACTTCGGCCCTCATGCTGCCGCTGGGTGGCACCGATGTCGATCTGCCCTTCAATATCGCCGGCCGCCCGGCTCCCAAGGGCGGATACGATGGCGACGAGCAATGGCGCCCCGTGTCCGCGCACTACTTCCAGACCTTGCAGATCCCGTTATTGCACGGCCGCGTGTTCACCGAGTCCGACGCCGGAGGCACTCCGCCGGTGATAGTCATCAATCAGGCGATGGCCAAGAAGTATTGGAAGGGCCAGGATCCGGTGGGGCAAGTGATGGTGCTCGGTGCGGGACTCGGTCCACAGTTCGAGGATCCTCCGCGGCAGGTTGTGGGCGTCGTCGGCACGGTTCGGGAAACGGGCCTGGATGCTGTCGATGAGGGCGTCATGTACATCCCGCAAGGCCAGGTGTCTGAAGGGCTCACAAAGCTTGCGAACGGCCTCGTTCCGCTTTCCTGGGCGATTCGGACCGCGGGAGACCCCTCGGCCGTCCGCGCCGCCGCGGAGCGCGAAATCCGCGCCGTGGACGGGATGCTGACCGCGTCGCACATACGCACCATGGACCAGATGGTGGCCGACTCGCTCTCCCGCCAGAATTTCAACGCGCTCCTGCTCACTATCTTCGCGGCCATCGCGCTGCTGTTGGCCGCCATCGGGATCTACGGTCTGATGTCCTACTCGGTGGAGCAGCGCATGCAGGAGATCGGCATTCGCGTGGCGCTCGGCGCGTCACGCGGCGACGTGCTGCGGCTTATGGTGCTGCAAGGGATGAAGCTCGCCGGCATCGGTATCGTGTTGGGCCTCGCCGCGGCGTATGGCGCGACGCGCCTCCTGGCATCCCTGCTGTTCGGCGTCAAAGCCAACGACCCGTACACGTTCGTCGCCGTGGCGGCGATAGTGGCGATTGTCGCGGCGGTCGCGTCGATGGTTCCGGCGCGCCGCGCGGCGGGTATCGCTCCGTCGGTGGCCTTGCGGCATCAGTAAACCTCAGTCCGGCGGTTCAGCCGCACTCGGCCAGGTGCGGCCTTTACTGCCAGCAATTTCCAACTGCGGCGCAGCTTGCCTATCTGGTGAGAACGGCCGTATTCACGAGCGGTTGAACCGTAGGCCGATCGGCGATTCGCTCTCCCGCAACTGCCGGATTTAGGGTAAAAGGTGCGCTGGGGCTCTCAGAAATCCAGTTGGTCGACCTTCGATGCGATCCGCGTTTCGATGCCGTCCGCCAGGGCAAGCACTTGCGCGCGCAGCGTTCCGGGCACGGACTCCGCCACCCTCCCGGCCATGGTTAACACGCCGCGATGGGAGATGGCGGCAAAGGTCAGGTCATCGGCCATCGCGCACGCCGCGTGAATCAAGCCGGCGATCCCCGTCTCCCCTTTTGCCTGATGGTGTCTGGAGGCGGTCTCCTGAAAAACGGCCGGCAGAGCCCAACCGCTACACAAGTAGCTGCCTGCTGCGCAGTGATCCATGCCGCACACCGCCCGCTCCACCAGGAGGATGCCATCCACATTGTCGTAAAGCTTCAAGACGATTTGCGCGTATTCCTCGCTGTCCTTCGCCAACAAGCCGATCCGCCCGATGTCGTGCAGGACACCGGCGGTGTTGGCCAGGTCTGGAGCCACTCCATAAAGCGGGGCCAATTCGGCAGCGATTAGAGCCGTGGCGACGCTGTGGCGCCACAACCGGCGGGTAACCGCCAGCTTCGGGGCGGATTTCAGCATGCCCCGCATAGCTAGCGTGACGGCAATGCGCTTGATGTTTTCCGCCCCCAGCACCAGGATGGCGCCCTGCAATTCGGTAACCCTGTCGGGCAGTGCAAACAGGGGGGAGTTTACGTACGCCAGCGTCTCGGCGGCCAACGCCGGGTCGGATTGCAGCAATTTCGCGATCTCCTGTGTGGAGACCTGTTCACGGTCGAATAGTTGGAGCAGCGAAACCGCAACCGGGCTGAAAGGATGCAATCGCGCCAGTCTCCCCAGGCTCAAGCCTTCCACGGGAGTCAAGGCATTCTCATCGCCATCCAGAATCGATACCGTATTCGGCTTCGGCGCGTCCAAGGCCATGGAAATACTCTCGACGCGCTCTTTCCTTTTCTTGTCGAACCACCCCACCGTACACCCCCTTACGCGAACTTCACCGAATCGTATTTTAAGACTCTGAAATCAAGTGTTCCAGAGGATCAACGATACTAACGCGATGCGCGTCCCCGCGGGAAATGTGCTCGCGGAAAAGGCTGCGCTGCCTTCAAATACGTTCACGCTAGTACCCAATGAGACCCCATTGTTTGATATGCTCTATCATCAACCCCTTATGTCCAGAAAAACAGCTGTTCTCGCTTTGCTATTTCTGCTCGTGTCCGTGCTGCTCGTCGCTCAGCAGCCTGTTGAGCGGATCGACCTGAATGTAATTCACAAGCTCAAGACCGCGGAACTCGGCGGAGGTGGTGGCGGCTTCGGCGGAGGCGGCGGTGGCCGCGGCGGCCGTGGCGGGGCTCCCATCATGGAGACCATGTACAACCTCACCGACCACTACGGTCCGCGCCTCACCAACTCGCCGCAATTCCGCGCCGCGGGTGAATGGGCTGTCGGCCAACTCAAGGAATGGGGCCTCAGCAACGTCCATTTGGAAAAATGGTCCACGGTGCCGCCGCCTCCGGCGCCCGGCGATAACGCAGGCGGCCGCGGTCCGGCACGCGCAGCCATCCCCAGTTGGGAATACACCGAGTACGAAGGCGCTATGGTGTCGCCCACCTACATGCCGATCATCGGCTATCCGCAGGCATGGAGCGGCAGCACCGATGGCAAAGTGACCGGTGACGCCATCCTGGTTGCCAACCCAACCACCATGGCCGACATGGACAAACTGCACGGCACACTCAAAGGCAAGGTCGTCCTTTTGGGCACCGGTCCGCTCGATCTCGACTTCCCCGATAAGGTTCTTGGGGTGCGCTATACCGACGCGGAGCTCATCGATATGGTCCCCGAGGTGCTCCCCACGGGCGGGGCCGGACGCGGCGGCGCCGGGCGTGGCGGACGCGGTGGCGCCGGCGGGCCGCAACTCTCGCCGGAAGAGCAGCGTGCGCTCACCGCGCGGCTGGCGACCTTCTGGACGGATGAAGGAGCCCTGCTGACCATCTCGTCCAACGGCACCACACGCGGAGCGACCGGCGTGGTGGCCACCAGCAACGGCTCGCCGCGCACCGGCGATCCCACCAAGAACATCGCCTCCATCGCCGTCACCGCGGAGAACTACAACCGGGTGGCGCGTTTGCTCGCGCACGACGTTCCCGTGAAGCTCTCGTTCAACATTCAGACCAAGTTCGACATGTCGCAAACCGATTCGTTCAATGTGATGGCCGATATTCCGGGCACCACCAAGCCGAACGAGCTCGTCATGGTCGGCGGTCACTTCGATTCCTGGCACATGGGCACCGGTGCTACCGACAACGGGGCTGGCGCCGCAGTCGCTATGGAAGTGATGCGCATCCTGAAGTCAACCAACTTGAAGATGGATCGCACCGTTCGCATGGGCCTGTGGGGCGGCGAGGAAGAAGGACTCCTGGGCTCGGCCGCTTACGTGAAGGAACACTTCGCCGACCCGGCCACCATGAAGACTACCGCCGAACACGACGGCTTTGCCGGCTATTTCAATGTCGATAACGGCACCGGAAAGATTCGCGGCATTTACCTGCAGGGGAACGAGATGGTGCGGCCGATCTTCGCACAATGGTTCGCCGCCATCAAGGACCTGACTGAGGGCGTCATCACCGTCCGCAACACCGGCGGCACCGACCATCAATCGTACGACGCCGTTGGTTTGCCGGGCTTCCAGTTCATTCAGGATCCCATGGACTACGAAACCCGCACGCACCACACCAACATGGACACCTACGAACGCATTCAGCAGGGTGACATGGAACAGATGGCCATCGTCGAAGCCTTCTTCGTCTACCAGGCAGCTACGCGGCCCGACAAACTCCCGCGCAAAGACTTGCCGGAGCCTCGCGGCAACGGACGCGGACGAGGCGGCAACTAAACTAACGGGCCGGCGATTAGCGTGAAGGTAAGCTAGTCGCCGGCCTCAATTCCCCTCGCCCGACGAAATTCCCTCCACTCCTCTGTTACTAACGCGCTCACCAGGCACCTGCGGCCCTTCACCAGCTTTTGCACTTGCCCACACGGTCTCACCAGCCTCGGGGCGTAGCTGGCAATAGTGAGCGGGGGCCAAATTATTCTCCCGGCTAGTTTCGCGTGCGGTTGGATAGGCATATGTGCCCAAATACAGCATTGGCAGGCTTGCAGGCGCCAGGGCAAACGCGAAGCACACGAGCATCAGTTTGTAAGAGCCGATCGGCGTGCCCTGCGGCCTTCGCCAAGCCGTCCAGGTATGCGGCAAAGCGTCTCTGCTGTGGGCCTGACGCGGAAGTGGTACCCACAAAACAATTCTACAACAAATTGTTGTTCTTATAACACAGTCGTATTAGCGGTACTCGGCTCGGGACCGGCAAGCATGGTATAGACGACGATAACATTATCGGAGGTGATCTCCTGCAACAGGAAAGCAGGGAAGATTGTCCACGTCCAGCGCTCGTGTCTGTGAGTAAGAGGCTGGCTCATTGCATTCTGGTGAAAATGCGACTTATCAAATCGGCTGGAGTTCGGCCCAAAACTTGCGTTCCGTGCTGAAGGGGTCGTTGACTACCTCGCAGACTTGGCCGATGAGCATTGTAGGCCGATCAGTGGTGTTGTAGGCAGGCCAAGTGGGCTGGCCGTGTGCACCGGGATGGTTCGTACGGGCAAAGGTGGTCCACATCTCGCTCATATTCTGGGCAGCGAGGAAGCGGCCGGGATCATTGCCTATAATTTCGGGGTTGCCCAGGCCTGTGTCTTCGGGGCGGGGGGAGGGGTCATGTACGTTGTTAAATTTGTAGGGGATTTCGGTGGCGTGGGCGGCGCCGATGGTGTGGTTGGTGCCGGGGATAATGTAGTCGGAACGATGGGTGAATATGTAGGCGAAGACGGGCGCGCCGTGCTGGGCGAATTTGCGTTCGGCTATTGTGTTGGAGCCAAGGCCGAATGCGCGGGCAGTAGCGATGGCGATGTAGAGGTCGGTAGGAGAGGCGTCGGGGCGGCTGGCGCGGTAGGTTTGGACGATCTCGGCCGCGTGGGCGGCTAGTGCGGGGTCAGGGCCGGTGGCGATATCCTCGCGCAGCCGGGCTTCTAGGTTGTGGAAGGTGAGGGTGAAGATGTCGGCTGCCCCGGACTGGAGAAAGAAAGGCCTCTTCGTCGCGGTTGTAGCCGACGATCAGGAGCTTGTTTTTAGAGATAGCGGGGCCGACGGGGTCGAAGGGGTAGCTGGGGAGAATATGACCGTCGACGATTGGGCTGAAGTCACCTGGCTTGGCACCGGCAAGCGAGATGCCGAGGCGGCCGCTCGATGCAGAGATGATGTCGCGGCCGTTCCGCTTGGCGAGGGCAACCTGGACGGCGGTAAGTCCTTCTACGGAGATATCGAGCAAGGATCGCCACTTGGAGGGACTGAGCGAGAGTGCCTGGAGCACGAGGCGACGGCGCGGGCGTGCCGCAGTCCAACGCGGCTCGCCCGTTATTGCTGAATGCGGCTCGACAGTGCGTCGGCGTGACTGCTCCAGCCCGAGCCCATGCCGTAAGGGCACTGATCGAGGACGGCCTCAATCTGCCGGATCTTTCCATTCTCCAGCTTGAATAACTCCGCAATCTCCCACGTGAATGGACGCGCCGGGCCGGCCGGCAGAGCGGCGCCGCCAGGTCCGGTGCGCGGACGAGCGTTGCCCGCGTGATCGAAAAACGCAAACGCCAGCACCATCCCGCGCTCTTCGTCCACCACCACGAAGCGACGGTCGCGGATGCGCGTGACGAAGTGAAAGAATCCCGTCTCGAATTGCGCCTTGCAGCCTAGCGCGCTTACATCGAATCGCTGTGCTGCGCCGGGCGTCGGATGATTGGTCGTCTGTTCGCCGTTCTCAATGCGATTACAGTCGTCGGTGAACGGGTACACGCCTTGGCCGTCGTCACGCTCCAGGCCCGAGAAATACATGTTCGCCGTGCGGACGAGCGCTTCGCGCGAGGCGCGTTGCGCCACGGGCACTGTGCTCAAGAACGAAGGGTGCGGCCCTGCCGCCTTTTCCAGTTCGCGCGCGCCTCGCTCTCCGTGCGACCCGCCCGCATCGGCGCGTGCCACCACGGTCTCGATCTCCGAGATGCGGCGGCCCTCGATCTTCAATCGCACGGCCAAGATCGCCGGAGTTCCGTTTTCGTGGATCGTGCCAAAGAAACCGACCTGTGCGCCGCGCGAATCGTCCACATAGAGCGAATACTTTCCGCGCGCGCTGATCGTGTTCCACAGCCCGTCGCCCAACTCGAGCTGCTGCCCGTTCTCAGTGAACTTTGCGCCGGGCGCGAGCGGCAAGAGCGCCGGATCGTGCGCGACCAGCGCCGCGAGATATTGGTCGACGAACCCGTTCAAACAGACCCGATCGCACGCCGTCGACGGCTCGGCCTTGAGACTCCCGCACGCCAGCACCAATATGATCGCAACTCGATGCATCACCGATGCCTCCTGGCACTACAATTGCCGAAGCTACAGCATATCACTCGCCCACCAGCCTGATAAAATCGGACAGATTTACGACTTATGCGACTCTCCCTCTTCACTCTTGTCTTTGCGACCCTCACCGCGACGGCAGCCTCGACTTGTGATCGCAGCTGTCTGATTGACTTCACAGATCGTTACCTGGCCGCCATGGTGAAGCACGATCCTACGACTTTGCCTCTGGCTCCCAAAGTCAAATACACCGAGAACGCCGCAACCATCCCGCTCGGCGACGGCTTGTGGGTTGGTGTGTCCGAAGGGCCATCCACTTTCAAAATCTACGCCGCCGATCCGACCTCGGGTCAGGTGGGTTTCTTTGGAATGCTGAAGGAGTTCGACGCTCCGGCGATGCTGGCGCTTCGCCTCAAGGTGGAACAGGGACGCATCACGGAGATCGAGCACGTAGTGGTGCGCCACCCGCACGGCTCCGGTCTTGCGAATCTGGTCACGCCGCGCCCCGGTCTGCTTGAAACGGTGCCGCCCACAGAACGCGCCTCGCGTGCGGAGATGCTGCGGATTGCGGACTCCTATTTTGACGCGATCGAACAAACCGACAGCAAGCTCGCGCCGTTCGCCGACGATTGCGAGCGCCACGAAAACGGCGGTCAGACGACGACCCAGAAGACGCCCGACCCGGCCGCCGACAAGGCGACGCAAATCATCAACGCGCTCGGCTGCGGAGCCCAAATCGACTCCGGCGAACTGCGCTACATCACCCGGATTCGGCCCCGCCGGCTGGTGGTGATCGATGAGGAGAAGGGCCTCGTCTACGGCTTCCCGATGTTCCGGCATCGCGGCGCGGTCCGGTCGGTGCCGATCGTGGGTGTGCCCGGTGTAACATCACGGCCCAAGGCGTTTGGGCCGATAGACTTGCTCGCGGGCGAGATCTTCAAGATTCGCGCCGGCAAAATTCACGAGATCGAAGCGATGGGGACGCTGCTGCCCTATGGAACAGCGAGCGGCTGGGACTGATCGCCGCTCTGCCTGAGTTGACGTTGGCCTGCATGTTATGCACATCGACTTCGACAATCGCGACAGCGGCCACTCCACGCACTTGACCGACGCCCCGCCCCCAAACCTGCCCGCCACAAATGTTAGCTGGTGCCCGGCAGGTTCCTCTGAGGGCCAGGTATTTGTGAAGCTATGGGTGGCCACCACCGTTGGTCGCGGCTGCCCTTCAGACGGCCCCTGGCGCAAAGCGGCTCCTGACATCGATCGACTCCTCAATATGAATAGCTCCGGCGGCGAGCTTGCGTTGACCACGGAGATGCAATCGGCGACACTCAGTTGTTGAGATTCCGAGACGGAAATCTCAGATGGAGGCTAGGTATGCGCTTTCTCTTCCCCGTTATGATTTGCACCGCCGCGGTGTGGCCGGCCTTGGCCGCCGACCGCGTGAAGACCGCGAACGGCATCCTCGAATCCACTGCCGCGTCCAAAGACGGCGTGCGCACCTTCAAGGGCATCCCGTTCGCCCAGCCACCTGTGGGCGACCTGCGTTGGCGGGAGCCGCAGCCGGTCAAGAACTGGACCGGCGCCCGCAACGCCGACCAGTTCGGCGCGCGGTGCATGCAGCGCACCGGGCCGGGCGCAGACTATTGGTTCCGCGGCAACGGCATGAGTGAGGATTGCCTCTACCTCAACGTGTGGACCTCCGCCAAATCGGGTAATGAAAAACTTCCGGTGCTGGTTTACATCTTCGGCGGCGGCTTCCAGAACGGGGACGGCTCGGAACCGCGCTATGACGGCGAGAGCATGGCGCGCCAGGGCATGGTCGCGGTCTCCATCAACTACCGCACCAACGTCTTCGGGTTTTTTGTGCATCCCGAACTGACTAAGGAGTCGCCGCACCACGCCGCCGGCAACTACGGGCTGTTGGATCAGGTGGCCGCTCTCCAGTGGGTGCAGAAAAACATCGCGGCCTTTGGCGGCGACCCCAGACACGTCACCGTCGCCGGCGAATCCGCGGGCTCGATCTCGGTGAGCGCGCTCATGGCTTCGCCGCTTTCGAAGAATCTGATGGCTGCCGCCATCGGCGAGAGTGGCGCCGCCATCGCCAGCCTGCCACCGCAGCCTCTGGCCGAGGCTGAACAGAATGGCGTCAAATTCGCGGGTGCCGCGGGCGCGGGCGCGGACACGCTCGCCGCGCTGCGCGCGATGACGGCGGAGCAGATTCAAGACGCCGCGGCGAAAGCGCAGGGTGTCCGGTTCAGCACGGCGATGGACGGCTATTTTCTGTCGAAGTCCCTGGCGGAAATCTTCGAAGCCGGCGAGCAGGCCAAGATCCCCCTGCTGGAAGGGTCGAACACCCAGGAGCAAGCGGCGCGCTCGGTTCTGGGCGCCGGCGATCCCACGCCGGAAACCCTAGCCAACGCCATCCGGAAATTCTACGGAGACAAGGCTGACCCGGTGCTCAAGGCTTACGCCGCCAGCACCACCGATGAGGTTTACGAAGCGGCTACCCACCTGGCCAGCGCCCGCTTCATCTCGTACGGTACTTGGAAGTGGGCGGAACTCCAGATGAAGACCGGCGGCAAACCGGTGTACCGTTACCTATACGCCCGTCCCCGGCCGGCTTACCTTGGCATGCCGGGTGAAGGCGCTCCCCTCGCGCCGCCGGCTGGCAGGGGCGACACTGGAGCCGGCGCCCAGCAACCGGCGGCGCCCCGAGGCGCGGCGCATTCCGCCGAGATCCAATACGCCATGGGCAACCTCGATCTCGACAAGCGCTACACCTGGGAGCCGGCCGACTACGAAGTATCCAAGACGATGCAGGCCTACTTCGTGAATTTCATCAAGACGTTCAACCCGAACGGCTCCGGTCTGCCAAACTGGCCGGCGTACCGCGCCGCCGATGGCTACCCGCGCATGCGCATCGACGTGAAGTCGCAAGCCGAGCCCGAAGGGGACCGCGAGCGCTATCTCGCGCTCGAGGCGGCGACGGCGGTGCAATAAGGGCCAGTCCGCGCAAAACGATGGCGTCGTCATCCGGCACCGTCAGGCTGCGATCGGCGACAAGGCGCTGCAGTACGCCGTCCAAACCGGTCTCATCCCCATTTCGCGATCACGATACCGGCGACGTGCACGGCAACATGTTCTACATCGCGGAACTGGTCAGCCAGCTCGCCCGCGGCCGGACGCGTTGGCATCGGTTCACCCTGGGCCTGGGATCAGGTCGATCCGAACCAGACGACCACGGTTAGCAACGCCGGACCGGGCGATGGCCCACCGCCCGCCCAGCCTTGGCTGCGCCGGGCCATGACCCTCAATCCCCGCACTGGAAGTCCTTCTGGTGGCGGGCATGTACGATTCGCTGAACAGCTGTGCCGGCAACGATTACCTGGTGGCCCACCCCCAGCCCGAGTTCCGCCGCAACATCACGCAGGGCTGTTACCGGGGCGGACACATGATGTATGACACTAAGGAAGCGCGCTACAACTTGAAGCGCGCTGCCGCCGCATTCATTCAGAACGCCGGCAGATAAGTGGAGGTTGCCATGGACGTATCCCGTCGAAGTCTTATCGCCGCCGCGGGGCTGGCGACGGTGGCCGCCACCCGCCTCCGCGCCGACACTCCCGCGCTGCCCGACAAGAAGGAATTCCCGGTGGTCAACGCCGAAGTCTGCCTCAACAACGCCAGATGGCATCCCGCCGGTGCCGGCGCCATGCGTGCCGTACAGGAGTATCTCAACTACAAAGCCTCGGGGGGCGGCGCCGATGGCGATTACGGCGGCGGCCTGCAGACCCGCGCCAAGGAGCTCTTCGCCCGTCTCATCCACGCCGAGCCCGCCGAGGTCGCCTTCGTCCCCAGCACCACGGCCGGCGAGAACCTGGTCGCCGCGTCCCTGAACCTGCCCCGCGCCGGCGGCAACGTAGTCACCGATGCCCTGCACTTCGAAGGTTCTCTCTACCAATATGGCGAGCTCGCCAGGCAAGGCCTCGAACTCCGCATCGCCCGCCCCAACAAGAACTGGCGCATCGATATCGAGTCCCTCGACAAACTCATCGATCGGAAAACCAGGCTGGTCGCGGTATCCCTGGTCTCCATGATCAATGGCTTCCAGCACGATTTGAAAACCCTCTGCGACCTGGCACACGCCCGCGGCGCCAAAGTCTACGCCGACGCCGTGCAAGCTATCGGCGCGATTCCCGTAGACGCGCATGCCAGCGGCATCGACTTCCTGGCCTGTTCCAGCTACAAGTGGCTCATGGGCGACATGGGGCTCGGATTCCTCTACGTCCGCGGGGATCTGCTCGATGGCCTCCCGCGATCCCAATACGGTTTCCGCCAGCTCACGCGCATGGAGTACCATGTCTTCCCCGGCGATACGCCCGGCAACGCTGTTATGGATTGGACCGCTTCCCCCACCGCCGGAGGCCACTTCGAAGTGGGCACTGTCTCCAACACAACAGCCGCCTGCCTGACGCATTCGCTCGATTACATCATGCGGATCGGTGTCGAGAACATTCAGGCCCATCGCCAGCCCATGCTGCGCCGTCTCCAGGCCGAACTACCGCGGCTCGGTTTCCAACCCATGACGCCCGCCGACAGCGTCTCCCCCATTGTCACTTTCGCCAAGGAAGACATGGGGCAGATCGCCAATCGCCTGAAGCAGGCCAAAATCGATGTCGCCGTCTACCCGCACCGCATCCGCATTTCCCCCTCGGTGTATAACGATCGGGCCGATATCGACAAGCTGCTCGATGCCCTCAGCTGAGGGCCTGGGGACCGTTGTGGGCAGCGTGGGCCGATAGTGGGCACTTCGTCCCGGGCGAGTTTGGCGGCCCGGGAAATTGAGCTGAGCCCCAACGCTGTTGTGTGGCAGTTAATCCTGGCTACAGGCGGGCTTTCAGTCGGCCCGGCGGCCTGAAAGGCCGCCTGCAGGCAAGATTGCCTGCCACACGAAGCGCACATATTGCCGTTGCCGGGCTCACCCCAATTGCCACGACATCAGAAGTTCGGAGACTCTACGCCACCCGATAGTGTTGAAGCTCGCTGGTCAGACGTCGCGCGCGATCGGTTCAGACTTCGAAATAGCGCATCTGGTCGAGATCCGAAATCAACCCGGCTTGTGTGGGGCGCCATCCCAGCCGTTCCTGCGTCAGCGCGCTGGAAGCCGGCACGTCGTGACCCATTAAGAATCCGAGCCAGCCAAAATGCTCGCTTGCCTCCTCTGGGGACTTGGAAACGACCGGCACCTTCAATCCCCGGCCGATTGCCTCGGCGATTTCTCGAAGCGGCACGCCCTCTTCCGCGACCGCGTTATAACGGGCGCCCGCCGCACCCTTCTCCAGCGCCAGCCGGTAGAGATGGGCGGCGTCGAGGCGGTGCACCGCGGGCCAGCGGTTGAGCCCGTCGCCGACATACGCCGAGACACCCTTCTGGCGGGCCACGGCGATCAGGTAGGTGACGAGACCTTGCTTCACCGGGTCGTGGACTTGCGGAAGGCGTACCACCGAAACGCGCACGCCCTGCGCCTGCACGGAAGCCGCGGCCTGTTCCGAAGCCACGCGGGGAATCGGGGAGTTGGGCGCATCTTCCTCGGTGGTAAGGCGGCCCGGCGTGCGGGCGGCGGCTGTCCCGGAAGTCACGATCAAGGGCCGGTCAGAGCCAACCAGCGCGGAGCCGAGAGCCTCGATGGCCTGCCTGTCTGCCTCGCAGTTCTCCGCCCACCGCGAGAAGTCATGGTTGAAGGCGGTGTGAATCACGCCGTCCGACGCGGCGGTTCCACTGCGCAAACTGTCCAGATCCTCAAGATCGCCGCGATGCACCTGGGCGCCGGCGGCGATCAGAGACTGGGCGCCGGCATCTGAGCGAGCCAGACCGAGTACCTGATGGCCGGCGTTCATTAACTCCTGAATAATAGTAGAACCGATGAATCCTGTAGCACCTGTGACGAAGACACGCATTCCGATTTCTCCTTTACTCCCCTTCATGATCGGGACCGCTGTCGCAGCCCCGTGATTTCAAGATAGGGAAATTGAGGCGATACAATCTATGCTGTAGAGTCCGTATTATCTTCGCGATCGTCCGGGATGGCTTATGGATCCGCTCTCCGATGTGCTCTCGCTGCTGAAACCGCGCAGTTACATGTGCGGTGGTTTCGATATGGGCGGAGAATGGTCAATCCGGTTCTCCCAGCATGAAGGCATCAAATGCTACGCTTTGGTCTCTGGCCAGTGCTGGCTGTCCGTGGAGGGCGTCCCCGACGCGGTGCGCCTGGAGACGGGGGACTGCTTCCTGCTGCCCGGTGGACGGCCTTTCCACCTGACAAGCGATCTCGCTCTGACGCCGGTCGATGCCCGCACGATTTTTCAGCTGCCTCTGAATGGGGCCATCCGCGCGATCAACGGCGGTGGAGATTGCTTTGGTGTCGGTGGGCACTTCGCCTTTACTGGCAAACATGCCGGCATCCTGTTGGGGGTGCTGCCGCCCATTGTGCATATCCGCAAAGAATCGGACAAGGCGGCGATGCGCTGGTCTCTGGTGCGTATGATGGAGGAGTTGCGCGAGCGGCAGCCGGGCGGCTTTCTGGTAGCACAACAGCTCGCCTACATGATTCTGGTTCAGGCCCTGCGGCTGCATCTGGCGGAAGGGGTGAGAGGCGGCGTTGGGTGGCTCTTCGCCCTGGCGGATAAACAGATGAGCGCGGCGATCGGCTGCATGCACGACGATCCGGCCCATCGCTGGACACTGCAGAAACTGGCGGAGCGTGCCGGCATGTCGCGATCGACCTTTGCCCTGAAATTCAAAGAGACGGTCGGGAAATCACCCATGGACTACCTGACGCGCTGGCGGATGCTGC
>Ga0182030_10015728_pt1 | contig 14809 bp, 14 predicted proteins | sample 812S3MmetaG_FD_121299 | JGI IMG/M metagenome (GOLD analysis project Ga0182030, IMG submission 121299) | Permafrost microbial communities from Stordalen Mire, Sweden - 812S3M metaG (Illumina Assembly) | ecosystem: Environmental > Terrestrial > Soil > Wetlands > Permafrost | place: Sweden... | reverse complement strand
TCGACCCCGGGCATGACCTGCAATCGCCGCATGTTCGAATCGGTGGTCGTCGGATACGACACCTACCTGCAGACCGAAGAAGTCTTCGAGCAGCACCGTCCGATCGTGGCCGGCGACGAACTGCACGTCGACGTCGAACTGACGTCGGTGCGCAGCATCGCCGGCAGAGACCTGATCACTGTGACCAACACCTTCACCGACACCGCCGGCGAGCAGGTGCACACCCTGCACACCACCGTCGTCGGCCTCACCGCCGAGGACCTCGATCCGGCGATCAAGACGGCCGTGCAGAACGCGATGATGCACGACTTCAACCTCAGCGCAGTCGGCAGCGCAGTCGGCGAAAACGATTCCGCCTACCAGAAGACGGTGCGCCCCGAGGGCGAGGTTCGCATCTCCGAGGTAGGCGCCACTCGCCCGCCGGGGACACCGTCCTTCGATGATGTTCAGGTCGGCGACGAGCTACCGGTGCACCACACCCGACTCTCCCGCGGCGACCTGGTGAACTACGCCGGCGTGGCCGGCGACGCCAACCCGATTCACTGGGACGAGAACCTCGCCAAGCTCGCCGGACTACCCGATGTGATCGCCCACGGAATGCTCACCATGGGTTTGGGTGCCGGATTCGGCTCGGCATGGACGGGCGACCCCGGTGCGATTACCCGTTACGCGGTGCGGCTATCTGCGCCCGCGATCGTGTCGGCCACCGAGGGCGCAGACATCGAGTTCAGTGGCCGGATCAAGTCATTGGACCCGGCAACCCGCACCGGTGTCGTCATTGTGGCCGCGAAGTCCGATGGCCGGAAGATCTTCGGCCTGGCGACGTTGAACGTCCGCTTCCGCTGACCTGGCGCGTCACTTCGTTTCTGCACGGGCCAGGCGTTCAAGCACGCGAAGGAAGACAACGCGTTCCTCGCCCGTGAGTTCCGCGAGCCATCGTTCCTCGCCGCGTTGGATGTCGGACTGCACCGCGTTCTTGACCGCGCGCCCGGCCGGCGTGATCTCGAGCAGCCGGACCCGGCGGTCGTCGGGGTCGGGACGGCGTTCGATGTAGCCGCCCTGCTGCAGCTCGTCGAGCGTTCCGATGATCCTTGTCTTGTCGGCGCCGATGGCTTCGGCGAGAGCGGTCTGCGTGCGCACCGGCGACCTGTCCAATGCGTTGAGCACCACGTATCCCCACATGCTCATGTCGTGGGCGGCAAGGACCGGTAGTTCCGCCGCCACGAGGTCTCTGAGCAGCGGATGCAGCATCGCCGCAAGGTCGTCCCGCCTGGGCTTCGGTGGCATCGCCACATACTAAGCGTTGCCATATCGTATGTATATGCTTACGATACGCATATGTCTACTGATATGCCCGACGTCCGTCCCTTCCACCGCATTGCCGTGTTGAAGTCCATCACGCTCGTCGACTCCGTCCGGGCCGCCGATCTCGACGCGCCTACCCCCTGCGCCGGATGGAACCTGGCCGGCCTACTCGCTCACATGACCGCCCAGCATCGCGGATTTTCCGCCGCTGCAAGGGGATTCGGAGATGACGCCGGCGTGTGGCGGGCCGACGCGGTGATGGGTGCGATCAGCGCCGACCCCGGCGGCACGTATGCCGACGCGGCCCGCGACGTCCTGGCGGCCTTCGCCGACGACGCGGCACTTCAGGCGTCGTTTGCGCTACCCGAATTCGGGCCGAATGCAACGTTTCCCGGCGCCATCGCCATCGGTTTCCACTTCATCGACTACGTGGTCCACGGCTGGGACGTCGCCGAATCGCTGGGTGTGGCCTACACCCTTCCCGACGACGTCGTCGACGCCGCGTTGCCCCTGGCCCTGGCCGTACCCGACGGCGACTTCCGCGAGCAGCCTGGCGCGCCCTTCGCGCGCGCCGTCGACGCCGCGGGCGCGACGAACCTCGACCGGATCCTGCGCCACCTCGGCCGCAGCCCCGACTGGGCTCCGGAGTATTCGAACGAGCGCGTGTTCTGATCAGGAGGATCGTGATGCTTCTGAGAAATCGCGCGCCTGCATAACGTTCGTGGATGGCATCGAGCGTTGGCAGTATCCCGACCCAGCTATCCCAAGCCTTACCTGCAACTTTCAGACAGGCCCTCTTCATCGCAGTGACGGCCGGGCTGGGTTATGGCTTCGACTCGTACGCGGTGAATATCTACGGTCTTGTGCTGCCGGACATCAAGAAGACGTTGCACATCACCGACGCCGAAGCCGGGTACATCGGCTCCATCTTTCTGCTCGGCTACACCATCGGCACTATCGGGTTTGGGTTCGCTGCCGACAGGTGGGGGCGTAAAACCACGCTCGGGGCGTCGATTCTGCTCTACGGCGTGACGACTGCGCTGGCCGGACTCACGACGAACATCGCCGCCTTCGCGGGACTCCGTTTCCTCACTGGGGTGGGCGGTGCCGGAGAGCTCGCGGTCGGCGCTCCCTACACTGCTGAAGTCTGGCCTGCTAGGACACGCGCCATCGGCGTTGGCGGCGTGATCTTTTCGTTCTTCTCGTTGGGTTACGTCTTGGCCGCGGCCGTCGCACTGGCCCTGGTGCCGCACTTCGGCTGGCAGTCGGCGTTCATCGTGGCGATCATCCCCGCCATTGTCTTGTTCCTGGTCCGGCGCGGCATCACAGAGTCGCACCGTTACACCGACGTACGTGTCAAGGTCGCGAATGGGGCTCCGAAGCCCCGCCTTTGGCGGCTCCCGGGTGTGCGACGACGCCTCATCGTCGGCTGGCTCATCTACACCGCCAACGCAGTCGGCTTCTGGGGCGTGACGATCTTCCTGACGAGCTACATCGTGAAGCGGTTCAATGCATCCCCCATCGAGGCGATCCGGTACGCCCTTATCTTCTTTCTGTTGCAAGTCGTTTTCGTCTATGTGGGGACCGCGCTCGCCGACTGGATCGGCCGACGGCCCTCTGCGATCCTCGCCGCGCTCATCGAGATCGCCTCAACCGTCCTGGCTGCCACCTCCCACTCGCTGGACAGATACCTGGTCTTCGGCGCGATCGCCATCGCCACCATCGGGTGGCTGTGGGGCGTCGGTGACACCTACATCTCCGAGCTTTTCCCAACCGTGTTGCGCGGCACCGGTTTCGGAATCGCAGTCGGCGGGGGCCGCATCGTCTCCATCGCGGCTCCGACCGTCGTCGGTTGGGCCATCACGAAGTACGGGCTAGAGACGCCGTACCTTGCGCTCGCCGGCCTCTGGGCATTGACGGTGATCGGCTACCTGCTGGGACCGGAGACCAAAGGCAAGGAACTCGAAGAACTCGCTGACGCGGCTCTCACCGAGGACCTGCTACCGGTCAAGGGGAAGTGATAGCGGGAGACCGACACTCACCGCGCCATATTGGTGAAGCGCGACAGGTGCAGCTGGTGGGCGACGGTGACCGTCTTGGTCGGGCCGTTACGGTGTTTGGCCAGAATGAAATCCGCTTCCCCTCCGCGCGGGTCGTCACGCTCGAAGGCGTCGGGCCGGTTCAGCAGAATCACCATGTCCGCGTCCTGCTCCAGGGAGCCGGATTCACGAAGGTCGGACAACATCGGCTTCTTGTCGGTGCGCTGCTCGGGACCGCGGTTCAGCTGGGCGATCGCCACCACCGGCACCTCGATCTCTTTGGCCAACAGCTTGAGTTGACGCGAGAACTCCGAGACTTCGACCTGGCGTGACTCGTGCTTTTTGCCAGACGTCATCAGCTGCAGGTAGTCGACCACCACCAGCTTCAGGTCGGCCCGCTGCTTCAGCCGCCGCGCCTTGGCGCGGATCTCCATCATGGTCAGGTTGGGCGAGTCGTCGATATACAGTGGCGCCTCGCTGATTTCGCTCATACGCCGCGCCAGCCGCGTCCAGTCCTCGTCGTTCATCCGGCCCGAACGCATATCGGCGAGCTTGATTTTGGCCTCCGCCGACAGCAGCCGCATCACGATCTCGGACTTGCTCATCTCCAACGAGAAGATGACGCTGGCCAAACGATTCTTGATCGAGCATGACCGCAAAAAATCCAGTCCAAGCGTCGATTTCCCGACTCCAGGTCTAGCCGCGACGATGATCATCTGCCCGGGATGCAGACCGTTGGTGACTTCGTCGAGCTCGGTGAAACCGGTCGGTACACCGCGCGAGATGCCGCCGTTGGAGGCGATGGCGTCGATCTCATCCATCGTCGGCTGCAGCAGATCCTCGAGCGGAACAAAGTCCTCCGACGTCCGCCGGTCGGCGACGTCATAAATCTCGGCCTGCGCCCGGTCGACGATCTCCGCGACATCCGCGCCGTCGGCGCCGGCATAGCCGTACTGCACGACCCGCGTTCCGGCCTCCACCAATCGCCGCAGCAGCGCCTTCTCGGCCACGATGCCCGCGTAGTACCCCGCGTTGGCCGCGGTCGGCACCGTGGAGATCAGGGTGTGCAGGTACGGTGCGCCGCCGATCCTGCGCAGCATCCCGCGCCGGTCCAACTCCGCGGCTACCGTCACTGCGTCGGCGGGCTCCCCACGGCCGTACAGGTCCAGAATCGCGTCGTAGACGTTCTGGTGCGCCGGGCGGTAGAAGTCGCCGGGCCGCAGCCGTTCCAGCACATCGGCAATCGCGTCCTTGCTCAGCAGCATCCCGCCCAGCACCGACTGCTCGGCGGCCAGATCCTGCGGTGGCTGCCGGCCGAAATCCTCACTGGGCGGCGAGGCATCCATGCCCGGCGCTAGATCGTCGACAACCGCCATGGGCTCTCACCTCCCTCTGCCAAGCGTACCCGAACATACATTCGATAACCGACATTTCGAGCGTAAGCCAAGGTCCCGCTTCCCCCAACCGGTGACACCCATGAGCCTCGCGCCTCGAAGACCGTAAACGTTGCTAGCCGGTAGGTGAAAGGGCCGCTGTTCATAGCACTGTGCATCGTGTGTGCATATCCTTCGACACCTGTGTTGAGTGGGGTGTGGAGAACCTGTGGATTAATCCGCGGCGCTGCGACATCACTGCTGATAAGGGTCGTACACACCTGCACATTTAGTGTGGACAAGAATCTCTTCGGCGTGTCGGGTCAGGTTACTGCGTCGGGCGTGTTGGCTTTCGGCCAGATTTTCGCAACGTTACGAGGTGGTTAAGCGCCCCACCCGCTGGTGCCGCTGAAATAGTTCGCCAGCTCAGCGGCCCGGGCCACACGCAAAGCTGGCTCTGGGCGCGTGCACAGCGTCAACAAAATCCGGCGGCCACCATCGAGGGGTGGCCGCCGGAGCGGAGCAAACGACGTTGAGTTAGCTGTCGGCGACGACGTCCAGCGTGAACTCGACATTGACCTCGGGGTGCAGGTGTACCGACACCGGGTGCGCGCCGATGGCCTTGATGTGCGTCTTGGGCAGCCGGACGATGCGCTTGTCCAGGTTCGGCCCGCCCGCCTTCTTGATCGCGCTCACTACGTCGGCCGAGGTCACCGAGCCGAACAGCTTGCCGGAGTCGGCCGCGGTCTTGACCGGCAGCGAGACCGAGCCCAACGACTCGATGGCCGTCTTGAGTTCGTTGGCGTGCCCGAGGTCGCGCACCGACTTGGTTTCGCGGGCCCGGTGAATGTCGTCGGCCTGCTTCTGCGCGCCGCGGGAAGCGACGATCGCCAGGCCGCGCGGCAGCAGGAAGTTGCGGCCGTACCCGTCCTTGACCTCGACAGTGTCGCCGACGCCACCGAGGTGGTCCACGTCGGCCGTCAGAATCAGCTTCATCTTTTTCGTACTTTCAGTTGAGCGTTCGGCGGTTATCGCGCCGACGAGGTGAACGGCAGCAGCGCGACCTCGCGGGCGTTCTTCACCGCGATCGCGATATCGCGCTGATGCTGCACGCAGTTGCCGGTGACACGACGCGCACGGATCTTGCCGCGCTCACTGATGTAGGTGCGCAGCAGGTTGGTGTCCTTGTAGTTGATCGGTTGCCCCTTCTTCGAGCAGAAGACGCATTTACGTGCCTTGATCGGCTTTTCGGGCGCTGGGCGCCGTTTCGTGGAGGACTTGGCCATGTGTGTTTTCTTTCCTTGTCTTAAAAGGTCTGGGAGTTGTTGACGTCAGAACGGCGGTTCTTCGTCACCGCCGCCGAAGGAGCCCGATGCCGGGGCACTGCCCCACGGGTCGTCGGCCGGTGCGCTGCTTGGCTGCGCGGCGGCCGCCGCCGGACGGGATCCGCCGCCACCGCCACCGCCGCCGCCACCACCGAAGCCACCGCCTCCGCCGCCACTGCGGCTGGCCTTGTTGACCTTCGCGGTGGCGTACCGAAGCGAGGGCCCGATCTCATCGACCTCGACCTCGAAGACGGTGCGCTTCTCACCTTCGCGGGTCTCGAAGGAACGCTGCTTGAGTCGCCCGGTAACGATCACGCGTGACCCACGGGTGAGGCTTTCGGCGACGTTCTCGGCGGCCTCCCGCCAGATGTTGCACCGCAAGAACAGCGCCTCGCCGTCCTTCCATTCGCTGCTCTGCCGGTCATAGATCCGGGGCGTGGACGCCACGGTGAAATTCGCGACGGCAGCACCCGACGGAGTGAACCGCAGCTCGGGGTCTGCGGTCAGGTTTCCGACGACGGTGATAGTGGTGTCACCAGCCACTGTGTCCTCCTGGGTCCGTCCTGGTTCTCGCCTTTGGACGATGGATGGTCATGAGCGTAGTTTCGCTGAGCTTTGAACAGCCTAGGCAACTGCGCCGACAGCGGATAGCCCGCGCAACCAGCACGGCTAGTGCTTGTCGGTGCGCATCACCTTGGTGCGCAACACCGACTCGTTCAGGCTGAGCTGCCGGTCCAGCTCGGACACCGTGGCCGGCTCGGCCTTCAGGTCGACGATGACGTAGATACCTTCGGCGTGCTTGGCGATCTCGTAGGCCAACCGGCGCTTACCCCAGATGTCGACCTTGTCTACGCTTCCGCCGTCCTTGCGGACGACATTGAGAAACGTCTCCAATGACGGGGCAACGGTACGTTCGTCGAGCGTGGGGTCAAGAATGACCATGATTTCGTATGGACGCATGGAAACCTCACCACCTCCTCTGGTCTATACGGCCACGGTCGATCCGTGGCAGGAGTGTCGCCTGCGTCGGCAACCGCCCCAGGGTACCGGACCAGGGCCTGGCCAGGGAAATCCGACTGTTGCGTTACTGCCGGGCTTGCCGGTATTCGTCGGCCCTGGCCACTGTCGCTGCGTCGGCCTTGGCGAGCGAACCTGAGTCGAACGGCGGCTGCGGGTCGTATTCGACGAGCAACTGAGCGGCTTGGGCGGCCTCGCGGTCGACGAGAATCTCGACGACTCGCAAGGCCATGTCGATGCCGCTGGACACACCCGCGGCGGTGATGATCCGCTGCGGCAGATGCTCGACTACCCGCTCCGGTACATAGCGCGCGCCCAACTCGTTGAGTAACTCGGCGGCACTCCAATGAGTCGTCGCGGTGAGCCCGTCCAGCAACCCCGCAGCGGCCAGCAGCAGCGCGCCGGTACACACCGAGGTGGTCAGCGTCGTGTTCGGATGGACCGATTGCAGCCAGCCGCGGATGTCGTCGTCGTGAACCAGCTGGCGTGTCCCGATGCCGCCGGGGAACACGACGACATCGGGTGCGGCGACTTCGTCGAAGGTGGCATCGCAGGTGACGCCGAGCATGCCGTTCTCCGTGCGCACCTCGCCCCGGCGGTGCCCGATGAACACCACATCGATCGACGGGACCCGCTGCAGTACTTCGTAGGGCCCGACGGCGTCGAGTGCGGTGAAGCGCGGGAACAACGGGATGGCAACCAGCATCACGGCTGCGCTTCAGCGATCGCCAGCTCGTCCTCGTGCTCTGTCTCGGTGGCTGGTCGCTGCGCCGGGCGCCGCAACCCGGGCGGTCGCAATCCGGCGGGCAGCCACTCTGGCGGGGCGTCGGGGGCGCGGTCGAAGGCCCCGCCTGCGGGATCGTCCACCCGGCCGCCCCAGCGCACCAAATCGTCTTCGGGTCGGTACATCTGCCGGATCACCAACACGCACAGCGCCATGACGGCGATGTCGCGCAGCAACACCGTCGTGGTGAAAAACTGCTCGGGCAGCGAACGATTCGAGTTGCCGTACAGGTAGTACATTCGCGGCACCCACACCAGCGCGTCAATGGTCATCCACGCCAGCAGTATCCGGCGGTGCGGCAAAGCCAGCACCGCCAGCGGTACCAGCCACAGCGAGAACTGCGGGCTCCATACCTTGTTGGTCAGCAAGAACGCCGCCACCACCAAAAACAGCAGCTGCGCCACCCTCGGCCGCTGCGGCGCGGTGAACGCCACGTAAGCGATTGCCGCACAGCATATTACGAATAACACGGCGACGACTGTGTTCAGCCCGGTCGGCGGCTGCCAGAAGCCCAGCTTGGGGTCGAAACCGCGCCAGCCGGTGAACGACTTCACCACGTTGTACAGCGAGTCCATGTCATCACCGCGCCGGGTGTTGAGCCGGAAGAACTCGGACCACCCCCGCGGATACTTCAGCAGGACAGGCAGATTCACCGCCGTCCAGGTCAACGCGGCCACCCCGGCGGTTCGGGCCAGCGCACCGAGTCGACCGGTCCGGATACCCAGCACCAGCATCGGGCCCAAAAACAACAGCGGATAGAGCTTGGCCGCCGCGCCCAGCCCGATGAGCACACCGGCAAGCACCGGCTTACGCCGCGCCCATGCCAGCACGCCGCCCATCGCGAAAGCCGTTGCCAGCGCGTCGAAGTTAGTGAATATCTGGAAGATCAGCAGTGGCGAGGCGGCCACCAGGGCCGCATCCCAAATTCGCCGGCCGGACAGACCCGCGGTTGCCCATACCGTCCCCAGCCACGCCAGCGCCAACCCGAATGCGGCGACGTCGAAGAACACCACCACCTCGGCGATCACCGGAAGCGGCACCAGCTTGCTCAACGCGGTGTAGGTCTTGGCCAGCGCCATCGACACATACTGATAGACCCCGGTCAGCACCGGATACTCCATGTAGCGCACCGCGGGTTGGCCGTCGTAGCGGGTCTGTGGTGTGCCATTGGAATCGGTCTCGACCCAGCTCGACTTGTAGGGAAACAACCCCTTGTTCAACAACTCCGCGCCGTAGAGCGGCACCGTGTCGGAATAGCACAACTCGTAATAGGCGCGCTGGTTGTCCCAGTTGGCGACTCGTAGATCGCCCGTCCCGGTACCGGTGCTCTGCAGGCAGGCCGCCTTAGTCGAATAGCCCAGCGCCAAGAACACCAGCGCGATGATGAACATCACCCGCACCGGAGTCATCAGCCGGGCGCGGCCGATCAGCGCATGTCGTCCCACCGGCCCGCCGATGACTTCTGCGAACGATGCGCCCAAAGAGTCGGTGTGGCTGGGGCAATCACGATTGTCGGCGCTGCGCAGGTCGGCGGCCAGCGGCCGCGGCGAGATGGTGGTGGCGCTCTGCTGTTGCGCCCCGGTCACGGCGGGGGCTGGAAGTATGGCGGCTGTCCCGGCGGGCCGCCCGGCTGCTGCCCCGGTTGTCCAGCCGGCGGAGGCGGTGCGGCGGTGATCGTCGTAGGCGGCCCTACGGGAATGGTGATGCCCGGCGCCACTTCGATGCTGGGCTGGATGACGGTCTCCGACGGCGGCGGGGGCGGGGGTGGCGCGACAGGTACCCCCGCATAGCCACCGATCTCGGCCGGCTTGGGGAAGTTCTCGTTGCTGCTGCCCTTCAAGGCGCCGTCCATCGTCGACTTCCAGATGTCTGACGGCAGGCCCGAACCGTAAACCTCTGCGCCCGAAGCGGTTACCAATGGCACATTGTCTTGGACAGTTCCCACCCACACCGCCGTGGACAGCGACGGCGTGTAGCCGACCATCCAGGCGTCCTTGTTGGCGTTGGTGTCGCCCAACTGCACCGTGCCGGTCTTGGCGGCCGACGGCCGGCCACCGGACAACGCGTGACCACGTGAATAGGCCGCGATCGGCTGCATTGCCGCGGTGATGTTATCCGCGACCCCCTTGTCGATGCGCTGCTCGCCCTTTTCTTTATCCGAGTTACCGGCGTCGAACAGCACTTGGCCGTCCGCATTGACGACCTTCTGCACCAAATGTGGGGGGTGGTAGACGCCGGAGGCGGCCAGCGTGGCGTACGCCGAGGCCATGTCGACCGGCCGAGTTTGGTACTGGCCCAGCACAATCCCGTTGTTGGGTGGTCCGCCCTTGCCGTCTTCGGACAGCGTATGGGCGACGCCGGGGAAGCTGGTCGCGATGCCGGCTTGATGTGCCGCGTCGCCGACGGCCGATGGTCCGTTCTTGAGTTTGAGCATCAGCCGGTAGTAGGCGGTGTTGAGCGACATCTTGAGCGCCTCGGCGATATTGCAGGTGCCACAGTTCTCGCCGTCGACGTTGGTGATCTTGATGCCGTCGACGGTCAGCGGCGAACTGTCCACCTGATAACCCAGGCCGATGCCTTGTTCGAGGGCGGCCACCAAAGCAAACACCTTGAAGGACGACCCCGTCTGCAGCCCTGCCTGAGCGAAGTCGAACCCGTTGGCATCTGAACCGCCATAATAGGCACGGATCGCGCCGTTGTGCGGGTCGATCGACACCACCGCGGCCCGCATGTCCGGGTCTTGTCCGTCAAGGTATTTCGATATCGACTTCTCGGCGGACTGCTGAGCTTTCGGATCGATCGTGGTGGTGATCTGCACGCCCTGCGTGTTCAGGGTCTGCTCATCGATGTTGAACAGCTCCATCAGCTCTTTGGTCACCTGGCGTTCGATCAGGCCATTGGGACCAGTCGTCTGGTTTTGCGCGCGGGCTTGATCGGGCGGCACCGTGGGTGGAAACACCTGTGCCGCGCGATCACTGGGCGACAACGCCTTGGTTTCCACCATGCCGTCGAGCACCCAGTTCCACCGGGCCTCGGCACCCTTGGGATCGACCGCCGGGTCCAGCGAGGACGGCCGGCGGATCAACGCCGCCAACAGCGCTCCTTCGGCGACGTTCAGCTCCTCGACGGGTTTGTTGAAGTAGGCCTTGGAAGCCGCCGAAATCCCGTAGGCCCCGCGGCCGAAATAGATGATGTTCAGGTAGGCCTGCAGCACTTCATCTTTGGACCACTCCCCCGACATCTTAGTGGCGATGACCAGTTCCTTGGCCTTGCGCAACAGACCGCTGAACCCGTGTTGGGCGGAGCCGACCATCGCGTTCTTCACATATTGCTGGGTGATCGTCGACCCGCCCTGCAGATCGCCGCTGCCGAACAGGTTGTTGCTCACCGCCCGCGCGAAGCCGCCGAAGTCGAACCCGGGGTTCGAGTAGAAGTTGCGGTCTTCAGCGGCGATCACTGCCTGGCGCACATGCACCGGCACCTGGTTGATGTTGATATCGACCCGATTACCTTCGGGTGGAATGATTTTGGCGAGCTCGGAGCCGTCGCTGGCCAGGATGGTCGAGACCTGGTTGGTACGGATGTTGCCCGGCTTGGGAATGTCGACGATGAAATAGGCCATGGCGAAGGTGACGATCGGCAGGAGCACCATCACCGCCGCGGCAAGGTAGGCCGCTCGTCGAACCCAGCGCCAGTCGATCTGTTCGACCCAGTCCCAGTTCAGCCCCGACCCGGGAGCTCGATGGCTGGGCCCGTCGGGTCCGCCGGTCCGAGGCGGCGGTGGCGGTGGCGGTGGGGGTTCGTCCGGTGGGCGGCGTCCCGACATCGGGCCGTCCCGCCGCGAGCTGGTCGCCCGACTGGCGAGTGCGGCCTTGACCTCATCGATCGCATCCCTGGGTTGCGATGGGCCGTCCAACGCGGCTTTGACCTCGTCGATGGGATCAGAACGCCGAGCGGAACGATCGTCGACGACCGGCGGCAGGATCGTGGTCATCCGGTCGTCGGGACGAATCTGGCGGCGGTGGCCGGGCCCGGGACGCGCGTCGTCGTCCGGACGGTCGGGATTGTCCGGGCGGTCGGCGTTCGCACGCTCGCCCATACGCTCAGTCGCGGACCCGCTCTGGTCATTAGGCGACTGGTCGTGGCGCCCTTCGTTATTCAATGGCCGTGCGGGCGCCGTTGCGCGCCGTCCGCGGGCCGCGGGTCCCCTTGGGCGGGCGTTCCGCGCCGAGCACATACGACTTGACCAGGTGGTTCCAGCTGCAGGTTCGGCACACCTCAACCACGTGGACGGAGAACTCGTCGAACCGGGTCGTCAACAGGACCAGCTCTTCGGCCGTGCGCGCCGAGCCCGACACCGCGCCCAAGTGATCGCCGAACACCCAGGACACCAGCGTGAGCTGTTCCTTCCGGCAGATCGGGCACATCACCTGGCTCTGTTTCCCGTGAAACTTGGCGGCGCGCAGCAAATACGGGTTTGCGTCACAGACTTCGGACACACCGGTCCGGCCGGAGTACACCTCGGCCAGCAGTGAGCGCCGCCGAAGCGCGTAGTCCACCACTTGTCGCTGCAGTCGCACGCCCACCAGAGTACGTCGCCACCCGCACTGCCGATACGCAAGCAAGGCCGTCGCATCGCAAGCGCCGAACTTCTACGATCATCTGCGTGGCGAAATGGCTCGGGACACCGCTGGGTGGTGGGGCAACGGCGGCGACCCGTGCCAAGGACCTCGACCGGCAGGACGCCTGCAAGATTCTCGACAGCGCTCTCGACGACGGCCAGCTCTCCATGGAGGAGCACCGGCAACGCGTCAGCACCGCCACCAACGCCGTCACACTGGGCGATCTGCATGCGCTGATGGGCGATCTGCAAACCGACAACGCCTCGGTGCAATTGCAGGCGGTCAACTCGCCGAGGTTCCGCGGTTGGGGGCCGGTGGTCGGCGCCTTCGTCGTGTCGGTGTTGCTGGGCGTCGGCATCGGTTGGGGTGTCTACGGCAACACCGGTTCGCCGCTGGACTTCACCTCGGACCCGGGAGCCAAGCCCGACGGCGTTGCCCCGGTGGTGCTGACCCCGCCGACGCAGCTGCATTCGGTCGGCGGCCTGAGCGGCTTGCTCGAGCAGGCCCGCAAGCGGTTTGGAAATGTCCTGGGCTACCGGCTGGTGATCTACCCGACGTACGCGATCCTGGACCGCCCGGATCCCTCCGACGATCGCAGGGTGCTGGCGTACGACTACCGCGGCGGGTGGGACGATCCGACCAACTCGGCCAAGAGCTCCGCCGACGGGTCGGTCGCAATCGACCTCAGCAAGTTCGACATCACGAAGACCGTCGGCATCATGCGCGGTGCCCCGGAAACCCTGCGGATGAAGCCGTCCGACGTCAAAAACACCTACTTGATCGTGGAACCGGCCACGGACCCAACCACGCCGGGCGCGGTGTCTCTTTCGCTGTACGTCTCCAGCGACTACGGCGGCGGCTCCATCGTCTTCAGCGGTGACGGCACCATCAAGCGGTTGAATCTGCCCAGCTAAGCGCCCTTTTGCCGGGCCAGTAGCGCTGCCGCGACCGGGTGATTAATAGCGCGCCAACATCCGGTGGTGTTGTGGCGAATATATCGAAGCGATACAATTACGCGACGCGTCGGACCGTCGTAACCAGAAATGCAAAGGGGGTGTTTCGATGCTGGAGCTCGCCATCCTGGGTCTCCTGATCGAATCTCCTATGCATGGTTATGAGTTGCGCAAGCGGCTGACCGGCCTACTCGGCGCGTTCCGGGCGTTTTCGTACGGTTCGCTGTACCCGGCGCTGCGGCGCATGCAGGTGGACGGGTTGATCGCCGAGAACGCCGCTCCGGCGGGCACCCCGGTTCGGCGGGCCCGTCGGGTCTACGAACTGACCCACACGGGCCGTCAGCGCTTCGGTGAGTTGGTGGCCGACACCGGTCCGCACAACTACACCGACGACGGCTTCGGGGTGCACCTGGCTTTCTTCAATCGCACTCCGGCCGAGGCACGGATGCGCATCCTGGAAGGCCGTCGCCGTCAGGTCGAGGAACGGCGGGAGGGCCTGCGTGACGCCGTGGCGCGGGCCAGCAACTCGTTTGACCGCTACACCCGGCAGCTCCATCAGCTCGGGCTCGAGTCCAGCGAGCGAGAAGTCAAGTGGCTCAACGAGCTGATCGCAGCGGAGCGAGCAGCGCCCGGCCTTTCCGAGCAGACATAGTCCCTCGCAGGAAAACCAGCACCAAACAATCAGTCGCCAGATACCGCGATATAGGTAATTGAGGTAAGGAGAACGCCCCATGAGTGAGCAGAACGCGTCGACGGATGTACGAGTCGCCATTGTCGGCGTCGGTAACTGCGCGTCCTCGCTAGTGCAGGGCGTGCAGTACTACTTCGACGCAGACGAGAACAGCACCGTGCCCGGCTTGATGCACGTGACGTTCGGCCAGTACCACGTCCGCGACGTGAAGTTCGTGGCCGCATTCGACGTGGACGCCAAGAAGGTCGGCTTTGACCTGTCGGAGGCGATCTTCGCGTCGGAGAACAACACGATCAAGATCGCCGACGTGCCGCCCACCAACGTGACCGTGCAGCGGGGCCCGACGCTCGACGGCATCGGCAAGTACTACGCCGAGACCATCGAGATCTCCGACACCGAGCCGGTCGACGTGGTCAAGGCGCTCAAGGACGCCGAGGTCGACGTTATGGTGTCCTACCTGCCGGTGGGATCGGAAGAGGCGGACAAGTTCTACGCGCAGTGCGCCATCGACGCCGGCGTGGCGTTCGTCAACGCGCTGCCTGTGTTCATCGCCTCAGACCCGGTGTGGGCCAAGAAGTTCACCGACGCCGGCGTGCCGATCGTCGGCGACGACATCAAGAGCCAGGTCGGCGCGACCATCACCCACCGGGTCATGGCCAAGCTGTTCGAGGACCGCGGCGTGCAGCTCGACCGCACCATG
>Ga0182030_10015727_pt1 | contig 14810 bp, 10 predicted proteins | sample 812S3MmetaG_FD_121299 | JGI IMG/M metagenome (GOLD analysis project Ga0182030, IMG submission 121299) | Permafrost microbial communities from Stordalen Mire, Sweden - 812S3M metaG (Illumina Assembly) | ecosystem: Environmental > Terrestrial > Soil > Wetlands > Permafrost | place: Sweden... | reverse complement strand
TGCGCTATCATCCGGACGTGACTCTGGGTGAAGTTTCGGCGATGGCTATGCTCATGACCTGGAAGTGCTCACTGCTCAACTTGCCGTTCGGCGGAGCCCACGGTGGTATTCGCCTCAATCCGCATCAAATGAGCAGTGGGGAGTTAGAGCGTGTCACTCGCCGCTACACCTCTGAAATCATCGATATGATCGGTCCCTCCGCTGACATTGCCGGGCCGGATTTAAATACGAACGAACAAACCATGGCCTGGATCATGGATACCTATAGCGTCAACGTCGGGCATACAGTGCCGTCTGTGGTCACGGGCAAACCGCGCTCTATCGGCGGCTCATTGAGCTTGCTCGAGGCTGTAGGCTTTGGCGTTGCATTGAGTATCAAGCACGTTGTCTGTCATATGCCCAGTCCTGATAATGCCCCTTCAGTAGTAGTGCAAGGTTTGGGTCAGGTAGGTTATTACGTTGCAAACACCCTCGCGAAGGAAGGGTTCCGCGTTACTGCAGTATCCGAGGCCAGTGGTGGTTTGCGCAACGAAAAGGGCATCAACATGGAGCGTCTAAGCGCTCACATTCACGAACATGGTTCGATCGTCGGCTTTAAAGAAGCAGACAAGATAACCAACGAAGAACTGCTCGAATTGCCTTGCGATATTCTCGCACCGTGCGCGGTGCAGAATGTTCTGCACAAAGGCAACGCCTCCAAGATAAGGGCCAGGTTCGTGGTAGAAGGCGCTAATGGACCAACCACGCCAGAAGCCGATGATATTTTGGAGTCAAATGGTATTACCGTTGTTCCAGACATTCTTGCTAATTCAGCAGGCGTTACTGTTGGTTACTTTGAATGGGTACAGGGCTTGATGCGTTTGTTCTGGACAGAAGCTGAGGTCTACAAGAAACTCACAGAACTCAACGACAGAACGGCTGAGCGTGTGTACGAAACTGCTAACAAACACAAATGCAGTCTGCGATACGCGGCAATGCGTCTGGCGCTCGAGCGCATTATGGAAGCTCGCCGCCTGCGGGGACTGTATCCTTAAGCGATCGTCAATTAGGGTGTAGCTGCAAAAACGAGTGTGTCATCACTTTGTTTTGTCGCGACGATTTTCCCTTTCACTTTGGGATAGACAATGTTCTGCGGGTCACCCATTAGCGCTTTGTTGATTACAGTCGTGTAGGACACAACCTCATTGCCAACTTCTTTAGTGTCTTTGGGAATGGTGCGCCCAAGCGACTCGTAAGCGAAATCAACAAGATAACGCACTGCGATCGTTTTGCCGATGTCAGAATTTTTGCCCAATCGCAACGCCATGGTCTGTCCGATTATTTTGCCCGCCCGATCGACTGTTATATTCAGGCTACCACCAAAATCAGGTGCTACTTTCTTGATCTGAGGATCCATGTTTATCGAGTACAAGTAGTTTGTTTTATTGTCTTTGGTGGTCTGGCTTTTGCTCGTATAAACGTGGGCGACTTTCGCTTTGTACTTGCTAATGTCTTCGCCAAGAGTGGCCTGGCTAGATGTGCCTGCGAGCAGAGATCCGAGCGTTGCCAGCGCGCAAGTTATACGGTATTGCGGTTGCATAAACCCACCCTAAAAAGTTACTGGTTCTAATTTCAATGAGTCATGCACGCGCGTAGTGGTGACATATTTCTCGATGTCTTTCTCAAGCAGGATGCCTTTTTCCGTTACCACGCCAGAAAGCAGGTTAAATGGCACCAGTTCGAACTGGTGATTCAAAACCCGCACTCCTTTGGGAATGTTCTCCCAGACCTCTTCGCCTGGTCTTTCGTGCTTCTCAAATTCAAACAGGCGTTCGTCGCCCACAATCTTTTCTGACCCGGCGAGTGCATAAAGCGGAATATTTAGCTCTTTGCAGGCCAGTGCCAGCAGGTAAGAGCCGACTTTGTTGACCACTCCTGGCATGCCTACACAGTCGCAACCCATGAAGGCTACACTGCAGTTGGGCAATACAAGCGACATAGCGCTATCAAAGGTGTGAGTTACTTCTATATTTCCAGCGGCTAGCTGTTTAGCCAGCTTTCTGCCTTCCTGAGCCGGTCTGGATTCTGTCGAGGCTACTCTGAAGTATCTGCCTTTGGCTCGAGCAGCAAGCAGGCTGCTGACGACTGTTGAACTGAATGAGTAGGCAAAAATCAATTCGCCAGGCGGGATCAGTTCATACACCTTTTCGGCGATGCCGGCGGCGCTATCGCACAATGTGCGCTCGAATGTTTCAAGCGCTTCTTGACAATCTTTTTGAATCTGCTCAACAGTCTTTGCGTCGGCAATTGCAAGAAGGACCGTATTGCACAGGTGAAAAAGTGGCGCCATAGCTGGCTGAGCCTCTAAAAGCTCCTTGACGGCTGCATTCAATGCCGCTTTCAATTCATCCGGGTGGGCACTTTCTGGCCCGGTCATAACGGTTTGGAAGACGGTGATGGCTCTAAGCGCAATTTCAGCGGCTCCGGACTGCAAATCCTCGCGTATTGGCTTTACCAGCTCGTGTATGTGCTCGTATTTTTCCATGGGTAGCTCCTTCTGGAGTCGAGCAGGGTGCCAGATATTTGCGCATATTTTGCGCACCCTGCTTTCAGGTAAGCCTGCGGAAGACCGAATTAAACGATCCACTCCTTCCAGTTTATAAGCTTTTCAACCCTGCGCCGCTTAATTCCTGAGCAGGATTTTGATCTGCTAGAGCGCTTGCGGCATTTAGATGCTTTTCTAAAAATTCCTGCTTGTGGCTCTCCATTAGATGAGCCCAGGGCATCGTTTCGTCGACAGCCATCGTCCTGAACGCATAATATTCCATGTCAGGTGTTGATTTTGGGCGGTTCCGGAAGGCTCGCTTCCAGTCTCCCAGTTTGCCGCCGGTGCGAGCCGCATCGATAAGAACTGGGGAAATTCTTCGGTCTGCTCTCGATAGAGCTGCCTGAATATCACTCCAGTTATGGCTTTCTGGGCGTACATCAACTCCTACACGAGCGAGATTTTTGCGCACATGCTCGAGCTTCTCGCCGGCTCGTTTATCTCGACCGTACCGCTGAAAGGGAGTTTGTGCCTTTGGGACGAAAGAGCTGATACCGAATACGATGCGCATTCGCTTGTGACTCTTTTTCAGTTTCTGCAACAAATCAATTGTTTGGGTCAAATCTGAATCGAGCTCGTGAGGTAAGCCCGCGATGCCATAGAGTTTCACCGACTCGAAACCATGTGTGTCCAGCAAATTAATGGCGTGCTCGATTTCGTCTTGCGTAAGATTTTTTTTCATGATCGCACGCAGCCGCTCTGAGCCACTCTCTATCGCAATGGTGACCGATCGCTGTCCTAACCCGCGTAGCATTTTCAAGACATTATCCGAGACCGTGTCGGCTCTAATAGATGCTATTGACACTTGCGTCTCTGGTCGCAGCAGCAGTGCGTCTGCGATTTTATCGAATTGCGGGTGCTCAGTCACTGAGGGACCGAGCAAACCTATTTTTTTTGTATGCTGCAAACCAAGATCAATTGCGTTCATTATCGCGTCTACGGTGCCTGGTCGAAACGGACGAGTCAGGTAGCTGGCCAGGCAAAATCGACATTCTTGCGGGCACGAACGGGCTATTTCAGCGAGAAACATGTCACCCCAGGTGGTATCAGGTGAAAGTATCACCGAATGCGCCACATAATCAGCTGGTGGTGCGAAAATTTGTTTTTGGATGTGAGCCGGTGCCAGACCAGAGTTTGGCTTAATTGAGATGAGCTGGTTGTCTACGTCGGAATATTGGCATGTGTAGAGGCTCGGAACATAGACACCAGCAGTGGTGCTTAAATATTCCAGACGTTCTCGTCGTGATTTCAACTTTCTCGCTTCCTTCCAGGATGCGATGAAAGCTGGCACGGCGGTTTCGGCGTCGCCAATTAAAATGACGTCGAAAAGGTCCGCGAACGGCTCTGGATTTGCTGAGAGCACAGGCCCGCCACCGAACACAATTGGCGCATTTTCGGTTCGTTCGTTTGCTGTCACCCCAATGTCGTGCTCCTGAAGTACCTTCATTACGTTCAAATAATCTAATTCCCAGCTTACAGTGAAGCCGAATAGCTCTGCTGTTTCACCCGGCTCTTCAATATCGGTGAAGCCACGCCGCACAAATACATCGGCATCTTGGTCCAGGAGGCGCCACACGAGTTGATAGCCCAGCCCTGCCATGCCGACGGCATAGGTGTTCGGGTAGAACCACGACACACTGAACAACCCTCGCTGCTTCTGCGGGCGGGTGAGCAAAAATACTTCTTTTCCAAGCATGCTTTCATTTTCGCAGGTTTTAAAGACGAAACAACCCCGATGCCGTGAGCGTAACGCAGCAAACAAAGAGGAAAGGACTTTCGCCCTTTCCTCTGTCATCTGTTATTGGCTCGAGATTGACTGTGCCTAGCCGCGTACTGCCTTTTTGGGTTTCGGCAGATGCTTTGTCCAGTCAGTACCTAGCGTGCTGAAGAATTCGTGCGCATTGAGCACATCGTCGTAACTGATTGCCTGTTTGGGCGACAACCGCTCGATGTCTTTCTTGGTCCAGTCTGATGGGCAATTTGCACGAATTTTTTGAGCACGAGGCGTCGTTCCTACAATTGCTACTCCCAGCGGCTGTCCGCAGGAACTGCAGGTTACTCGTACGACAATGATTCCGGGCTCTTCCCTGAGCAGCTGTATTCCCTCGGAAGAAAAAGGATTTGCGCAAGATCTACAAGATCTTTGCTGAAAGTATTCCTGGATTGCCTGGAAACCGCCTCCATGAAATGCATCCACTCTGGACCACCAATTCTAGGTTCTATATGAATCGTCACTGACTTAAAGCTTATGCAAATCCTGGATCGCCCGTCCGCATCGAGGAATCGGAACCCAGTGAAGAGAATTATACGCGAACAAAGATCTTATAGAACTATCAATATTGGATTTTGTGCAAACAAATCTGTTAAAAATGGGTTTGATTCGCGCATCAGGAGTGTTTAGGACTAATGACCCATATTGAAGAAATATCTGCGATGGAAATTTTGGATTCGCGTGGCAATCCTACAGTCGAAGTTACAGTGGTGCTGACCAATGGTGCCGCAGGCAGAGCGGCAGTACCTTCAGGCGCATCTACAGGCAGTTTCGAGGCAGTAGAGCTGAGAGATGGAGACCCGCACCGCTATCAGGGCAAAGGAGTTCTCACTGCAATAAAGCACGTACACGAAGTGATTGCTAAGGCATTGGTTGGTGCAAACGCTTTAGAACAGACGCTTATCGATCAAGAGTTGATCAGAATAGATGGGACTGATAATAAGGCAAATCTTGGTGCTAATGCCACACTTGGTGTCAGCCTGGCGATTGCCAAAGCAGCCGCAAATTCCGTAGGCATGCCACTCTTCCGCTATGTTGGTGGCGTATCTGCTTCGATTCTTCCAGTACCAATGATGAATATCTTGAATGGTGGCAAACATGCCGAAGATGGTGTCGACTTCCAGGAATTCATGGTCATCCCAGTTGGTGCCGCTAATTTTTCAGAAGCTTTGCGCTGGGGCACTGAGGTCTATCACGCACTGAAGGCGGTGCTAAAGAAGAAGTCATTAGCCACCGGGGTTGGTGACGAAGGTGGATTTGCGCCCTCTTTGAAATCGAATGAGGCGGCTCTAGAGCTCATTCTTGAGGCGATTACGAAAGCGGGTCTTAAACCTGGAGAACAAATTGCCCTGGCGATGGATCCTGCTTCAACTGAATTCTATATCGATGGAAAATATAAGTTGACCACAGAAAACCTATCACTCAGTAGCGAAGACATGGTCGCATACTATGAGAAGCTGGCGAACAAATATCCAATCATCAGCATTGAAGACGGACTCGCAGAAGAAGACTGGGCTGGTTGGAAGCTACTTACAGATCGTTTGGGCCAAAAGATCCAATTAGTAGGCGATGATCTATTCGTAACCAATACAGAGCGGTTAGCTCGTGGTATTGAAGGTGGTATTGCAAATAGTATTTTGATCAAACCTAACCAGATTGGTACCCTGACCGAAACTTTGGATGCGATCCGCTTGGCTACTCAAAACAAGTATACAAGCGTGATGAGCCATAGATCGGGAGAAACCGAAGATGCCACCATTGCCGACCTCGCAGTCGCTATGGGCATCGGTCAAATCAAAACTGGTGCACCTTGTCGTTCTGAAAGAACTGCTAAATACAATCAGTTGTTGCGTATCGAAAGGGATCTCGGCAGAACCGCAACTTATCCAGGCTACAAGGCTTTTGGAGGTTGTACTAACGCTCAAACCCTGGCTGGTGCGGCCAAATAGACTGCTCGACCTCGACGTTTGAAATAACACGCTAAGAATTGGCGCCGCTATATGTGGTGCCAATTTTTTTTGTGAATTGATCGAATATGTGGTGACGTTGATCTATGGTCCGGAAGAATGATCACTCGGTACATTTGTATGTGCCACTACATATAGTGTTGGATATTCGGGCACCCTATATGGTGTGGCATAAATTGATTTTGCCGAATCCGTTCCTTATATATGTACAGAAATTGTATGATCGACCTGGACTAATTGCTTTCTGCCTCGAGCTGGCTTTCGTTTAGCTCTCTTTTCAGTTGGTCGAAATATTCCTGAAGGTCCGTACGCGAAATGCCTCGGTGTTCTGGTGCCCATTCTTCGTCATATGCAGAATGTATTTCATCGATTCGTCGCAGTAGAAAACTCAGATATGTTTTTTCTTGCCATGGAGTATCTGCCATGATTAATGCTGCATACAGCTCTTCACTTGTAACGAACCCGTCTTTGTCGGCATCGAGTAACTCAAAAGAGCCATAGGCAAAGCTTTTGATCTTGTCGAGTTCGGCGAATACATCAACATCAACTTTCGCGGCAAACCATACAGCGTCATTGGCGTCACGCGTCGAACGATCAAAAGCAAGGAGTTCGGCTGTTGGCTTTTCAGCCATGAGCGCTTCCAGATCTTGCAACAAGTCTTTCGCTGTCTGATAACGGTTTTCCGGCGACTTCTGCAGTGACTTTATGATCACTAGTTCAACTGCCTCTGGAATATTCAGGGTTGGTGCAACCTGACTGAACTTCCGCGGCGTATATTTCAAATGCTTTTGAATCGTTTCCAATCCATTTTTTCCCATAACAGGGTTTACGCCAGAGAGCGTTTCATACATCAGGCAACCAAGTGAATAGAGGTCCGAACGTTCATCCAGGGTTTTGCCCTGACATTGCTCCGGACTCATGTAGGGTGGACTGCCGATAGCAAAACCGGTTTGTGTAGCAACTTGATCCATCTCCCCCGGGTGCAAAAACTTGGCGACACCGAAGTCAAGTAACTTTACTTCTTCGTTTGGGAGCAACATTATGTTCGCCGGTTTTAAATCGCGATGAATGATGCCGTGATCGTGAGCGTGTGAGAGTGCCGAACAGATTTTGGCAAATATGCGCAGGGCTTTATTCACTGGCACGTGGTGCTGCGCTTGCAAAATATTATGCAAGCTGTCGCCCTCCAAATATTCCATAACCATAAATATTTGGCCTTCTGACCAGAAAAAGTCGAAGGCTTCAACTATATTCGGATGTTTGAGTCTACTGACAACTCGGGCTTCTTGCTGAAATCTTTTCAGATTGAGTTCGTAGTCTGAGCCGAGCATAATTCTTATTGCTTTGATCGCGACCATTCGCCCCATCATCAGGTGCTCGGCTTTGAAGACCTCGCTCATGCCCCCGCGCCCGAGCAACGAGATGACTTTGTAGCGATCGATCAGAGTTTTTCCCAGCAGTTGCGGATCAAACATCTTCATAGCCGACAAATCTATGTCGGTCAGGTCTATTTCGTTCATTTGAGCTGGATCTCCCCGACAATGGTGCGTTGAAGCCGATGTTATTGATCATGCCACGCCAGGAACGTGACTTTGAACCTACACCGCCATTTATTAAGGCTGAGCATCAATTCTCAAGGGACCTTCTTTTTCAGGGTTGAAGGCTGTGGTTTCTCATGGATTTATCGCCAGAGCGACCTTGCCGGTGGACTCCTCTGCCATGCCAGGGCGGGTCTAGTTGGCAAGCTTTAATGGTTTGTAAAGGTAGCTTTAAACTACTAGGGTAGGATCGAGGAAGGTCTGGTTCCAATAAATGGAAGGTCTTATGAGTGCCGATTTAGAACAAGCTACCAAATCTGCTGAAACAGCTACACGCACCCGGCTTTTGGTTGTGGACGACGACCTCAAATTTTGTAGATTGATCTCGGATTACCTTTCCCGTTACGGTTATGACGTGACTCTGGTTCACGATGGTCTTGCAGCTCTGCAGATAGCGCTTTCGAGCACATGGGATGCGATCGTTTTGGATGTGATGTTGCCCGGTCTAGAAGGTTATGGGGTTCTGAAGCGTCTTCGTGAAGAGACCCAAGTTCCTATTTTGATGCTCACGGCCATGGGCGATGAAACAGACAGAATTGTTGGTCTTGAACTTGGCGCTGATGATTATTTACCTAAGACATTTTCGCCTCGAGAACTTGTAGCTCGATTAAGGGCAGTTCTGCGGCGCACAAACAGATCTGTCGCAGCCACAGGTAGTAATGATCTCGAAATGACAGTCGGATCGATATCTATTGATACTGGTTCGAGAACGGTAACGAATGATGGCGAGTTGCTGCTTTTGACACCAGTTGAATTCGATCTTTTGGTCGTACTGGCCAACGCCAAAGGGCGCATCAAGACTAGGGAACAGCTTTTGAATGAAATCAGAGACCGCCACTTCGACATTTATGATCGGTCGATTGACGTGCACATTTCTGCACTGCGCAGGAAGTTGAAAGATGATCCGAAAAATCCAAAATATATTCGCACCATTCGCTCTGCTGGATATATGCTCATCAATCCTTTAGAGGGAAGTTCGTGAAGCTCCGAATGCCTCTGTACGCGCAGATCTTTTCAATGCTCTTTCTGTACGTAACAACGCTCGGAGTTCTGGTTTCTATAAGTCTGAACGCCCAGTTCGGTTTCGGCTGGGATGCTTTGATCAAGAGCCCGCTCGGGGATCGCGTAAACACACTGGCTGATGCCATTACCGGACAGCTAAAAGCCGCTCCAATGAGCCAGTGGGACGCCATTCTGACTAGCTTCGGGGACTTGCATCACGTCAAGTTTTATCTATTCGATGTTCTGGGCAATCAACTGGCTGGAGAACCCATCACGATTCCACCTGAACTCGATGAACGCTTACCTGAATTCCCACACTTTGGCGGTCCACCGGGTATGGGACCACGAGGACCCCAAGACGGAAGATCTAAAAGGTCTGATGGAATGCCACCAGATGGAATGCCAACAGATAGCCGACCTCCTGATGGAATGCCACCAGATGAACCACCACCTGATGAGAACATGCCGCCTGATGACAGAATGGCACCAGGTGGAGCACCACCCGATGGGAAAGTGCCACCTGATGGCAACCTGTCACCACCCGGAAAATCTACTTCGAGCGACCGTGGCCGCCCACGTTGGAATTTTCCACCTGAAGGTAGGCGCTTTTTTAGAGGTATGCCTCGCTTTGATCCGCCCTGGGAGTTAATTCATGCACACGGTCAGTTTTTTGTACACACCCGAAACCCAGATAGATGCTGGATTTGCAGCCGAGTGTTATTCTCTCCAGAGGGCAGCAAGCATTTTATTCCAGCTGTCCTGATAGCGCTTTCAGGCAATATATGGCAGAACAATCTGCTATTCGATTCGGCTTTCATTTTGCAATCCGGAGCGGTGATTCTAGTGCTGTCTCTCGCATTCTGGTGGCCCTTTGTCCACTCAATAAGTAAAGCTCTTTCTAAGCTTACTGTGGCAACTGAAAGTATTGCGGAGGGACACTTTGATACACGCCTGAATATGAGTAGGCACGACGAGATTGGCAGGTTATCGGATGCTGTGAATACCATGGCCGAAAAGTTAACAAATTTTGTTAGTGGTCAGAAGCGCTTTCTGGGCGATATATCTCACGAGCTTTTTACTCCGATTGCGCGTCTGCAAATGGCGCTCGAACTTCTCGACGAAGACGCAAGTGACAACCAGACAGCACTCATTCAGGATATACGAGAGGAGATACAAGAGATGACCAGTCTGGTCAATGAGTTGCTCGCATTCTCTAAAGCAGGACTGAAGGGCACCGAACCGGAAATAAGTGTCATCAAGCCTCGCGTTATACTTGACGAGCTTATTACCAGGCTGAATTTGAGCGAACAGGTCACTCTAAACATTTCAGACCAGATCGAAGTAACGGCTGATCCGCTATTGCTGTCGAGGGCTTTCTCGAATGTATTGCGGAACTCTGTGCGTTACGCCGGAGATAGCGGACCGATAGCGATTACCGCGATCGAACATATGAATCAAGTTTCTATTGTGATATCCGATTGCGGCCCAGGTGTTCCAGACGAGGCCCTCAAGCGTTTAGCTGAGCCATTTTTCAGACCTGAAGCTTCCCGCAGCCGCAGTTCTGGCGGCGTTGGTCTGGGACTCGCTATCGTCAAAAGTTGTGTGGAGGCTTGCAAGGGCGTGCTATATCTGCGCAATAGACCGCAAGGCGGTTTTGAAGTTGAGATTCGACTGAACCGCGCTTAGCTCATCAACAATGAGTCGTATTGTCTTGATCGTACTGCCTCAACAACCGAACTAGCGGCGTACTATCTTGATGGTCCGGCAAAGGGATTCACTGGTTGGTCGATGAAATCGCGTGGCTCAGCACCGCTATCAGCCATGCCTTCGAGAGGATTTTCCCGACGGAGAATCGATGTTGTGTGGTATCTGCCAACATATTGACCATCTATATATTGATCTACGACGGAGTGCGCAATTATTGCTGCACCATTTACTTGAGTGAAATTTCCTCTAGCTCTTGCAGCCCACATACCTTCGCTGCTCTGATTGTTTTGGAAAGATGTGCGGTCCATCTGAGCTTCTAGTGTGTTGAAAGCTTTAACAGTGGATTGACCTTCCGTCCAACCATCTTGATTCCAAACACTTACAACTTTTCCGGCTGAGTCTTTCACGAATCTTACTTCGCACTGAACTTTTTGTCCTGGTATCACCGTTTGTACAGCGGAATCGGTTACTACGGTGTCGCAGCGCCAGTTTCCTTCGTATGATTCTGGAAAGCAATCATTCTGCACTGATGCATTCAAAGAAGCATTGGATGTTAGGTTGGCACCACGGGTGATAGCTGCATAATTTTGCTCGAGATGGCCTGCGAGGGTAACCGCTTGCGCTGGGTTCACGCTCAAAGCTGCGAACGAGGCGAGGGCTAAGGATTGAAGTGCTTTCAGTGAAACTTTCATTGCTTGATCCAAAACTATCTCCAATGATTTCATTCCCGTGAGTAGGAAATTTCAATCGATTTCCGCGATCGATCAGAAATCTTCATCTTTACTCTTGATATCATCCGATTCGATTCAATTGTGGGTTCAATTCTGGTTCGCAATGGTCTTGAAGTCTTGACCCCGCATTAAAGCGGTTGAACGAATGCGCACAAAGCAGCTCGTAGAACGCCCTCCAGTGCTAATTTGCAGCTTAAAACATTAGGATTCTCGGAGCCTCCAGGCAAGGGTGTTAACATTGACGTTTCTCACTAATTTCCCCATCTCTGACTGAGGAAAAGTGTTTTGCCTAGGAGGTTCGGTTGTGACTAATAAAACTGCGGTCGGCTCAGAAATCAAAGACAAAAGTCTGGCTCAATTGGGCAGACAGCGGATCACCTGGGCTGGAGCCGATATGCCGGTATTGTCCATGATTCGTGAGCGTTTCAAAAAAGAATTGCCATTCAAAGGCTTGAGAATGGCTGTTTGTGCTCATATCACTAGCGAAACCGCTAATCTTGCCACCACACTTGCTGCCGGTGGTGCTGATTGTCTGTTGATTGCTTCAAATCCTTTATCTACACAAGATGATGTGGCTGCTTCGCTAGTCGCAGACCACGATCTTTCTGTATATGCGATCAAGGGCGAAGATATGGATACGTATCAAAAACATATTCGTATCGCTCTCGACCACAAGCCTCATTTGATCATGGACGATGGTTCAGATCTGGTGGCAACCTTGCTGCAAGAGAAGCAAAATCTGATATCAGACATCATTGGAACTACAGAAGAAACGACAACAGGTATTACTCGGTTGCACGCGATGGAAAAAGACGGGCAGTTGAAATTTCCAGCTATCTCCGTAAATGATGCACAGACCAAACACATGTTCGATAACCGCTATGGTACTGGCCAGTCCACACTGGATGGTATTATCCGCGCCACCAACAGATTGGTAGCTGGACGTACGCTGGTAGTTGTTGGATACGGCTGGTGCGGTAAGGGCTGCGCTATGCGTGGTAGAGGCTTGGGCGCGAACGTTGTCGTAACTGAAGTCGATCCAATCAAGGCTATTGAAGCCATAATGGATGGATTCCGCGTTATGCCAATTGACGAAGCTGCATCAATCGGCGATATCTTCGTCACCGTGACAGGTAACCGTCACGTAGTGGACAAAGCTCAATTTGAAAAAATGAAAGATGGTTCTATTGTTTGTAACTCAGGACACTTCGATCTCGAACTGAACCTGGTTAGTCTGAAAGAGTTGTCTACAGGCGTTCGCGAAGTAAGACCACTAATGGAAGAGTTCACTCTCAAAAATGGCAACAGAGTCTACGTACTTGCTCAAGGACGTCTCGTCAATCTTTCATGTGCTGAAGGTCACCCTGCAAGCGTGATGGATATGAGCTTCGCCAACCAGGCGCTGGCTATGGAGTACCTGGTAAAGCACAAAGGCAAGTTGAAGAATGGCGTGCAGAATTTGCCAGCTGAAGTGGATCAAGAGATAGCTACTCTGAAATTGAAGTCGCTTGGAATCAAGATTGATAAGCTCACTCCAGCGATGACTGAATACATGGCGTCCTGGAAAGGTTAGACCTGGCTGGACCTCTCTAAGTCCGCTTTCTGAAGTCGTTCGAGTCCGTTCCAAATTAAAAGCCTGCTCCTTAAGAGCAGGCTTTTTAATAGTCGATTGCATCAAGTTCGGTTATTAGATTAGTTGCAACTCAGTCATTCCATGGATGTTGCCATCACCAGGAACGATCTAATTGATTTTCTGGAACATGTAACCGATGCCGCGAGCGGTCAAAATCAAATCTGGATTCGATGAATCTTCTTCCAGCTTTGAACGCAATCTGCTGATGTGAACGTCAACGACTCTCGTATCTATTCTATGGTCAGGCGGGTAAGCCCAAACCTGTTGCAGAATTTCACCGCGGGAGTAGGGTTTGCCCGAGTTTGTCACGAGCAGCTCCAGCAAGCTGAACTCCATACCGGTCAAACGAATGCGTTCATTCTTTCGTGTGACCTGACGTTTATTTAAATCAATTTTCAGATTGCCAATAGTAATGACATTGGTGCTTTTGCTCTGACCGGCATCTTGATGTCGCTCAACAGTTCGGCGCAACACAGCTTTGATACGGGCTTCCAGCTCGCTCGGGCTAAATGGTTTCACGACGTAGTCGTCGGCGCCTATCTCCAAACCCTGAATTCGATTGGATACATCAGCAACGGCGGTCAACATAATAATTGGCGTGTCTGATGTCTTTCTGATTTCTCGGCAAACCTCGTAACCGTCCATTCGAGGCAACATCACGTCGAGAATGACCAGGTCAGGTTGGAAAGCATTAAATTGCTCCAAGGCTTCCTGACCGTCAGCGGCGGTTGCAACGTTGTAACCAGCCAGTTTTAGTCTCGTTTCGAGGATTCGACGAATTGATGCTTCGTCGTCTACTACGAGCACTTTTTCTTGTTCGCTATTGTTTTCCACCGTAATTTTCTCTTCTTTGTAATGCGAAGATTCGCGGAGAGTAAGTTTTCATTAGCAGCGTCGATTCGCTGTAAATGGCTTTGCTGTTGAGCGCTATTGAGGACCCTAATGTCCATCACGCTTTAAAGAATGGTTGCTGACTAATGATATACCATTCTTCTAATGTGATGCGAAGCCAAGCATCTAGAACTTTTTGACGGTTGTCGCGTAATCGTCTTTTAAATACGTTTCACCCAAGTGGCTCACCGCTGCCGGAAAAGTGGTTGTCATGGTCCTGTCATTTCTTGGAATTTTTAAACCCTGGCAGATCTTGATATCTGTTGCATTGCCGTTATATGCCACCAGATATGGTTGTCAATGGATGAGGGGCGTGTGAGTGATCTCCGGAAACACCGAAATAGTGGGGTTATGAGGCTCAGATTTGCGTGCTCCAAACCAATGTAATCAGTCTGTAAAACCGTCTTTGCACGATAAAAAAACATTCGCACACACCTCTGAGAGTCGTGTTAAGCTTCTGAGCAAAGCCAAGGAATTTTCCTTGGTACAGTTGCGGCTTCAGCGAGTTTTGGACCGAAAGTTATTGAAGCTCGAAGGGAAGCCAGAAAAGGGAGAGAGGAATGAGCAAGCCCCAGTTTTGTTTAGCCTTTAGTCTGTCATTGACACTAATACAGGGCAACTTACTACAGGCACAGGCTGAGCCGAGCGCCATTTGGCAACGCATGGCAACTGCCAATGCGAAGGCTGATTCGTCAAGTAATAAGTCTAAGTCGTCCGTTACACGCTCCCCGAAAACTGCAAAGTTGGGAGCAGGAGCGGCAGTAGCATCAAGCAAAGTAGTAGAGAAAGCATCAAGTCCACCGGTTGCTGACGGTCATTCGATGTTGCTGCTCAGCAACAAGAAAAACGATGACTCGCTAACTGGTGGAGCACCAGCAGCGGCGTTGACAATACATCCGTCAATCGCTGACGATGGTGTCGCTCCG
>Ga0182030_10015726_pt1 | contig 14812 bp, 14 predicted proteins | sample 812S3MmetaG_FD_121299 | JGI IMG/M metagenome (GOLD analysis project Ga0182030, IMG submission 121299) | Permafrost microbial communities from Stordalen Mire, Sweden - 812S3M metaG (Illumina Assembly) | ecosystem: Environmental > Terrestrial > Soil > Wetlands > Permafrost | place: Sweden... | reverse complement strand
CGTCGCGGTGAACCAGAACGCGTTCGTTAGCAAGAGGCGGCGGTCAAGGGACTGACCGCCCTACCATCCCGCCGTTTGAATTTGAGAACTGGGCCGTCATCGCCCTCGGCACATCCCGAACAAGGTGCAGGTCGGCGACATGGGCGTGGATGGCCGCATCTTCCCCGGCTCCTCCAGCGCCGCGCCGCGCAGGCAGCAGGCAGGCGAACGTGGCATGAAAGATTGCTGGTATCGCATCCAAGTAAAATAAAAATGGAGGCATTGCACCTCCTTAAACTGAAGCCCAAACAGAACATTGGCAAGTGGAAGGCAGAAAGCCCGTAGGATAGACCAACGCTGCATAGATGCCATGGGGGTCTTTTACCCATGAATCAGAAGCCTCGTCCGCCGTCCCTTTGAACCTTCGCGCGCCGGGACTGGCATTGATATTTCGCCCATGCCCCTGCGTCATGGCCAAGCGCCGGCGCGCCGTTTGCGGCCTGCCGGAAAGTTAGTTTCACGTCCTCCCTCAACCCGGCCTTCTCCCCAAGGAGAAGGAGCCACGCGTGCCGCGTCTTTGGCCAAACCAGCGGCGGGATTGGCCGGACGGTCTGCCGAGAACAGTGGGGCGTGTGCTGTCGGTTCCTTCTCCTGGGGGAGAAGGTTAGGATGAGGGTGAGTGTCGAACACAAATTAATTTGGACCTGCCGCAAAATATGGGGAGCATTCCGTTTTGGTTTCCGTCCAACTGGGCATGAAACGATGTCTTGCTTGGCTGGTTTTATTGGCCGCCGTCCTGCCGGTGTTTGGCGACGGGTTCATTGTGGTGGAAGCTCCGCACTGGCATCCGCCCGGCCCGCGTCCGCCGGTCTGGCCGGGTCCCGTCCCGCCGCCGCGTCCTTATTATTTCGCGCCGCTGGAAGTGGCGTATCACCACGTCAACGTCAAGATTGACGGCCAAATCGCCACGACGTCGGTGGATGAGGAATTTTACAATCCAAACCCGGAGCGGCTGGAAGGAACGTATTTGTTTCCCATTCCCAAAGGCGCGCAGATTGACAAGTTCACGATGGACATCGGTGGGCGGCAGGTGGAGGCGGAGCTGCTGCCGGCGGACAAGGCGCGGAAGATTTACGAGGACATCGTCCGCAAGCTGCGCGATCCGGCGCTGATGGAATACGCCGACCGCGATGTGTTCAAGGTGCGCATATTTCCCATCGAGCCGAACAGCCGGAAGCGCATCACGCTTTCCTACACGCAGGTGCTCAAGGCGGACGCGGGGCTGGTGAGCTATGTCTATCCGCTGAACACGGAAAAGTTCTCCGCCAAGCCGGTCAAGGACGTGAGCATCCAGGTGGAACTGCAAAGCGAGCGGCCGCTCAAATCCATTTACTCGCCGAGCCACGCGGTAGATATCAAGCGGCATGGTTCGGATCGCGCCACGGTCGGCTATCAAGTCCGCGACGCGCTGCCGGACACGGATTTCGCGCTCTTCTTCGCGCCGGAAAAGGATGAGCTGGGCGTGAATCTGCTCGCGCACAAGGCGGGTGGCGATGATGGTTATTTTCTGCTGCTCGCGTCGCCCGGTTTGGACGAGAAGAATAAAACCATTTTGCCCAAGGACGTGGCGTTCGTGCTGGACACCTCCGGTTCGATGGCGGGGAAGAAATTGGAGCAGGCCAAAAAGGCGCTCCGTTTCTGCGTGGAAAACCTGAACGACAACGACCGGTTCGAGATCATCCGTTTTTCGACGGAGGTGGAACCGCTGTTCGACAAGCTGGTGGCCGTGAACGACGCGAACCGCGAGCAGGCGAATAATTTCATCAAGGACCTCAAACCTTTCGGGGCCACGGCGATTGATGAAGCGCTGCAAAAAGCCCTGGCCCTGCGGCCGAAGCAAGGCGACCGGCCTTTCGTCATTATTTTTCTCACGGATGGAATGCCGACCATCGGCACGACGGACGAAAACCAGATCATTGCCAACGTGAAGCAGGCCAATGCCGGCCGCACGCGCGTTTTCTGCTTCGGCATCGGCACGGATGTGAACACGCATCTACTGGACCGGATCACCGAGGAAACGCGCGCTGCCAGCCAGTATGTTTTGCCGGAAGAAGACCTCGAAGTGAAAGTCTCCAGCTTCTTCGAGAAAATCAAGGAGCCGGTGCTGGCGAACCCGACGCTCAAGTTCACCGCCGGCGTGCGCGTGACGAAACTTTATCCCGCGCCGCTGCCGGATTTGTTTCGCGGCGATCAACTGGTGCTGGTGGGCCGTTATTCCGGCGCGGGCGCTTCGGCGGTGATTCTCGAAGGCACGGTGAACGGCGTGACGCGCCAATTCACCTACGAAGTCAACTTTCCGCGCAGCGCCGACGAGCATGAATTCATTCCGCGCCTGTGGGCGACGCGGCGGGTCGGTTATCTGCTGGACGAAATCCGGTTGCGCGGCGAGAACGCCGAATTGCGCGATGAAGTCACCGAGCTGGCGCGGAAGTTCAACATCGTCACGCCTTACACGGCTTACCTCATCGTCGAGGATGAAGACCGGCGCAACGTGCCGCTGGCGATGCAATCCATGCCGCAATTGAACGCCGACAAGTTCGCGCGCCTGGACGCGGCGGCCAACTGGAACTCTTTCAAAGAAGAAGTCCAAGGCGAGAAGGCGCTGGCCGGGGCGCGCTACGGAATGGCGTTGAAAAGCGCCGATGTCTCCTCGGTCGCGTCGGTCAACGGCACGGTCGAGGCGAACCGCGCGCTTGGATTCAGCGGTGGCGGCGGCGCGGGCGGAATGATGCCGATGGCGACACCACCGGGGTCCGCCGACGGCGCGAAAGCGCGGCTGGCCAATTATTCGCAGCAAGGCCAGTTGGTCTCCGGAAAAAACTTTTTCCAGAACCCGAGCAACCAGTGGGTGGACTCAGTGGCGCAGCAAAACCAGAACGCGAAACGGCAGCGCATCCAGTTCAACTCCGCCGCCTACTTCGACTTTGCCGCGAAGCATCCCAAGGCGCTGCCCTGGCTCGCGCTCGGCCAGAACGTGCAATTTGTTTTGGACGACACGCTTTACGAGATTTACGAATGAGCCGGGATAACTGGCCTTTCCATTTGGCAGGGTCCTAATTTGGTGGGGCGAGCGTCCTCGCGAGCCGCGTGAACTTCAGGCTCACGACGGCTCGCGAGGACGCTCGCCCCACCGGTTTTTTTGAAATCAGGACACGGCCTTTATTTGGGTTCAGACTATCCATGTGACCCAGGCGGATTCGGGCTTGACCGGTTCGCATTCCCTAAATAAACTTTCCAAACCATGTTGAGCAACCTGTCACAAGCCGTCCTGCTGGTCGTCGTCGTAGCCGGCGATGCCGTTGGCGCTTGTTGAACGCAGCTTTAACAAACACCCACGGCTGGCAACGGTCGTGGGTTTTTGTTTAATCTGCGCCGGGCCGCCACAACCAAAATCGAAAGTATGAGCAAGACCACTGAATCCGCCGCCAAAAAGAAAACCGCCGCCCCGCGCGCCGAGGTCGGCGCGGCCATGTTCGGCCGCGACATCCTCGTGCAGGCGCTCGAACGCGAAGGCGTCGAGGTCATCTTCGCCTATCCCGGCGGCGCGAGCATGGAAATTCACCAGGCGCTGACGACGTCCAAAAAGATCCGCACCATTCTGCCGCGCCATGAGCAGGGCGGCAGTTTCGCGGCGGAAGGTTATGCGCGCGTCACCGGCAAGGCCGGCGTGTGCCTCACCACCAGCGGGCCGGGCGCGACGAATCTCGTCACGGCGATTGCGGATGCCTACATGGATTCCACGCCGCTGGTGTGCATCACCGGGCAGGTGAATTTGAACATGATCGGCCGCAGCGCGTTTCAGGAGACGGACATGATCGGCCTGACGCTGCCCATCGTGAAGCACAGTTATCTGGTGACGGACGTGAATGATTTGCCGCGCATCGTGAAGGAGGCGTTTTACATCGCGCAATCCGGCCGGCCGGGGCCGGTGGTGATTGACATTCCGAAAAACATCCAGCAGATGAAGACGCAGCCGGTCTGGCCGACGCTGGCGGAGATCAAAAAAGGTTTGCCGGGCTACACGCAGCCGGACTTGAAGGCCGACGACATCGCGCTCAACGAAATCATCGGCCTCATAGAAAAGGCGGAGCGCCCCGTGATTTACTGCGGTGGCGGCATCATCAGCAGCGGCGCGGCGGCGGAACTCAAGAAGTTCGCCGAGGCGACGAACATTCCGGTGACGACCACGCTCATGGGCATCGGCGGTTTTCCGGAGACGCATCCGCTCTCGCTGCGCTGGCTGGGCATGCACGGCTCGGCCTCGGCCAACTGGGCGGTGAATGGCGAATATGAATATCGCAATAGTCCGAACGACCCGATGGTGAAGATGAAGGACGGCGCGGATTTGCTGCTCGCGTTCGGCGTGCGTTTCGACGACCGCGTGACCGGCAAGTTCGAGGAATTCTGCAAGCACGGCACGATTGTCCATCTGGACATTGACGCATCGGAGTTGAATAAAAACCGCCGCGTGCATTTGCCCGTGGTTGGCGACATCAAGGACGCGCTCACGCGGCTGAACCAGCTCGTGGCGAAACGGCCGGTGCAGAAGAAGCACACCGCGTGGCTCGCGCAGATTGCCGAGTGGCAGAAAAAAGCGCCGTTCGCCTACGCCATCACCAGCGAGATCGCGAACAGCGACCACATGATTGATCATTTGGGCGGCCACGAGAACGAAGTCATTCTCCAGCAGATGGTGGTGGAGGAGCTTTACAATTTGACCAAGGGTGACGCCTACATCACCACCGGCGTGGGCCAGCATCAGATGTGGGCCGGCCAGTGGTATAAATATAAATTTCCCCGCCAGTTCGTGACGAGCGGCGGACTCGGCTCGATGGGCTATGGCCTGCCCGCCGCGATTGGCGTGAAGGTGGCGCATCCCGACAAGCAGGTGATTGACATTGACGGCGACGGCTCGTTCTTGATGAATATTCAGGAACTCGCCACCGCGCACGTCGAGAAAATCAACATCAAAGGCATCATCCTGAACAACCAGCATCTCGGCATGGTCGTGCAATGGGAGGACAAGTTTTACCAGGGCAACCGCGGCCACACCTATCTCGGCGATCCCAAGGAACGCGCGCAGATTTATCCCGACTATGTCCGCGTCTGCAATTCCTTCAATGTGAAATGCGAGCGCGTGATGTTCAAAAAAGATCTGCGCGCCGCCATCCAGCGGATGCTCGACGCCGACGAACCTTACGTGCTCGACGTGATCGTGCCTTACACCACGCACGTCATCCCGTTCATTCCCGCCGGCAAGACCGTGGCGGAAATGATCTGGAAGCCCTAGCCCGCGCCGGTTCAGCGAACCGGCGGGCGGTCCAATTGCTCCAAAAGCTCCAATTGCTTGCGAATGTTCTCGGAGTAATCCCGCAGGATGAGCAGTTTCTCGCCGTCAATGGCGAGGATGCTGTTGGGCAGCTTGGCGAAAGGCGCTATCGCGGGAATGATTTCGCTCGGCTTCAAGTTTTTGAGCTTCACCGTTCGCGTCATGGGAGAACTTGATTCGGGCAGCAGCTTCCACGGCAGCGTGATCTCCGGCGGATTTTCACTGGTCGCCTGGCTGGTGGTCACGGCTTTGACGGACTGGTCGCCGGACAAAACCATCGCGATGCCGTTTTGCGCCAGCACGCTGTCGAACAATTGCAAGGCCTGAACCTTGTTCAATGGCGTCGTGGTGCGCACAGAAATCTTCACGTCCGGCAGGCTTCCGCGAATAATGGTTCGGCCCGACATGGCGGCATAAACGTCCAACACCTGCTCCAGCGACACGCCTTGAAAGTTGATGGTGCTCGCGGCCATCGGCGTTTGCGGCGGATGATCCGCCGGTTGGTCAAAGCTGGAATACGTCGGCTTGTAGCCCATGGCCGACGGCGTGGCGCAGCCGCCGGCCAGCAACAAGGTGCCGATGGCGAAGAAGCTGACGAGAGAGTTTTTCATGGCAGGAGTTGAGTTGAAAGCATTGGCGATGTTTGCGTTTGATAAGCCCAAAGAAATAATGAGTCAACCACGAAAATTGTCCGTGTCGGCGGGAGTTCAAAAGGAGACAATTTTACAGGAAGTAATTTCCGAGGAATTCCGGCCAGAGATTGAGCGGCGGAGTTGGGGCTTGGGCACCGACTCGCGATGCCGCCAAGCCGCAACCGAATTTTCTTTATTACGAAACCAGGAAACCCGGAATCATCCGTGAATCTTCGCGGTTAAAAAATTTAGCGCCCTTTGCCGATTCACAGTTCGTGATGGGGTGAACACCCCATTGTGGCGATCCACTCGCCTGTCAAACTGGCGCGAAAATCATGTCCATGCGCATCACCCACCGGAAAATGCCAGTGTTATCCGACCATCAAAAGCAAATCCGCTTTTTTACGCGGGTGTCGGTAGTCATTTGCTGCGGGTTCACCTTTGCGATTTTCTGGTATTTGAGCCGGCCAAATTTTGTCATTCATTGAATTCATCCGCCAGCGGGCTGGGGTGAACACCCCATGGCGGATGCGGCTTCGTCCGGACTATGCTCGCTTTGTGAAACAGCATCAGCATTTTCAGGCTCACCCGCAAAAAACGGCCGCTGCGCCCGGGCCCACTTTGGCGGCGGCATTAAGCGCCGGCGAAATTGATTTCACGCCGGCTCCGGATGAGGTGGCGAGAAGGGCCTACTTTACTTATGTGAACCAAGGTTCGCTGGACGGTCACGAGGTGCAGCATTGGCTGGCTGCGGAGCAGGAATTGATCGCCGAACGCAATCTCACGCGCACCCACAGTTTTCACAACCACCAGACCTGAAATAATTTTCCCAATCAACCAACAACAAATCGAATCCATTACAAATATATGAAAACAATGAACAACACTTGCGCGGAAGCGCCGAAAATGTATGAAACCGAAAACGACATCCCGAAGGAAAGCCGGACGCAACTGAACGCGCTGTTGAACCAACGGCTGGCGTCCGCCGTGGATTTGCAAATGCAGATGAAGCAGGCGCATTGGAACGTGAAAGGGCCGAGCTTCATCGGCCTGCACGAGCTGTTCGACAAGGTTGCCGAGGCCGTGGAAGGCTATGTGGACGAGATCGCTGAACGGATTGTGCAGCTTGGCGGCGTGGCCGAAGGCACGGTGCGCATGGCGGCGGCGCGCACGCGGCTGACCGAATACTCGCCGGAAATTGCGGATGGCATGGCGCACGTCGAAGGCGTGGCGCGGGCGCTTTCCACCTTCGGCGAGGAAGCCCGCAATACCATCAACGAGGCGGATGAAATGGACGACGCCGACACGGCGGACCTGTTCACGGAGATTTCGCGCGGCATTGACAAATGGCTGTGGTTTGTCGAAGCCCATTCACAGGCGGAAAAATAAAATTATGAAAATCCCATTTGCGCTGTTTGCCGTCGGCAGTTCGCTGCTGCTGGCCACGCCGATGTTGCGGGCGCAAACTACGAACGCCAACACCAATTCCCTCCCGCTTAGCCAAACGGTGAGATACCAGATTGCCTTGGAAAGTGACCGGTCGCTGGGCGAACGCGCACTCCTGCCGCCCGGCCTCAAGGAGAAAATGCGGCTCACCGACGAGCAGCGCAGCGAACTGAAGCCGATTGAGGATGACTTTGCCAAAACGAGCCGGGAATACCAGACCGCCAACCAGCCCCGGATTGACGCCGCCCAAGAGGCGATCCAGCAGGCGTGCCTGACAAAAGACGAGGGGAGAATTGAGACGGCCCGCCATCAGTTGCACCAGGTCTGGGCCGGTCTCCAGCCTTACCGGGATTCAGCCGTCAAACTAATCAAGCCGCTGCTGACGCCGGATCAAATCGAAATTTTGGAAGATGCGAAGAATCAATGGCACGAACAGCATGGCAGTGAAGCGAACGATCCGTCGGCGAACTAAACCAACCCCGCAGCCAGACAACGAGCAAAGGACGACAACTTTATGAAACGCCCCATCACTCCGTTTGCGGCCATCGTGCAAACGCCGGTTTATCCGAAAACTCTGCACCAATTCCGGCCGGTGCCAGAGGACGCCAATCCTCAGCCAAAGCCGGCCAAGCGGGACAACATTTTTTCCCAATCCCGGGACACGCGCGAGGATCGCGGCATTCGCGAAATTAAAACTTCGCACAACGACCAGACCAGTCACGCGCGGTAAGTTTTGACCGATGAAACTTCACAGCCGCACCGGCCCATGAACTGGACCCCGCTGAATCTCACCGTCCGCGTCGGCTGCCATCTGGCCTACGAAACCACCGTGCCGACGCCCGTGCTGTTTGTGCTCAAGCCCCGGCTCGAAGGCCGCGTGCTGGTGATACAGGAGCGGCTTTCGTTCGGCATCGGTCTGCCGTCGTATGAATTTCAGGACAGTCACGGAAACATCACTTATCGCTCGACATTCATGCCGGGCCGCAATGAAATCCGCCACGACGCGCTTGTCGCCGTTTCTTCGCTGCCGGACAGCCGGGAAATCATCGGCAATATCGTGCCCGTGGGCCAACTGCCGCACGAGTTGTTGCGCTACACGCTGCCGAGCCGTTATTGCGACTCGGACAAGCTGATGAATTTCGCGTGGAATAATTTTGGCCAGATTCAACACGGCTTGCCGCGCGTCCAAGCCATCTGCGACTGGGTCCACAATAACATTGAATATCGCTTCGGTTCCGGACGACCCGATCTTTCCGCGTCGGAAGTAATCGCCCGTCGCCACGGCGTCTGCCGCGATTTCGCGCACACGGCCATTGCCTTGTGCCGCGCTTTTAATCTGCCCGCCCGCTATGTTACCGGACATTTGCCGGACATAGGATACCTTGACCCTGGCTCACCGATGGATTTTCATGCCTATTGCGAAGTCTATCTCGGCCAGGAATGGCTTACCTTCGATCCGCGTTTCAACGTCCCGCGCATTGGCCGCGTCAAAGTCGCGCACGGGGCCGACGCGGTGGATGGGGCGTTCGCGACGATCTATGGCGAAGCAACGCTGACGCTTTTTCAGGTCTGGGCTTATCAGGTGGACCCGCTGCGGGTTTCCGTGGGCGATCCGATTGATCTGTCCAAACGGCTGGACGGCGATCACATCGTGCGCGTCACCTGGTAGCGCAGAAAATGATTTGACGCCTCCGCCGCAGGCCGCTCCTGAACTAATAATGTTGCTGATGAAACGAGACCTCTGCAAAAGTCGGAGCGCCGGCCTCCGGCCCGGCTCGAAACGGTTGAATTGCCAACGCGCCGTGCCGGAGGCCGGCGCTCCAAACGTAACCACGGTGCCTTTTGCCGGGGTGTCGAAACTTGCGCCGCCTTGCTGACCATGACTGAAAACAGCCTCGCTTTCTGGATGACGCTGGCCGGCACCATTTGCTGGGGCGTGTGTTTCTGGTGGATGCACCGGCTTTCCGTCAAACAGAATTCACTGCTGGCCCAGCTCCGCGAGCAGGGCAAACGCATCGAAAAATTATCGAAGATCGAACACGACTTAATCAAGCAAGTGCATCCGCAGGTCAACGAGATCAAGGAAGGGATGGAAGAAATGATCGCGGTGGTGAAGGAAAATTCAGAAATCAATTCTCCCGCCGCCAAAAAGAAAGGGCATTAGTTATTGCGGATCGGTAGGGACGATTTCCACATCGTCGGTAAGGCCGCGTTCCACCGCGTCCCTAACTTAATAATGGGACGACGTGGAAGTCGTCCTTACCGCACGGTGGCGGTCGTCGTTACCAGCGGAGGTCGTGAATCCGGCCTTGGTAAGGCCAGTCGTTCAGGCCGGCGGCCAGTTTTTTGCGCAATGGATTTTCCCGCACATAAATCAGCTTCTCCTCATATTCGCCCTGGTTGCGCAGCCGGTGATGAAACGATTTCCGCTGCCACGATCACGCTTCCGTCAAATGCCGCCGGCTGAACTGCCGTTTCCAGAATTCCACCCACGCATCTATGTCGAAATGCAAATCATGCGGCGCGCAGAAGAAATGCAGATGATCCGGCATGAGGAGATAATAACCGACCAGCCAGGCCGTGGCCTCTTGGCTCCATAGCTCAACCAGCGAATGTTGAACCACCGCGTTGACCAGCCACGGGATTCGGTCTTTCGCATTGACCATGACGAAGAAAAAGTTCGGCTGGCCGGAGAAGATGTGCGCCCCCGGCGCGGGTGTCTGGCGGCCGGGGTCGCGATGGATTCCTTCGCCAATTGCCATGCGCGAAAAGTGCTGCCAACACGGCGATTTGGAAAGGGGAAAATTATGGGGAAATCATGGGACGCGGTCCTTACCACGCGTCGGTAGGGACGATTTCCATATCGTCCCATTATTTAGTCAGGGACGCGGTGGAACGCGTCCTTACCTTTCAGTTTAGTCGGCGGTCAGGCTGGCCGGGCTGCCCCAATCCGTTGGACCGGCGGTGCCCAGCGCATAGACATCTATGGTGTAGCACACCCCGGCCGTCAGGCCGGTGAAGACATGAGTGGCCGCCGTGTCTTGCACGATGACCGGCACGGCTCCGGGCAGGTTGGCGAGGATGCGCCAGTTGTAAGTCACCGCGCCTTTGACCGGCTTGACCCGGGCCGTCAGGTCGCCCCGTTGCGGGCCGTGTTTGACCGTCAATCCCTGCGGTTTCGACAACTGGCCGACCGGTTCGCGCACCGGCTTGTGCGTGGGAAATCCGCTCAAGAGCAGATTGGCCAGGTCGCCCTGGCAGGCCACCTGCACATAGCTGGCCAGTTGGCGCACCCAAACCGTGAGCACCTTGCGCGCAGCCTTCTTGGCCGACGTGGCGGATTTGCCCCCATCCGCCGCCGCTGCGGTTTTGAGGGAAAAATCGTCCAAGGCCGTTTGCACCGTGGCCAGGGTCGGTGCCGGATCATCATAGATGGCGTCATTTTCGGCCATCATCATGAGAATGGTGCCGATATTGACTTTCAAAGTCGCGTCATCCACGCGGTTGAGCCAGGTTATGGCGGGCTTGACAATCATAATTTTGCTGCTTTTATTGGTTTACCGGGTTGGATTTGTTCTTTCCAACCGACCCGCAATGTTTAGCAAAAACCATGCCAGCAAGGTCAGGAGAGCCGGTTTGCAATATCGCGGCAACCTTTCCATATATTACATGGCCGTCGCGACAGATCACAATCGAGCCATGCGAAATCACAATCATGCCTTGCAATATCGCGGTGATTATCTGTCATATCACAGGCTGTATTTGTGATTTTACCAGTCCATTTTATTACATCGCAAAGATTTTGTGCGTGTTTGCAAAGCTGACTTTCCAAGTCGCAATAATATCGTGTAATATCATACTGTTGCTGCGTGATATGAAAACTCTATTTTGCGATATTACAAAATGGCTTTGTAATATCTCACGGCGCATTTGTTACATTGCAAACCGGCAACTTTTACCTGGTGCATGACGCCCATCTGGCTTCCTCGCCGGCCCAAACCCTGGCTTTTGCGTCGTTGGCATCTGGTTGCGCTCATTTTATCTGTGGAATCCAAGACCATGGCTTGGGCGGGCGGAAATGCTGATCCGGCAGGTTTGCAGAAATGCCGGCTGAACCCAGCCGCATGGGTGCCGCCTGCGCAAAAGTTCCGGCAATTTGCATGGAAAACAAAAGTCAGGGCGCGCAGACCCATGCGCCGGTCTTTGCAGACGGCCGTCTGCCAAGACCTTTGCGTCTCTGCGCCTTTGCGCCTTGGCGTTAAAAATAGACCGGCAGGCGTGTGGTGGCAGCCGGAGTGTGGTCGGCTTTGTCTCAAGAACAAAAAAACTTATTGCTGATGAAAAGAAATTCATCGGCAAATTGAATCGCTGCAATGATGCTTGACGCGAGCCGGGCAGAGAATCACCATTGACCACACAAATGTCCTCACAACCAACAAATGCTGAGAGTCAGACCACTGCGGCAGACTGCACTGCTCTTTTGAATTTAGAGTGCATCAGGTCATTGGCAGTGGAGTATGAAGAAAATTTGAAAAAACGGGATATTGACATCGGGTTCAATCTCTTTGAGCTAATTTCCGATCATTATTACCGAGAGACATTTCACAGCGATATTCTAAATGCGCTACTTGACCCCAAAGGAAAACACCAGGCGGAAAATAAATACCTCGATCTCTTTTTGAAGTTTATCAAGTCACTCGATGCAAAGAGCGATGCAAAGATAAATTTGTCGGATTATTCAAAGGCCGAGGTGGTAAAGGAAGAAGGACACATTGACATCCTCATTAAAGGTAGCAAACACGCGATCATCATTGAAAATAAAATTAACGGTGCTGGCGACCAAGAGAAGCAACTTCCCCGATACTTGGAAAAAGTAAAAGGTGATGGCTTTGCCTGTGATGCCATCATCTACTTGCGGTTAAATGGGAATACTGGCCCAGACACGACAGGCTGGACAGACAAAGAGAAAGAAGAAGTGGGCAATCGCCTGATTAAGATTCCTGCCTACGCCGGAACTGAAAAAGATTTGCTAAAGGGGTGGATTTCAAAATGCGAGAAGGAGTCAGATAATATTGATGCACACGCCATCCTTCGGCAATACGGCAAAATAATCAAAAAACTCGGAGGAAATATTATGAACGAACCAAACATAAAAGAATTTTACAATATCATGGTCGCGGACGACGGTAAGAATCTCAAAACCGCTTTGTCTTTAAAAGAAATGCTGGCTGATCTTATTTCATACCGAGTTCGAATGATTCGTGAAAGATTTGATAATGATAAAGCGCCATTCGAGCGGCTCGGCCCCTATGGCAAAAACCCCTGTGCGGCTTTTTATGGCTGTAAGGATTTCAATCTTGGACTCAGTATTTGGGTTAACCCAGATTCGTATGTAATTTATTTTTTGGACTGCAATGATCGCCCCGGCGATAACGGCAACGCCAAAGCATTGCTTGAAAAAACAGGTTATTACAAAGAGTATTATACTTTTCCTAATGAAGCTGGTGTTATTGAAGCTGGTGTTTTTCGTAAAGAGTTTAAGTTCCCATCTGACGTGGTTGATTTTTTTCAGCACATAACGGATTTCAAAAACGAACTCGCGAAGCAAATATAACCGATTACAACTTGGGGGTATTCGGGGAGCCAACCAACATAAAATCATGAACTACTATTGCAAGTATTGTGGAATCAAAGCCTCCAGCATCGCCAATCTGACCGGCCTCAGTTGTCCGCGCCACCCGGCGGGCGCGAACAAGGGCAAGCACGCCTTGTATCAGGGAGCCGAGAAGTCCAAATACGAGTGCCAGCATTGTGGCATCAGCAATGCCAGCCTTATGAGTCTGACCGCCGCATCCTGCCCGCGCCATCCGCTCGGACCCAACAAAGGCCATCACGAGCCGGCTTTGTAATTTGGGGCGGCGGTGGATTTAGAACGTAAAGCCCGAAGCGGCTGTGGTTTGAAATATGCGCGTCGTCGTGGACTTGTTCGCGTTGTAGGCAGGTGGCGGCGATCAAATTAAACTCTGTCCACAATGCATGGAGAAGCTAAATGGCTGACAAATAACAAGATTGTTATCGCACTCTCGACCTTGAGGTCACCGCTTCACGCGACGAAGTAAAACAGGCATGGCTGGAGTTTCAGAAGTTTTATCATCCAGACCGATATCAGCACGACCAGAAACTCATGCGGAGCGGTCAAGAGAAGCTCAAAAAAATCAATACGGCCTACGACACGCTGAAGCGACACTTTGCCAGTTTGGACTCCCGCCAGGCACCTGCCAAACCGACGCCTGCCTCTCCTTCTACCAAATCAGAACCAGCAGCATCCACAAGTCATAGAGAGAAGACTTCTTCAGAAGATTATCTCTTAATGACCTGTTCTCATTGCCTGAAAAAAATCAGATTTCTAAAAAAGTCGGAGGGTAAATCCGGAAAATGTGCAGCATGTGGTGCCGTCATAAAATTGTGTCGCAGCACAAAGGAAGAAGGTTCAACCAACCCCCAGCCCCAAAAAACAACTGAACCGCCGCCTGCCTCTCGTTCTACCAAATCAGACCCGGCATCATCCGCAAATCATAGCGAGAAGAGTTCTTCCGTAGAAGATTATCTCTTAATGACCTGTTCTCATTGCCTAAAGAAAATTAAATTTCAAAAACAATGGGAGGGTAAATCCGGAAAATGTGCGGAATGTGGTGCTGTCATAAAATTGTGTCGCGACAAAAAAGAAGAAAGCTCAAGCAACCCCCAGCCAAAAAAATCCGATTCAAAGCCAGAGCGTTCATCACCGGCCCCTACAATTAAACCGCGTGAGGTATGGACAATATGTTTGTTGGTGGTAATGGTAGCAATCTTTTGGGCGTTTATTCATTTCGGTTTTAGTATTTATTGGTTGGCGCTATTAAATACTATCACCTTTATCAGCCTTCTTAGCCTTCTTTCTAAAAAGAATCGGAAATCAATCTTAAAAAACGAGAAGGTAGGAGGGGTTAAGGCGCTTATTTTAATCTTGTTTGGTGCTTTAGCTGTGATCTGTTTTGCTTACTTTTTCGGAGCATTCAAATGAGGCAGAAACCTGTTTCATCGTCCGCTCCATGCCAATACAACCTCGCTAACAGTCACGAAAATAGTGGCGGTCATGTCCTATCACCGCCAGTCGCATTCATCCTTCTTCCTTCTGCATTTCCCCCGTCGCTGGCGGGCGCGGCGGATGCCCCGCGCTGCGTTGGTAGGGACGCGTTCCACCGCGTCCCCAATTAGTTGTTTTCAAAGAAAATCTGGGACGCTGTGGAAAGCGTCCTTACCATCGGCACCACGGAACAAGAATAATTTCCTAAAGCCCAAGCGCCTTGACCGCCTCGGCCAGATT
>Ga0182030_10015725_pt1 | contig 14813 bp, 13 predicted proteins | sample 812S3MmetaG_FD_121299 | JGI IMG/M metagenome (GOLD analysis project Ga0182030, IMG submission 121299) | Permafrost microbial communities from Stordalen Mire, Sweden - 812S3M metaG (Illumina Assembly) | ecosystem: Environmental > Terrestrial > Soil > Wetlands > Permafrost | place: Sweden... | reverse complement strand
GGGCCGCATCGCCTACCGCACCATCGACCGTCTGAAGGAAGCCGCGCCGCGCGCGCTGACCTGGTGCCCGACCTGCCAGATCCAATTGAAGGAGGTCGTCGCGCCCGGCATGTCCCCAGTGGGCGTGGACGACCCATTCGACCTTAAGCCCATCGTGTTGTTCCTGGCCGAGCGGTTGGACAATTTGCGTCGGCTGATGGTGCGCCCGGTCAACAAACGCGTTGGCCTGCACGAACATCCCGGCGTCGCCGGTGTCACTGAATCGGCCCAGACGATCCTGCGCGCCATTCCGGGGCTCGAATTCGTCGATCTGCGGCAACCGCGCCTTGGCTATCATTGCAACATGCTGGCGCCGCTGCCGGAATTCAAACGCTCGGTACACCGCCAGCAATTGGAGGATGCCGAACAAGCCGGCGTCACCACGCTCGCCGGCGTTTACCACGCCTGCCACCGGGAGCTCTGCAGCCATGAACGCGACTGGCCCTTCGAGGTGGTCAATTTCCTGGAGCTGGTCGGTGAGAGCATGGGACTGACGCGCCCCGATCTCTTCAAGCGCCTGAAGTTGATGCAGGACGTGGACGCGATCCTGGCCGAGGCGGCGCCGATGATCGAAACCCATCACCTCGACCTGGACGAGGCCCGTGCGATCATCGCGAAGGACATGCTTGGGGAGCAGCCGCTGCCTCTGGGCCGAAACCGTTAGCGGTTTCCGATCCGGTCGATGTGCCACCAATCGTCATGGTCCGGCTCGAGCCGCATAGGCATCAAGATCAGGCTGGCGAAGGTGAAATCATCCCCCGAACGTCATCCTCGGGCTCGACCCCATACGCGCTTAAATAGGTTGGCGAGCAATGTGTTGGCCTCCATCCACCGTCATGGTCCGGCTCGACCGGACCATCAGCCCGAACACACCGGTAAGAGCGAGTTTGGGCATACCGATGGTCCGGTCGAGCCGGACCATGACGTGTTATCAACGTTGCCGTTCCATCTGCCAGCCTATTTAAGCGCGTATGGGGCTCGACCCGAGGATCGGCCAGCCCAGTACCTTGTCCGACTTTTGAATTCCTTGGCGCGTCGAGAGATCCTCGGGTCGAGCCCGAGGATGACGGGAAAAGGGGGACATTTTCCTCCCCGGTGGCTTATCCTGATGCCAATGGGGCTGTCCCAACCATCCCTCGGGCGCAACCATGCCGTAAACCGGTCAGTGACATTGCTCAGGCGTTCGTGGTGGAGCGCTTGGTGTCCTCGACCCAGACTTTTTCGTTCGTCGCATCGTCAGGATTGCGGGTCACGCCGAAAGTCGCGGTGTTGGCCCTTCCCGCGATCCTGCTGCTCGGGTTCGCACTCCGGATCGGCACCGGACTGACCCAGACCCATGTGCTGTATTTCGATGAAACCATGCAGTATTTCGAGCAGGGTCATCGGCTCGCGTTCGGTTCCGGCGTGGTACCATGGGAGTACGCGGACGGCATTCGCTCCTGGCTATTGCCGGGCTTGATCGCTCTGGCGATGCGAGCGACGTCGTGGTTTGGCGATAACCCGATGTATTATATCGGTCTTGTCCGCACTCTGTGCGTCCTCCTGTCGCTGGTGGTCGTGCTGATCGGCTTTCGTGTCGGGGAGCGTGACGGCGGCCGGATGGGCGCGATCGTCACCGGAGGCTTCTGCGCGATCTGGTTCGACCTGATCTATTTCGCGCCAGCGGTGATGACCGAAGTCCTGGCCGCCCATTGTGCCATCGCCGCGCTGTTTTTGGGCGAAGGCACGCGCACGACACGCCGGGGCTTCTGGACCGGGGCGCTGTTCGGGGCGGCGACCTGCCTGCGGTATCAATACGCTCCGGCGTTGCTTGTCGCCGCGCTTTGGCAGTACCGCCGGGCACCGCGTCATTGGCAGTGGCTGTTTCTGGGCGGGTCCGCGGTGTTTCTACCGTTCTCCGGCGTGCTGGACGCGATCACCTGGGGCACGGCGTTCCAGTCGATCTGGCTGAATTTCGTCCGCAACTCGATGCAGGGCATCGCCGCGGCGATGGGCACCGAGGGACCAGGCTACTACCTGGACTACCTGACCGTCGCCTTGTTGCCGATCCCTCTGCTTCTGGGCCTCGCGATCATGGGCGCGACGCGGTTTCCGTCGTTGGCGATCGCCGCGGTAACGACGGTGGTGATGCACAGCCTGCTGCCGCACAAGGAAGCGCGGTTCATTTATCTCGCGATCGCCGCCGCGCCGATCCTGATCGGGCTGGGTGCGACGCGGGTGTTGCAACTGCTGGCGGCCCGCCACGGGTCACGAGTGATATCGCTCGGGGCGCCGGCTTTCCTGCTGCTCGGCGCGATTCTGTCTTGTTATATCGCCACCGGCCCTCTCAGCGCGCGTTGGTCGTTCCAGCGCGGCATGGTCCACGCCTTCCTCGCCGCGCATCGAGAGCCTGGGCTGTGCGGGCTGCAGGTCCGCGACATGCCATCGTGGAAGAGTGGCGGCTACACCTATTTGAACCGCGACGTGCCGCTGATGTTCGACCCCTATCTTCCGGAAGTGCGCCTGCCGGGGGTTCGAATGCCCCTGCGCTTCATGGTTGAGCGCGAGGGTGGGCCCGTTCCGCAAATTCGCAGCCCTTACTCGGACGTGATCGCCGAAGCGGCGCATCCGCCCGCGGGGTTCGATCGGGTGGCCTGCTTCCCTGACGACACGCGGCCTGATGAGTCCGAACTGTGTCTGTTCCGTCGTCCGGAAGGATGCCCGTAGCCCTCGAACGGCGGCTGTCACGCGAACAAGCTTGCGGACATGCGGATATCTTTATATGACGTCGCCCACCAAACAGGAGCGACATCATGAGCGGCACGACTACAACCCAGGATTTTAAAGTCAAAGACTTTTCGCTCGCCGAATGGGGCCGCAAGGAAATCAGCATGGCCGAGGACGAGATGCCTGGCCTGATGGCGATCCGTGAGGAATTCGGCACCAGCAAACCGCTCAAGGGCGCCCGCATCGCCGGTTGCCTTCACATGACCATCCAGACCGCGGTGTTGATCGAGACGCTGACGACCCTGGGCGCCACCGTGCGTTGGTCGTCGTGCAACATTTTCTCGACCCAGGATCACGCCGCCGCCGGCGTGGCTGCCGCGGGCACGCCGGTGTTCGCCTGGAAAGGCATGAACGAGGAAGAGTTCTGGTGGTGCATCGAGCAGACGGTGCGCGGCCCGGAGGACTGGACCCCGAATATGATCCTCGATGACGGCGGCGACCTGACGGTGCTGATGCACCAGAAATACCCGGACATGCTGAAGGACGTGAAGGGCATTTCCGAGGAGACAACGACCGGCGTGCATCGGTTGTGGGACATGGCGAAGGCCGGCACGCTGCTGACGCCCGCGATCAATGTCAACGACAGCGTGACCAAGTCGAAATTCGACAATCTGTATGGCTGCCGTGAGTCTCTGGTCGATGGAATCCGCCGCGGCACCGACGTGATGATGGCCGGCAAGGTCGCGGTGGTGAACGGCTTCGGCGACGTCGGCAAAGGCTCGGCCGCGTCGCTGCGCAACGCCGGTTGCCGGGTGATGGTCACCGAAATCGATCCGATCTGCGCGCTGCAGGCGGCGATGGAGGGCTACCAGGTTGTCACCATGAACGACGCGGCGGCCTGGGGCGACATCTTCGTCACCGCGACGGGCAATGTCGACGTGATCACGCTCGATCACATGCGGGCGATGAAGCACCGCGCGATCGTGTGCAACATCGGGCACTTCGACTCGGAAATTCAAATTGAATCGTTGCGCAACTACAAGTGGGAAAACGTCAAACCACAGGTGGATGAAGTCGTGTTCCCCGACGGCAAGCGTCTCATTCTGCTGTCCGAGGGACGCCTGGTGAACCTGGGCAACGCGACGGGCCATCCAAGCTTCGTCATGAGCGCGAGCTTCAGCAATCAGGTGTTGGCGCAAATTGAATTATTCACCGCCCCCGCCGGAAAATATGAAAAGACGGTCTACACGCTGCCAAAGCACCTCGATGAGAAAGTCGCGGCGCTGCATTTGGCGAAGGTTGGCGCCAAACTGACCAAATTGACTCCAAAACAGGCTGAGTACATTGGCGTCAATGACCAAGGACCGTTCAAACATGAACTGTACCGTTATTGAGAATCTGGAGAAGAGGTTAATTCACCACTTTGTCACTCTGACACGCTGGTGAAGCCGGCCGCCGGTTCCTATCTGCTCGCTCGGACCAGGAACCGGAGTCGGTAATGAATGACTTTCCACGACAACCCGTGACGCGAGCGGTGTCTCTCGCGCTACGGGACGTGCACGATCCACGGGCGCGGTCCGATTTGCTTTTCCTGGAGGCGTGGGAAATGCATCGGCCGTCGAATTTGGGCGCGACCTTACGAGCGAACCAGATCCGTCGCGCCAACCCTGCTCTGGTCGCGGAAATCGAGCGGGAGCTGCGGGCCGCGAACTGAATTCGCCCGGATCCCCGCCAAAGCGCCGGGATCACACAACTATAGCGCGAGCTGATCGCGTCAGGTAAACTCCCGCCCCGACAGTCCGGTACGGAAGTGAATCCATGGCCAAACGATCATCGCGAACGACAAACGGCGCCGAACCCCCGATCACGAACGGGCAGGCTCCGGTCGTCACTGTCGCGCCGGAGGAGCCCACCAGTCTATCCGAGGCCGTGCCAAAGGTCCCGCCGGAGACGGAGCCTCAGGTCGTCGAACGGTCCGCGCGCGTTATCGCGTCGCTTCGGCACGATCCGGCGGCCATCCGCCACCTCTTCGAGTCCGGCGAGTATCCTTACAAAAGCCGGATGAGTGTGAAGCCCTATGAGGCGCACATGCTGGAATTGCAACGCGAGCTGCTCAAGGCGCAGCGCTGGATCGAGAAAGCCGGCGAGCGCATCATCGTGTTGTTCGAGGGCCGGGACGCGGCGGGTAAAGGCGGCACAATCAAGCGATTCACCGAGCACATGAATCCGCGAACCGCGCGCGTCGTCGCGCTGCAAAAGCCAACCGAACGCGAACGCACGCAATGGTACTTCCAACGCTACATCGCGCACTTGCCCGCCGCCGGAGAAATCGTGTTGTTCGACCGGTCCTGGTACAACCGCGCCGGCGTGGAACGCGTGATGGGGTTTTGCACGCCGACCGATTATCTTGAATTCATGCGGCAATGCCCCGAGGTCGAGCGTATGTTCGCCCGCTCGGGCATCAGGCTGATTAAATTCTGGTTCTCGGTCAGCCGGGACGAGCAGCGGCGGCGGTTCGCCGCCCGCGAAACCGATCCGCTGAAGCAATGGAAGCTGTCGCCGATCGACCGTGCCTCGATGGACAAGTGGGACGATTATACCGAAGCCAAGGAGGCGATGTTCTTTTATACCGACACCGCCGACGCGCCGTGGACGATCGTGAAATCGGACGACAAGAAGCGCGCGCGGCTGAATGCGATGCAGCATTTCCTGGCGCAGATCGCTTACGACGGAAAGGATCGGAGCATCGTCACCGGCCCCGATCCGCTGATCGTCGGAGCGAGCGCGCATGTCATCGGCGGCGATCTGCATATCATCAACAAGACGGTGCATCCGGCGCTGAAACGCGGCCGGGAGACTGCCGTGGCCTGAGGCCGGCAAACCATCGCTGGTCTTTCGCGCGTCCGGTTGCCCGTCGGCGTATCCCGGGCTACGGCTGGTACGCGCCCCAGGACCAGGATCCGAACCATGACGAGACTTCTCGCGCTCACCGCCGCCCTGCTTCTGGGCGTGGCGTCGGCCCATGCCGGGACGCTCGATGACGTTCGCAACAAGGGCACGGTTTCGTGCGGCGTGAACGTCGGGCTCGGCGGCTTCTCCATGCCCGACAGCACCGGCGTGTGGAAGGGGCTGGATGTCGATGCCTGCCGCGCCGTGGCCGCCGCGGTCTTCGGCGACGCCACGAAGGTGCGCTATGTTCCGACCACCGGCACCAGCCGCTTCGCCGCGTTGCAATCGGGTGAGATCGACATCCTGGCGCGCAACACCACGTTCACGTTCGTGCGCGACGTTTCGATCGGTCTGCATATGGTCATGGTGAACTTCTACGACGGCCAGGGCTTCCTGGTTCGCAAGACCGTCAACGCCAAAAACCTGACCGAGCTCGCCGGGGCGACGATCTGCATGCTGCAAGGCTCGACGCACGAGCTTAACCTCGCGGACTGGCAGCGGCAGCACAACATTCAATTCCAGATCGTGCTGCTGGATACCACCGACGTGCTGATCAAAGCGCTGCTGTCGGGCCGCTGCGACGTCGCGTCTTCGGACAGTTCCAACCTCGCGTCGATCCGCGGCGCCGGCGTCCCCAACCCCGACGATTTCGTGATTTTGCCTGACCGCATCAGTAAAGAACCGCTCGGCCCCATGGTTCGCCGCGCCGACGACCAATGGATCGATATCGTGCGCTGGTCCATGATGGCGATGCTGGAAGCCGAGGAATACGGCGTCACCTCGGCCAATGTCGATGAGACGCTGGCGACTTCGCACAACGCCACGGTGGAGCGTCTGCTCGGCAAAACCGGCGACTTCGGCAAATTTATCGGGCTCGACAACGCATGGGCGTACAACGTCATCAAGCAGGTCGGCAACTATAGCGAAAGCTATGAACGCAACGTGGGCAAAGGCAGTGGCCTTAAACTCGACCGCGGACCGAACGCGCTGTGGACTCAGGGCGGGCTGATGTACCCCATTCCGTTCCGGTAATGCTTCCGGGACGGAACAGCCGCCCAGCGCTCCTCGCTCCCTTTCAGGTTCGCGATTTTCGGCGGCAGTTTCCGGCGGATATGCTGACCTCCTGGGGAATCGAGATGGAGGTCCTGATCCTCGGTTGGTACATCCTGACCGAGACGGGATCGGTCTTATTGCTGACCGTTTATAGCTCTTTGCAATACTCCGGCACGTTGATCGCCCCGATGTTCGGCATGGCCGGCGACCGGTTCGGCCATCGTAACGTTTTGTGCGCGATGCGGCTTTGCTACACGGTTCTGTCATCGGTCATGATGATGTTGGCGTTCACCGGCACGATGCGGCCGTTGCTGGTGCTGCTGATCGCCGGCGTGAACGGCCTGGTCCGGCCGTCGGATCTGGCGATGCGGCAGGCGCTGGTCGCCGACATCATGCCCAATGAGCGGCTGATGGCGGCAATGGGCGTCGCGCGCACCACGGCTGATTCCGCGCGCATCTTTGGCTCGTTGGCCGGAGCGTCGCTGGTGGCGGCGTTGGGGATTGGCCCGGCGTACGTGGCGGTGGCGATGTGTTACGGAGGCGGATTGGTATTGACGTCGCGGATTTCGCGCAAAAAGCCGGGAGCGCCGGTCAGCACCCGCGGCGGGTTGGCGTTCCTGAAAGAGGTCTGGGAAGGCGTGACCTACGTGCGGCACCGGCCGCTGGAGATGGCGGGCATCTGGGTCGCGTTTTTGGTCAACCTGCTGGCGTTTCCCATAACGATGGGGTTGCTGCCCTACGTCGCGAAGGAGATTTATCACACGGATCAAACCGGCCTTGGAACCATGGTCGCCAGTTTCGCGGTGGGTGCCTGCACGGGGTCGTTGATTATCGGCGGCATCGGACGGTTCCTGCGTCCGGCCCGAATGATGCTGATTTGCGCCATGCTTTGGTTCGCGTTGATCCTGGTTTTCGCGCAGATCGCGAGCCCGGTTTCTGGGAGGATCACGCTGGTTCTGGCGGGGCTTAGCCAAAGTTTAAGTTTGGTGCCGCTGGCGACGATGTTGTTGAAAAGCGCCGGGCCGCGCTTTCGCGGCCGGGTGATGGGCGTGCGCATGCTGGCGATTTACGGTTTGCCGATCGGGTTGCTGGTCGCCGGTCTGTTGATCCCGCGGCTTGGCTTTCGCACCACGGCATCGGTCTATTGCCTGGTGGGATTGGCATCGATGGCGCTGATCGGGATCCGGTGGCGCGCCGTGATCTGGCCGCTGGATGCCATCGGGAATCAACGATAATGTCATCATGCTGACCATATCCTCCGTCGGCCGCCGTTTCTCAACCGGAACTGAGGCGTTGCGTGACGTTTCGCTGGAGCTGCGCGCCGGCGATTTCCTGGCACTCCTGGGCCCGTCCGGCTGCGGCAAATCGACCCTGCTGCGACTGATCGCCGGCCTTGATCGGCCGGATAGCGGAACGTTGCGTTGGGCCGCGGGAACGCCTCCTTTGCCCGGCGACATCGGCTTCGTTTTCCAGGACCCCACCCTCCTGCCCTGGGCTTCCGCCGAGGACAACGTCTGGCTTCCCCTGCGTCTGCGCGGGGTTGCCCGGAACGAGGCCGCGAGTGCCATCGCCTCCGTGTTGACCCGCGTCGGCCTGAATGGTTTCGAGTCGGCACGTCCCGCGCAACTCTCCGGCGGGATGCGCATGCGGGTCTCGATCGCTCGCGCGCTGGTCACCAAACCGCGTCTGTTGCTGATGGACGAACCCTTCGCCGCGTTGGACGAATTCACCCGTCACCATCTGCAGGAAGACCTTTTGTCCCTGTGGCGCGACATCGGCTGCACGGTGGTGTTCGTGACCCATTCGATTTATGAGGCGGCGTTCCTGGCCCAGAGGATCGTTCTGATGACGCCTCGACCCGGACGGATCGGATACGAGATGACCTCAACTCTGCCGCACGATGCGAACACGCGATTGGATCCGGCTTATGCCGCGCTGGTGGCGGATGTGTCGCGCGCGATGGCCGGCTTGTTGGCGACGGCATGAAGCAACCGCTCAGCCCGCGCCAACTCGCGATACGCGCTTTCCTGCATCGGCCGGTGGCGGTTGGCGGACTGGCGGTGATCGTGCTGTTCGTTGGGGTGGCGGTCCTGGCGCCGGCGATCGCGCCCTACGATCCGATCGCGACGTCCTGGACCGCGATCCGCAAGGCACCGACCCTGGCGCACTGGATGGGCACCGATGAGAACGGCCGCGACGTGTTGTCGCGCGTGCTGTACGGTTCGCGCGCAAGTCTGCTGGCGGGAGTCGTTTCGGTGTTGATCGCCGCCGGCATCGGCGTGCCCGCGGGGTTGCTGGCCGGATTGTCCGGAGGCTGGATCGACGCGGTGTTGTCGCGCATCGTCGATGCGATGCTGGCCTGTCCGTTTTTGATTTTGGCCATCGCGCTGGCGGCGTTTCTGGGACCCGATCTGACCAACGCGATGATCGCGATCGGCGTGTCCACCGCGCCGCGCTTCATGCGGGTGGCGCGGGCCGCGACGCTCGACGCCGCCAGCAACGATTACGTGGAAGCCGCTCGCGCTTTGGGAAATCCGCCGTGGCGGGTGGCGGCGCGTCATGTGCTGCCGAACATCGTGCCGCCGGTTCTGGTGCAAGGGACGCTGGCCATCGCCGCCGCGATTATCGCGGAGGCGTCGTTGTCGTTTCTTGGTCTCGGGCAACAGCCGCCGGACCCATCCTGGGGCTCGATGCTCAATTCCGCGCAACGCTTTTTGTCGCAGGCGCCCTGGCTGGCGGTATTCCCGGGCCTGGCGATTTTCCTGTGCGTGTTGTCGTTCAATCTTGTCGGCGACGGCTTACGTGACGCGCTGGACCCGAGAGGCCGGCGGTGACGCGGCTTGAGGCGATCATCCGTGCCGATCCTGATTTGATGACGGTGCTGAAGCGTGTGCGTGAAGCCGCGTTGCCGCAATGGCGCATCGTTTCCGGCCGTCTCTATCAGACGGTTTGGAATGTGCTGACGCACCGGCCGCGCGGCACCGGGATCAACGACATCGACGTCATTTATTACGATGCCAGTGATCTGTCCTGGGAGGCGGAAGATTCGGTCATCCGCCGCGTCGATCCAGGTTTGCAAATCCGCGATCAGGCTCGCGTGCATCTTTGGTATGAGCCGCATTTTGGCGTGCCATACGCTCCTTTGCATTCCGCCGATGAGTTGCTGTCGCGTTATCCTGTCATCGTTCAGGCTATCGGCGCGCGGTTGGAAGACGACGGACGCCTGGATATCGTCGCGCCATTTGGTCTGGATGATGTGTTCGGCATGGTTTTGCGGCCCAATCCCGCGTTCCCGCACCGCGAGACGTTCGACGCGAAAGTCGCGCGCGCGAGAGCGATCTGGCCCGAGGTCACGGTCGCGTGATCAGGCTGCTTTGTCTGATGGCGTTGTTGTGGCCGACTTTGGCGTTCGCCGCGTGTCAGGTGGACCAACGCGCTGTTGTGCCGTTGCAGGTCGTGGGATCGGCGGTGATCGTGCCAGTCAAGGTCAATGGGACTGAAGGCAGCTTCATTCTCGACACCGGCGCGGCGCAAACGGTTGTCACGCCGGACGCCGTTATTCATTTCAGTCTCGCGCTGGATGAATGGACCGCGACAACGATGCGCGGCGTCGGCGGGATCGAACGACGCCGCAACGCGGACCCACGTTCGGTCGAGCTTGGCGGTATTTCGTTGCACCGGCGTAGCCTCGCGCGAGATGCCACCCTGCGGGTCGCGACGTTACCGCGGAATATGGGCGTGCGACAGCCGATCGACGGTTTGTTGGGGCGGGATTTTCTGTCGGCGTTCGACCTGTCGCTGGACCTGCCGCATCGTACGTTGACGCTGTACGATGTGCACGGCTGTAGCGGACGGTTCCTGCCCTGGACTGAAACTTATCTGTCCGTTCCGGTTGAGAATCCAACCGAAAGCGCCCTGGTGGTCCCGGTCGAACTGGATGGCGTGAAGTTACGCGCTTTGTTGGATTCCGGAGCTGGCCAGACCCTGGTCGCCGCCCCCGGCATGGCGCGTCTCGGCCTGGGCCTCGATCGTCTGGCGGGCGATCCAAGCCAGATCGTCAGCGGCATGGGCCCGCATACCGTCACGATGTGGCATCATCGCTTCACCGCGCTTCGAATCGGGGGCGAGACGTTCAACGCGCCGCTGTTTCTGGTCGCGCCTATCCAATTGAACCCGATCAGCGACATGCTGCTTGGGGCGGATTGGCTGATGGGTCGCAAGGTCTGGATTTCGTACGCCACCAACCAACTCTTCGCCACGAACCAGGAGCGTTAACCTTGGGACTTATCAGTTGGATCATTCTCGGGCTGATCGCCGGTTATATCGCCTATCGCCTGACCGGACAGCGCGGCCAGGGCTTTCTGATGAACACCGTGTTGGGCGTCGTCGGCGCGGTCATCGGTGGCGAGGTCATGACCCTGCTTGGCCGGCACGAGGTCACCGGCCTGAACATTTACAGCATGGCGGTCGCGGTGGCGGGCGCGATCATCGTGCTGGCGTTGGTGCGGATCGCGCGTGGGTGATCGCCTCCCACACGCGTCCCGGAGTCGCTGGCATATCGAAATGACGAATCCCCAAAGGTGCCAGCGCGTCGTTGACGGCGTTCATCGCGGCGGCCATCGCGCCGACGGTCCCGGCTTCGCCAACGCCTTTGGCGCCGATCGGGTTCACCTTTGTCGGAACCTCCCGCGTGGCCAGCCGGAAGTCCGGCAGGTCACCGGCGCGCGGCATTTGGTAATCCATGAAGGAGGCGGTCAGCATCTGGCCTGATGCGGCGTCGTGCAAAATCACCTCGCCCATCGCCTGGCCGATGCCCTGCACCACGCCGCCATGGATCTGACCGGCGACGATCATCGGATTGAGCACTTTGCCGAGCTCTTCGACCGCGGAGTACCGTACGACCTCGGTTACCCCGGTGTCGGGATCGATTTCGACTTCGCAAATATGCGTCCCGTTCGGGAAGGTCACCGCCGTCGCCGCGAACTCGCCACTTTCGGTCAGGCCGCCCTCTTCGCCGGGCAGCACGAAATTCGGATTGAAGGACGCGCGGCCCACACTGGCGACATCGATGGAACGGTCGGTGCCCGCGATGTGGAACCGTCCCCCCCGCAATTCAATGTCGGTAACTGACGCTTCGAGCAATTCGGCGGCCAGTTTCTTCGCCCGCTCGATCACCTTGTCCACCGCGAGCATCACGGCCGAGCCACCGATACACAGCGCGCCCGAGCCGCCGTTGCCTTTGCCCCAAGGCAGTTGGTCGGTATCGCCTTGCTCGTAGAGCACGTTCTCCAGGGGTACGCCGAACCGCTCCGAGACGATTTGGCAGAACGTGGTCTCCAGTCCCTGTCCGACCGACATCGAACCGGAACGCAGAATCAGTTTGCCATCCTCCGCGAAGCGCAACGTCGAGAGATCCTTCGCGGGGCGCAGGAATGGACCGCCTGCGACCTCGATGCAATTGGTCAGGCCGATGCCGCGCAGTTTGCCGCGTCCGGCGGCTTCAGCGCGCCGTGTTTCGAAACTGTCGAGTTCCGCCAGTTCGGCGGCTTTGGTCATGTTGCCTTCGAACTCACCGCAGTCGTAAAGGAATGTCAGAGCGGTTTTGTAGGGCATCATCTCCGGCGGAATGAGATTGATCCGACGCAATTCGTACGGGGAAATACCGCGTTCGCGCGCCGCGACATCGATCAGGCGTTCGATGGCATAGGTGGCCTCGGGCCGGCCTGCTCCGCGGTAGGCGGCGGTCGGTACGGTGTGCGTGAGAATGCCGCAGACCTCGGCGGAGATCGCGGGAATGACATAAGTGCCCGCGACACCGCCGACATTACCGACCGGCCAGCCGGAGCGGCCGGAACAATATGCTCCCAGATTGGCGTTCCAGCGTAACTTCAACGCGGTGATCTTATTGTTCGCGTCGAGGCCGAGTTCCGCGACGATACGCATCTCCCGAGCCTGTTCGTCGGTGAGAAACCCCTCGGTGCGATCGCTGATCCAACGTACTGGGCGATTGAGTTTGCGGGCAGCCCAGGCGACGAGAACGACCTCGATGTGGACGCCGGATTTCATGCCGAAGGAACCACCGACGTCGCCCGGGATGACCCGGATATCGGTTGGCGGGATACCGAAGTTTCCGTTCGCCATGCCGTTACGCAGGTTGAACGGCGATTGGTTGGACGCGTGCACGACCATCCGTCCGTCGGGTCCTGTTTCCGCCCATGCGCCGCGCGGCTCCATCGAGTTCGCGGTGACGCGGGAAACGGAGAATTCCAGTTTCGTTACGTGAGCGGCGGACCGGAGATTGGCCTCGGTTGCTTCGGCATCGCCGCGCTTCCATAGATAGCCGATGTTGTCCGCGTACTCGTCCCAAACGGCAGGCGCTCCGGATTCCATGGCGGCGATGGGATCGGTGACGACCGGCAATTCGCTGTAGTCGATCAACACCGCCTCGGCGGCTTCAAGACCGGCGGCGCGGCTATCCGCCAGCACCATGGCGACTGGTTCACCCACGAAACGGACCCGGTCCCGCACCAGCAGGGGACGATCGGTCTTCGCGGAAGGGCCGCCATCGGGGCGAGGAAAACCCAGCCCACCGGGAATCGGTTTGACATCGGTCAAATCGTCAGCGGTATAAACTGCGGCCACCCCAGGCATGCCGCGCGCGGCAGTCACATCGATGCCGGAAATTTTCGCGTGCGCATGCGGGGAGCGGACGAGGATCGCGTGCAACATTCCTTCGCGGTGGGCATCGTCCGCGTAGTTTCCGCCGCCGGTCAGCAGGCGTTGATCTTCGCGGCGACGGACCGAGCGTGATTCCAAGGTGCTCATGTGGCGACTCCCTTCACGTTTGCATGCCCCAGCGGCGCACCGTGCGGTTTTCGATTGTACGGAAGATCACGTTTTCCACCAACAGGCCGATCATGATGATCGTCAGGAGGCCGGCGAACACCTCCGGGATGTCGAGTTCGTTTTTGCTTTCGAAGATGTACCAACCAAGGCCGCCCTTGCCGGAGGAAACGCCAAAAACCAGTTCGGCGGCGATCAGGGTGCGCCAGGCAAACGCCCAACCGATTTTAAGGCCGGAGAGGATGGACGGAAAGGCGGCTGGAATGAGGATTTTGAAGACCAGGCCAAGACCGGATAAGCCATAATTGCGGCCGACCATCCTCAGTGTGTTGGAAACGGAACGAAATCCGGCATGGGTGTTCAGCGCGACCGCCCATAACACGGAGTGGACAAGTACGAAGACCAGACTCCCCAGTCCCAGACCGAACCAGATCAACGCCAACGGCAGCAGAGCAATCGCCGGCAGAGGGTTCAGCATCGCGGTCATGGTTTCCAGAAAATCGGTCCCGATCCGCGTGGTGATCGCCAACACGGTCACAATTCCCGCGAGCACCACGCCGGTTGTGAAGCCGATCGCCAGCACCTGCAAAGACGCCAGAATTCGCGCGGGCAATACGCCGCTGCGCATCCCGCCGAGCCAGGCCTGGAACGTGTCGGTCAATGTCGGAACCAGGAGTTGGTTGTCGAGGTATCGCGCGTAAGTTTCCCACACAACGGCCAGGACGATGAGCAACGCGGTCTTGCGCACCCAGCCAAGGTTGTAGAGCCGTTCAAAGACGGTCAGTTCTTTCTCGACGATGCCGAACTCTTCTTCGCCGCTGATCTCACGCAGGATTTCAGGCCGAGGCAACGTTTCAGACAATTTCTTCTTCCTCCACCCGGTCGGCGAAGAGCATGTCATGGATGCGCTGTTCCAGAATCGCCACCTCCGTGGGATGGGCCGAGGCGTCGAGACTGTTCAACTCGGCTTTGACCTGGCCAGGATGCGGTGTCATCAGCAGGATACGATTGCCGATTTTCACCGCTTCCGGAATCGAATGCGTGACGAACAGCACGGTGAAACGGGTTTCCTCCCACAAGCCGAGGAGCTCGTCCTGCATCCGCCGCCTCGTCAGTGCGTCCAGCGCGGCGAAGGGCTCGTCCATCAGCAGGATATCGGGTTCCATCGCCATGCCGCGAGCGATCGCGACGCGCTGTTTCATGCCGCCGGACAACGTGTGAGG
>Ga0182030_10015724_pt1 | contig 14813 bp, 15 predicted proteins | sample 812S3MmetaG_FD_121299 | JGI IMG/M metagenome (GOLD analysis project Ga0182030, IMG submission 121299) | Permafrost microbial communities from Stordalen Mire, Sweden - 812S3M metaG (Illumina Assembly) | ecosystem: Environmental > Terrestrial > Soil > Wetlands > Permafrost | place: Sweden... | reverse complement strand
ATTAGCGTGGACTCTGCTGATGCATTGAAAAATAGAACCAGCGGACACCAACCGGGGCGTGAAGCACTCTCATATGCTTGAAGTTATAGTCTTTCTGATCCTTTCGGGTCGGTTTTCACAGGCGAGAAACCAGTCGGAACAACTTCCATAGGCAGTGGTCATGTTCTATGGTCCCCAGATTTATGTTAGATTAAACATTGTTTTCAGCCGAGCAAGATCACATTGTAGGCGAATTCATTCCGGTGAAGCAATGTACTCCCAGTTCGAGTACTGCTTTTGTCTGTCCCTCTATACAATGTCATACATAGGTCATAGTGGCTTTCAAAAACACCGTAACGCATACGGTAAATACTCTTCCAATAAAAAGACGCATGACCACGAGATTCGTTGCATCAAGTTACTTATCAGATCAGCTTCAGAATATTCAGAGAGCTAGGGTGGTAGGGTTGAGCGGAGGCGGATGCGTAACGGAATTGGTCTTCATTTAGGTACTAAGCAGGCTATGTAGCAAGATTTTCTTCAGTGCGTCCATCATCGAAGCTCTCAACCTTCAAATTTCATTCCCCTCTAGCTCGGCTTCCTGCTCCACATTACAATCGGCACAGCCCCCAAAATACAGGCGCAGCTCAGGCCTAGAGATAGCTGCCAGGTGTGAATAACCGACTTGTTCACGACGACAAGTGCTGCTGTCCTAGCATGTCCAGATAAGCCCTGCGTGATAGTCGTGACGCCTTTACCCAAGGCCGCGCTCGCGTCGACACTAGATATTCCCAGCTCTTCTAAGCCGCTGACCAAGGAGTTCGTAAACAAAGTCTGCGCGACAGGAATGAAGATTGCCCTATAAACGTAAAATATTGGTACGCAGAACACCTTATACAGGGGACATCTATGGCGGAACTCACCCGGCGAAGAATTGGGTGAACATGATGATAGCAAAACCAACTGGAACGTCTTCGGCCGCAAGGATGTCTTGTACACAAATGATTGGGGTTTGTCTGGTAAACCCGAATCCTACGCCGTAGATGACTTGATAGCCAATCCATTTGCTGGTTCTTGTGTCGATGCTGAATGTGGTCAAGAGGCCGCCGCCAATGGCAGTCAAAACCGTTGCCAGCACCATCAATAGCCCGACATGTCCCACCATGGTGATGAGCACTCCGCCAAGGAAAGCGGTAAGCACGTAGGTGATCACTATTGGGAGGATGTCTACGCTCGACTCGATCGGGCTCTGTCCCTTAAGCCCTTGAAACCAGCTGGCGGTTGTATCAATGTGTCATTCGACTGCTTGTATTTGTGGGAGACATCGCCTGCTTACATGGGGAGGTAGTACAACATCACAATCGAAGCGCCGCTGCTACACAAAGAGAAGAAGGAAGCAGCTACAACAGTCCGCTGGGTGGAGACGCGAGGCGGGAGCATGGCGGTTTCGCCCTGCCAGTTTTCGTTGACGAGAAATGCTGTTGTTAGGAGGCCGAAGAGAACGAGCAGCGCTATAATTCGACCATCGCCCCATGGGTATACAGTCCCTCCCCATTGTAGTGCGAGAAGAAGGCAGACAATGGCTCCTGCCAAGGCCGCAAGACCAGTGAGATCGAGATCTTGTAAGGAATATTGCCATGAAGTGGGTGTGTCTGTGGTGGGTTTCTGAGGATGTACCAGGAGAAGAAAGATGATGAGAATGAAGGCGCTAAAGGGAAGATTCAGATAAAACTGTCAGAAAGCAGAACGATGTTGTCAGCAATTTGGTTGGCAACATCGTCAGTAAAATCAAGGACTTACGATCCAACGCCACGAGACGTTCTGCGTGAATACTCCGCCAAGCAAAGGGCCACAAGCATCACCAACCCCCATAGTAGCTGCGAACAGGCCGATCAAGATAGGGGTTTTGGTGGGAGGCGCAAGAAACGGGACGAGTGACAAGGTGGCAACCAGGAGACCGGATGATCCCATACCGGCAAGGGCGCGACCAACAATGAATGCAGGAGAATTGGGCGCGGCACCACAGACAGCAGAGCCAACCATGAAGCAAACCATGGCCGTACTATATGTCCATCGAATGGGGTACCGAGCATTCAGCTTGCCAAACAGGAGCTGGGGGATAGACATAGCCATGAAGTAAACACTACTGTACCAGCCAATATCACCTAGCGAATTAAACTCGTCCGAGATAACGGGCTTCGTGGAAATCAGTTCTGTTATTTGCAAATTCTGAGGGTCCGCAAGATTTCGACTCATAAGACATGTCTTAAGAGCCCAAGTCTTGAGAAATGGAAGAAGAGAGGTGAGAATTTGTACATACAACTGCCGTCCCAAGAACTGTGCTATCCTAGAAAGAGAAAGTTGAAGTTAGCCAGCGCGAGCCACCTGAGTAACAGATGATATGTGTAACTAGACTCACCAGGGAGACGAGCAAGCCGCCGAGGCAGAGGGCGAAGATCATCAGCCAGAAACGAGGACCCTCGGGGTACTGGTACTCTGGCTCGATCGGAATTACCTGCGCTAGAATGTTGTCCCTCTCTGGAAAATCTATCATGGGTATGGAGGTTGTTAAGTCCTTAGCATCAACCGACTTGTTGTCGTCTTGAGGAGATTCTCCGCCCGTGGTGGAAGCCATCTCAGCCAGATAGGTTTATAAGCTATCAGAAAATGCTCACACGGGCGAAGCGTAACACACAGTGCTCCTATGCGCTTAGGAAGGACTGCGATGGCGGGGTTTGTGCCTGTGGTGTTCACGTGATGGTTGAGGCAGGGACGTAGTCAATGATCAAGTAAGTGTTACTAGTATCAAAGGAATACTATTTGACTTGTGGTATTCTCACAGCGAGTTGGAATAGTATTACGTAATGGGATGATACCCTCGTTGGAGACGCGCTACCGGGCCGCAAGCTCAATACAAGATATACGACGCCGCAGACATACATCTACATGTGTTCAATGCATGTACCGATGGTCCGTGAGCTCGGCGCTTTCCGGTTTGGGGAAATGGCAACCCGAGACTGATGTAGAAATACCCGATATACGACGCCGTAGATATACATCTTCATATACATCTGCATGCGTTATAATATGCATGTGCGGGTGCTCCGCGAGCTCCGCGAGCTCCGCGCTTTCCAGTTTGGGACGATGGCAGCCCGAGACTGATGCGGAAACACCCGACATGCGACGCCGTAGACATACATCTACATCCGTTAGCAACGTGTGCGGAAGCACTACGCCTCTCTTTTGCTTTGTCGTTTTGCACTCTTTTGAGCCACAGGAGGAATGAAAATGATCACGTGGGTGTCTAAGCTCTACTTGAGTTTACTGGTCAACCGATAATGGCCCTATAGGTAAGCCCGCTAAAAATTACAGGGAGCATGCTATACCTAGGGCAGTGACCATTAAAAGTTTAGGGTTATCGGTTGTGGACGGCTATTGGTTGACCGGTAAACACTAGTATTGGGTTAGCGCCAAAGACAGTTCAGACGTCCAACTTCTCTCTCACCTTCTAGCTCTACCTAGCTTCGAGAACTCATCTTGCTCATACCACAACTCATGTGTTTTCAGAGCTCCTTCAGGGGCCTTTGGAGGTGGTATCAGCTTGTCCGAGCTATCAAAGATGGGACCATTGTTAAGCATCAATATGGGCCTGATTCGGAAACATCCGCAGGCGTTGCATTGCTGTCCAGAATCATCGATGATAAAGATTTTAATATTCTCTAAGATGGGAACATTTACTGGATACTGGCGCGGGCTTTATTCAGAAGCATCCGCATATGTAACTTTTCAAATAAAATCCTTGCTATTAGAATAACTTACATTCCACGATAGTTGTACGCTGGCATCTCACACTCGATACGATAATCCCCTCGTATCATCTTGTCAAAAAGAAAGGAACATATCTCTAAAGCAAGTCAATTCTTCAACATGGCTACGGACTCTGCGATGAACGTCCACTCAGCGACGAACGGCAATTCAACACCCAATGGTCATTCAACACCCAGTGGTCATTCAAACCCCAATGGTCATTCAACCCCCAATGGTCACCACTCGGTGCCCACTAATGGCCACTCAGAGTCGAATCGCAACTCAGCCCCCATTGCCATCGTTGGCATGGCTTGTCGGTTTGGTGGAGATGCCACCAGCCCTTCCAAGCTCTGGGAGCTCTGCACTTCCGGGAAAGACAGCTGGTCACCCATTCCCGCGGAGCGCTTCGACGTCAAATCCTGGTATCACCCAGACAATCAAAAACCAGGCAAGGTAAGTCATCGTCAAACTTTTTGCGTGGCGGCAGGCAGAGCGCGCCCCTGTCTCCGTTCTTTTGTTAGCCCGTCAATTTTATCTCATACACAATTTCTTTCCCCATCCAGGGCTGACATTTGGGACCAGAGTCACGTTCTTGGCGGCTATTTCCTGAAAGAAGATGTCGCACTGTTCGATGCCGCCTTCTTCAACCTTTCAGGGGACGTTGCGGCTGCCTTCGACCCACAAATGAGGCTCTTACTCGAGACTGTCTACGAAGCAACGGAAGATGGTCAGTTATTGGTCAACCGCCATCTGTAGGGGATCAAATAGATTGCTAACGGAGAGATCTTTATAGCGGGCATTCCCATTGACAGGCTGGCCGGCTCGAACACCTCGATGTTCACGGGTATTTTCAGCAAAGATTACCACGAACAACAAGTAAAAGATCCGGAATGTCTCTCCTCGTACTTTATTGGGGGCGTTGGTTCAGCCATGCTTTCCAACCGCATCTCCCACTTTTACGACTTGCAAGGAGCTAGCATGTCGATAGATACCGGCTGCTCAGCTGGTCTGGTGGCCCTACATCAGGCTTGCCAAAGTATCCGATCAGGAGCGTCCGATGTTTCGATTATTGGGGCGGCGAGTACGATGCTACATCAGGACTCATTTATTGCCATGTCTTCAATGAGGTATGCACTACCTTCGCCGTTTTCAGACACTACTAATCATCATCTAGTGCGCTGGGCGCCGAGGGCAAGTGCTTTGCTTGGGACGCGCGAGCTCAAGGCTACGGCCGCGGCGAAGGCGTTGCCACATTTGTCCTCAAGCCCCTTTCCGCCGCATTGCGTGACGGAGATCGCGTCCACGCAGTGGTTCGAGAGAGCGGGCTGAACCAGGACGGGAAAACGCCCACGATCTCGTCTCCTTCCATGGAGGCTCAGATCAAGCTAATCGAGGACTGCTACAAGCGTGCAGGACTGAATATATCTGAGACGGGCTATGTCGAAGCCCACATGACAGGAACTGCGGCCGGAGATCCGATCGAGGCCGAGGCCCTGGCGAGGACCTTCGGCAAGAGCCGTGCTTTTGACGACCCCATACTTGTGGTAAGTCATAGTCCACCCTGAAGTTGCCATTTCTTTGGGAGCCGATGATCTAAGTCTTTGTTCTCTGCTCGTTGCTCTTTAAGCATTCATAGAATAGCTCATACTAATTCGTTGACAGGGCTCGATTAAGACAAATCTCGGTCACACGGAGCCTGTGAGCGGTCTCGCGGCCGTTATCAAAGCGGCCTTCGCCCTGAAGAAAGGGGTAATCCCGCCTAACTTGAATTACGAGGTCACGAACCCGAAGATACCCATCAAGGAATGGCATTTACATGTACCAACGGTTTTAACTCAGTGGCCCGAGAATAAGCCGCTTCGTGCTTCTGTCAATAACTTTGGCTACGGCGGAACCAATGCCCACATCATCCTGGAGCTTGCACCTGCCCCAATCCCAAAACCACCCACTAACGGGAATGGGAACGGAAACTATGCTGATCCCAACCGATCCCGTGTCTATATCCTCAGCGCCAAAGATTCTACCGCGGCCAAGCAAATGGCGAACAGGTTTGCTGCTCACCTCCGCGAGTCCATCACCGGCCGCGACCTCCCTATATCGCTAGATGACCTCGCCTACACGTTGTCGGAGCGGCGATCGGCATTTCACTGGATGACAGCAGTCCGTGCGAGCAATCTAGAGGAACTTTGTGAGCGTTTGGAGTCACCAGTAACCAAGGCGTTACACTCAACGAGACGCCCAAGGCTCGGCTTTGTCTTCAATGGCCAGGGTGCCCAGTGGTATGCCATGGGAAGAGAACTAATTGATGCATATCCTGTCTTTGGTTCAAAAATCAGTGAAGCCGACAGGATCCTGAAGGAATACGGCGCGACTTGGTCGTTATATGGTATGCGTGGTCATTTTATTATGTGATCCAGACGCTAACATAAACTCTTTCAGATGAGCTTATGCGAGACAAAAAGTCGACTCGAGTATCTGAGATCAATCTAGGTCAGGCTATGACCGTCGCCGTTCAACTGTGTCTTGTGGACCTGCTCGAATCATGGGGCATCACTCCTTCGGCCGTGACCAGCCATTCCAGCGGCGAAATTGCTGCTGCTTACGCAGTTCGGGCATTGTCTTTTAAGCAAGCGCTCGGCGCTGTCTACTATCGAGGCGAGGTTGCCTTGAAACACCAGAAGATTTCTTCTCTGCAAGGTGGTATGCTTGCTGCAGGGCTAAGTGCAACGGCAGCGGAGCAATATATCGCTAATACTACCAATGGACGCGCGATTGTGGCTTGCATCAACAGTCCCAACAGTGTCACGCTCTCCGGAGACTCCGCAGCCATTGATGAGGTTATGTCCCGCCTGGAGAAGGACGGGGTCTTCGCAAGAAAACTCAATGTCCCCTTGGCGTACCATTCTCACCATATGATGCATATGGCCAAGGACTATACCGATCTGCTTGAGGGTATCCTCTCGGACAACAAGTGGAACAGCAGTATTATTTTCTCGTCGCCAGTCACGGGTGGCCTTGTGACTTCAGCTAAGGCATTGTCTGCTTCGCATTGGACCCGCAACCTCACCAGTCCTGTCCTCTTCAGCCAGTAGGTATTGGGGGAGCCCATTATCCCTCCCTTTAATTGTTTTACAATGTTTAGAATGCCTTCTCCCCCCAAACGATTCTGAATAGAGCAATTACTGACTCCCACGTTCCCACAGATCCTTCGAAACCATGTGCTTCGGCCCCGAAGGTACAAATGTAGACATGATTGTTGAAATCGGGGCGCACAGCACCCTATCGGGGCCTATTCGCCAGATTCTCAAGGCGCGAAGCACCGAGATGCCGTACGTCTCATGCCTCAAGCGACCGATCGACGCCGTCGAGACCATGCAGGAGCTTGCGTGCGAGCTCTTAGCTCGGGGTTACCCAGTAGCCCTCGAGTCTGTGAACTCGCCTCTAGGAGCGGAGACGCACACTTTCGTCGCCGACCTGCCAACTTATCCGTGGAACCACACAACGCGATACTGGACCGAGCCTAGAATCGCCAAGGAGCAGAGGAACAAGCGATTCCCACCTCATGAGCTTCTTGGCAACGCTCTTGCGGGCTCCAACGGCAGCACACCCACCTGGCGAAACTTCTTGAAACTGTCGGATGTGGAGTGGCTTGGAGACCATCAAGTCGACTCAAAGATTGTATTTCCAGGGGCAGGCTATATTTCCATGGCCATCGAGGCTACACGCCTGCTTACTGATGCCTCAGAGGAGACGATCCGCGGGTACAGGTTGCGAGATATCGACATCATGAACGCTCTGGTGATTCCAGAGTCCTCGGCCGGCGTGGAAGTACAGCTTTGCCTTCGCCGATGCGGTGAGAAGGAGCTTGAGCACACCGGCTGGTACGAATTCGAAATATGCTCGCTGGGGACCGGATACTCCTGGGTACAACACTGTAAGGGCTACGTCTCGGCCGAGACGGGAGACCAAATCAAGGTTGCCACGACATACGAGCCAGAGCCGCCCAGTCAACACTCGTATCTTGCTGCTGCCAAAGATGGAGCCGAGGTCACAGAGATCGAAGTCCAATCCCTCTTTGCGGTCCTGCGCGACATGGGCATCAACCATGGGCCTAGTTTCCAGAATTTAATCGACAGCCACGCAGCGGGAGGAAGAGCCGTCACCAACATTACTATTGCAAAGATCGCCTCAGAGGTCCACAACTATGTCGTTCATCCTACGACGCTGGATTCCATCTTCCAAGCCACGTACAGCAGCTTGCCCGAGAACGCCGGCAAAGACTCAATGGTTCTTCCTCGGTCGATCCGCACCCTGTTTGTTCCTCAGACACTCAAGAGACAGGGTGGGGACAAGCTGGGGGTCTTCACAGAGCTCGTTAAGGCCAATAAGAGGGGTTGCACATCCAACATTGCAGTTGTCAATCAGGGCGGTGATGATTCGGAACAGTCGCCTTCCTTCTTCCAGATGTACGACTTCTATGGCCAGGCCATTCCTCGCGACTCGGACGATGGTAACCCGGATGCAGTAGGCATCTGCTCCAAAAGCGTCTGGGAGCGGGATATCTTGCACAATGTGCCTGAAGCTGTCAAAGATTCCATGAAGACCACTCGTAAGTGATGATCAGGACCTAATCATTCTTCTCCTTTCCGTTTGCATCTTACACATATACTCCTTTGATCAGTGTATCAACTCATGAATATTACTAACTCCCGGATCATCTAGTGGACGAGGCTCAGGCCGACATAGAGAGGAAGTGCATTCGAGCATCATATCATTTCTTCGACGATGCTATTCGCGAACTCGGGTCGGAACTCCAGGACACATGGCAATGGCACCACAAAGTGTTCCATGGCTGGATGAAATCGATTATCGCGCTTGGAAAAAGCGGGAAATTGGGCCCTGGTAGTCAAACGTGGTCCAAGGCGACTAAGGGTATGAAGCAAATGCTTGCCGACGAACTGATGGGAGGGGATGCATCCTGCCGCCTACTGGTCCGGATCGGTCAGAAGATTACACCCATTGTCCGTGGAGAGATCATGCCGCTCGAGCTGATGATGGAGGACGACCTTTTAAATCAGTACTACATGGATCATGCCGTCGCGAAACGTACTTCCAAGCATGCAGCCATTATCGCAGAGCTCTATGCTGTAAAGCAACCGGGGGCCAACATTCTGGAAATTGGAGCAGGGACAGGAGGAGCAACTACGAGGGTGCTTGAAGCTTTCGGTGCGAAAGGCAAGGAGCTCGGTCTAGGCGGTTCCCTGGTTGGCCAGTACACTTTTACAGATATTTCCTCTGGTTTCTTCTCTGCGGCACGTCAAAAACTAGCAGCGTGGGAGGGTATGGTGGATTACAAGGTGCTCGACATCGAGCAAGACCCGATCGCCCAGTCTTTCCCTGAGGGTCAGTATGATCTGATCGTGGCAGCCATGGTGCTCCATGCGACCAAGAACCTCCACAAAACGATGACGAACGTCCGAAAGCTGCTGAAACCGGATGGCAAGCTCTTGCTAATCGAGACCACGCAGGACCGCCTGGATGCACAGTTGATTTTCGGAACTCTCCCCGGCTGGTGGCTCGCTGAAGAACCAGACCGTCGCATGAGCCCCAACGCATCTATCAAGACATGGGACCGAGTTCTCCGAGAAAGCGGCTTTAGCGGTGTTGATTTGGAAATACGCGATTGTGAGGACCCAGAGCTGCAGAGCTGCAGCAGTATTCTATCCAGTGCCGTCACAAATGATAGGAAGTGGGGGCCTATTTCCATTGTTTATGATACCGCTCCTCCCCCCAAAGAGTGGCTGTCCCAGCTTCAGGACCAAATAAAACATTTCACAGGGTTTTCGCCATCGGTTGAGAACCTGGACGAGGTGAAGGTCCAGGACAAGCTCTGCATCTTCGTAGCCGAAATCGAGTGCCCTTTCCTGGACGGCATCGACGAGACTGGATTTGAAAAACTCAGGAACCTTCTTGTTAACAGCCGTGGTGTTCTGTGGCTTAGCGGTGGCAGCCTCGTGGACGCTAAACTCCCAGCATTTGCTCCCATCCAGGGTCTGATGAGAACACTCAGGCTAGAGGATACAAGCAAGCGATATGTGCACTTGGATTTCGAGTGTAACTTGGAGGGTAAAGATGTTTGGACGAGTGATAAAATCGACCACATTGTCCATGTTCTGCGGACGAGCTTCGATGAAAGTCTCGAGACGGCCAGTATCGAGCGGGAGTACGCGGTGAAGGACTCGATGCTCCGAGTTCCCAGACTATATCCAAACAAAATCCAGGATTCCATTTGTAGCGACAAACGAGTCGACCCAGAGCCTGAACCTCAGCTTTTCCACCAGCCGGGACGGCCTCTTGTCTGGGAGACATCTGGCTCCGGCCTTTTGAGCGATCTGCGCTTCGTCGACAAGCCCGAACTTCTCGGTGCTGTCCCTAGCGGCTTGATCGAGATCGAGGCCAAGGCCTTTGGCCTAAACTTCCGCGACGTTATGCTTGCGCTCGGCCAACTCGACGAAACCCTCATCGGGCACGAATGTGCTGGCATTGTAACGCGCCTTGGCCCTAACACGGAGCAAAGCGGGCTCCGCGTGGGTGATAGGGTCTGCGGCCTGCCCCTTGGTCGTTTTGCCAGCAGAGCGCACGCCTATTGGACCAGCGTCGTTAAGATGCCCGACGATATGTCCTTTGAGGACGCGGCATCGATCCCCCTAATTTATATCACGGCTTACCATTCACTTGTCCACATTGCCCGGATGCAAAAGGGAGAGTCAGTTCTCATTCATGCAGCCACGGGTGGCGTTGGGCAAGCTGCCATTGTTTTGGCCCAGCATATAGGTGCCGAGGTGTTTGCAACTTGTAGCACGCAAGCCAAACGTGACTTCCTCATCGAGCAATATCACATTAGCCCAGACCATATCTTGTCTAGTCGAGACGCGAGCTTCGCCACAGCCATCATGACCATGACGAATGGTAAGGGTGTTGACGTGGTGGTTAACTCGCTGTCGGGCCCCCTTTTGAAGGCGACGTGGGATTGTATTGCCAGATTTGGCCGTTTTGTCGAGATCGGCAAGGTCGATCTCGAGGCGGGACGACACATCGAGACGACCCCCTTTGCGCGCTGCGCCATGTATGCAGGAGTTGATATTTTGCAACTTGGCACTTACAGAGGCGACCTGACGCAGGAGGCTCTGGTAGAGAGCGTCCGCATCTGCCACGAGCGACACACTACTCCTGTCGCGCCTATTGTCTCCTACCCAATCACTGACATGGAGAAGGCTATGCGGCATATGCAGGCGGGTACACACATGGGCAAGCTTGTTCTCGTTCCGGGTGATGGAGATAAGGTCAATGTAAGTGCGGCACAATTGCTCCCGCCCCCTTTCTCGTGGGCTCAACAGCAACTTCTCGCTTAAACACGAAGCGAGAGGAAGTAAACACATGGCTTGCTGGGTCCTATTTTTATGTTCTTCCTTCTCTCCTAGCCAAAAAGTTAACATCGTATCCAGGTCCTCTCGCGCCTACAACCGATTTCGCTGGATGATGCAAACGCGACCTACTTTATTGCTGGTGGTCTGGGCGGAATCGGTCGCAAGATTGCCGAATGGATGATGGAGAAAGGTGCAAAGAACATGGTGCTTGTCTCTCGCCACGCGACCTCCCATGCCAACGCCCAGCAGCTGGTGGCACAAGGCAAAGCCTCAGGCTGCAATGTTCATATTCGCGACTGCGATCTCGCAGATGAAAACAGCCTCATCGAGTGTCTAGCCAACTGTTCGCGTACCATGCCGCCGGTCCGTGGAGTCATCAACGCAGCCATGGTTTTGGATGTAAGCCTCCTCACTCATCCCTTTTCTTGTGCCTCAATCGAGCTTGCTAACACGGTTCGAAACACAGGACACTGTGCTAGAGCGCATGACATTCGAGCAATGGCGTCACGCCGTGCTGCCCAAGATTAACAGCAGCCGCAATATAGACAAATACATGCCCAATCTATCTTTCTACGTAATGCTTTCCTCCATCACGGGCGTAGCCGGGAACCTCTCGCAGGCTAACTACGGGGCTGGAAACACGTTTCAAGACACACTCGCTCGCCATAGGACCGCAAAAGGCAAGGCCGCGGTGGCTCTTGATCTCGGTGTCGTACTTTCTGCCGGCTTCGTGGCAGACCGGGAAGAGGCCGGTGATGACTTCGTGCGTGTGCGTTTCGAGAAGCAAGGGTTTGCCTCAGTCGACATCCCGAACGTTCTGCGGCTCGTCGAGGACGCCATTCGCAATCCGCTGCGTACGTCTGATGAGAGCCAGGTTATTATCGGGATTACCGAAAAAACTGAAGCCGCGTGGGCTCTCCTGGGCATGCCTCGAGATCGCCGTGTAGGCACCCTGCAAATTGCCCGCCCTCGCGGAAATGAGCAACAAGGCTCATCAGCCGCATCGGGCGCCAACTCGAGCGCCGTGCTAGCTCGCGCGCTATCGAGTACTGATATCACACTGCTTGAGGCCGCTGCGCTGATTGTCGACGCCGTTGTGGCCAAGGTTGCCGATGTATTCAACATCCCCAGTGAAGAGATTGACCCCAGTCTCCCGCTGGCGCGCTACGGCATCGACTCGCTGGTTGCCGTGGAGTTGCGAAACTGGCTGAGCAGCTCCATTAAGGCTAAGGTGTCTGTGTTTGAGATCTTACAGAGCGCGTCGATCCTCGAGTTTGGGGAATTGTTGGCTACCAAGAGCGATTTCATGGCCTCCAAAGTGGTAGCAGCAGCGTAGGAGACAAATAGGGATGAGAAGGACTACGACTTGAAGTAAAAGGGTGGTTTGGGCTCAGCTTTTGAGTAAATTAGAAGAATTTTGAGAAAGCAGGGCTTCTCTAGACTCCGGCCGGTCACATGACCCAATTTTATAGATAGATTCCATTCATACGAGATGCCGTTTCCTTAACGTTGCTAGTTAGAAACCTTTTCATTCGTCCCTCAAATCAAAGGCACATTACCTAAGGTACCTCATGAAAAGCCTGTCATGTGACAACAGAATCAAATCAGATAGAAAAGGTGAACTCTACCCGTGGCCCCTAGTTGTTGGAGCGCTAGATCTGCCTGATATACTAGGTAGAAGCTGGGCTACACCTGACTATATCATGTGACCGAAATGACAGAGAGGCGCAGCCTTTCACATGAATGGCTGCAGCACGTTCGATGAGTTACCAGACATATAGCCTATAGGTGCTTCATTTTTATGCTGAGGTCTGGGTCCCTCTTCTTCGTCCTTACCTCTCAATCCGCAGGGAAATCACAGATCCACATTTACTTCTTTGGCCTTCATCATGGCACCTCGTACCAGAGAAGAACTCGTCTCGCTCGCAATCATGGATCCAACCCTGGCTGCCGCACTGGAAAAGGCGCCGCAGTTCGTCAAGCCACAAAAGCTGGCTGACATATGCCGCGGCCGGATGGGTCATACTGCCCTTCGGGAGCACAGGGCCGCTGTCTTGAAAGAGAAATGGGCTCTCCGCTATCTTCCCGGCCCCATCGCTGAAGTTACCGAGCAGGATCGCAAGATTCCTGTCCGTGATGGGTCAGAGATTACAATCAGGGTCTATACGCCCGTGACAAAGAAAGAGGGCGGGACTCCTTTAATTGTTATGTTTCACGAAGGTGGATGGGGTATGGGAGACTTAAGCGACGAGGAGGTGAACTGTCGACTGTTCTCTCGCGATCTGGGGGCTGTGTGTGTCAATGTGGAGTACAGGCTCGCACCAGAGCACCCTTTCCCAACTTGGATCAACGACGCTTGGGATGCACTTCAATGGTGTGCCCAGCACGCCTCAGAGCTCGGTGCCGACCCTTCGCGGGGATTTGTTATCGGGGGAGGATCAGCTGGTGGGAATATAACGGCGGTGCTCGCACACATCGCACGGGATGAACAACTGTCGCCTCCTCTAACGGGCCAGGTAAGTTTTATTCTCATGCTAAAAAGCTTTCTCTTCATATGGCAGCTCCAGAGCTGGTAGCCGTCTTGGGAGCTGAGACATAAGTGAATGGTCGTATCCGTTTATACCGCTTCAATTCCCCAAAACTTTCATGCCCTAAGGTCTTCCCTGATATGCCAGTCATATATAGTGCTAATTTTTTGGCAGTACCTCGGCGTTCCCGCTATTATGTGTTTCTTGCCGCCTTCTCATATTCCTGCTCAGTATCGGTCTGAGTATCTGTCGCATCCTCTTGTGACCCCCTGTCATGATCCCGTCCTCAACGTGGATATAGGGCCTTTGGGCTCTCTCATCACCCCATTATTAATAATCACCAGGCTTATACTAAGCCCGTTGCCCTTGAGCCTTCTGGCAAGTATATTTAGCGTGGCAGGCATGAGCGGCGACATGTCCAATCCGTTGTTCGTGCCATTCCATTACGGGACAGCGGAACGAGGACACAAGGATCTGGCGCCGGCCTATTTCCAAGTATGCGGGCTAGATCCACTACGTGACGAGGGATTGATATATGAACGAGTACTAAGAGAAGAAGCTGGGGTTAAAACGAAGATCGACGTGTACAAAGGCCTAGGTCATTACTTTTGGACCAATTTCCCTGAGCTAGAAATAAGCAAGACATTTGTCGAGGACACAGTCAATGGAATGAAATGGCTCCTAGAACAAACCTAATACACTATTGTCATTCTTGTCTTTATAGAGAGTAATACGAGCCATAAAAGAAACATTACTAGGCAGGCCATTGCTATTTGATTGATCGATATTCATACTCTGACCAGCTAGCTAGCTATGCAGTACCCCTGTAGATACAGACCTTAAGAAAATTTCTAAAGGAATAAAATCCAAGCACATGAGTTCCAATTTTCCACTGAATCTTGGGCAGCCTCTTGAACCTTGTGCCTCTGTTGGGAGGCCCACTCGTACAAAAGTTGTGAAGATCTCAATGATCTCAATGATCCATGTCATGGTCACGTGAGGAGGCTACGTTAGCTCCTACCCTAGCACCTTAGATTTAGAACAAGAGCTTCTCTCTCTTCTCTTCTTAGAT
>Ga0182030_10015723_pt1 | contig 14814 bp, 6 predicted proteins | sample 812S3MmetaG_FD_121299 | JGI IMG/M metagenome (GOLD analysis project Ga0182030, IMG submission 121299) | Permafrost microbial communities from Stordalen Mire, Sweden - 812S3M metaG (Illumina Assembly) | ecosystem: Environmental > Terrestrial > Soil > Wetlands > Permafrost | place: Sweden... | reverse complement strand
TGCGAACTCAGGCACATGGCTCGCACCGGATCAGAAAGACCCGTCGAAGCCGCTCGCGAACAATGGCAAACCGCCTGCCAAAAACGCTCGGGATTGATTTCTGCGTGGGAGGGAGCAGGGAACTCTGGCGTGTAGGCGCGGGCGTGCTGAGCCAGTATTTCACCGGTCACCGCAAATGCCACCGCTTTGCATCTGCTCGACCCGATATCGATGGCAAGCAAACTCATGATGGTTTTCGATTGCGGAGGCGCTAATCCAATCCGCCGATACCTGTTACAACGAGGCAAGGCATCGCGTCGCAAAATTCTTCAACGGCCGGCGGCATTCATCGGAATCTGGCCGCGACCGAGACATTCTGATTGCGCCACAACGGCTGCGCCCTGCGAACGGGATGCCATTATTTTGGGATCGACTGCAATTCTGTCTCGGGCGTCCCATCGAGAGCAGAACGCGCGTGTGCAATAAATCTGCCGATGTCGTCGGCCTGGAAAACATTGCGGCCAAAGAAGACACCCGCCGCTCCCGCCGCGGCGACGTCACGAACTACGTCGAGCGCGCGTTCGTCCGAAGCATGGCGGCTTCCGCCCAGCACGAGAATTGGTAAGGGACATTCTTCCACCACCGCACGCATGGAAGCCGTGTCTCCGCTGTAGTCGGTCTTAATCGCATCCGCGCCTAGCTCGGTTGCCATTCGAGTGTGCAGGTTAAGCCACTTGGGATCGCCCGGATTTTGCACGTCCTTGCCCCGCGCCAGAGATTCAACAATCAGCGGAATTCCGACTCGCTCACATTCGCGGGCGACTTCGGCGTTGCGGGCAATCTCTTTCATCTCGAACTCGGTATCCCCGGTACCTACGACCATATAGGTGAGAACGGCATCTGCGCCCAGCCGCAGCGCTTCCTCGGGGCGTGCCAGAAGCGCGCTGTGCAGTGCACCGCTTCCGTTTTGTCCAATTGCAGACCACACGGTGGTCCAATCCAGGCGGGCGATCAGCGCCGGGATGGGGCCGAGCGTGGGCGAGTTTGCGAAGTGGCGAATCAGTCCAAGGTTGAGCAGCAAGGCATCGACGTCGGATCGAGCAAATTGGCGAATCTTGCCCAGTGGATCCTCGGTTCCAGGAATCGGCCCCAGAACTAACGCATGATCGAAAGCCACCACCAGGGCCCGGCGTTGCGAGCCTCCCAGCACACGATTTAAGCGAATCTTCTTGCCGCAATCACTCACAATTTCCTCTCGTCCATGGCTGCACTCCAGCGCACTCAAAAATTATCCTGCACTTGAGCGATTGTCAATCTATTTGTTTGAACTTTTCCGTTTGTGCTTGGTTGTGTGCGCTTGCTGCAGTTCTGCAACCACTACCTCGACCCCTGCTTCGCGCAGCGCGCTGATGTAGTTCGGATCGGTGTCCGAGTCGGTGACGAGCACGTCGATGTCTGAAATGGGGCCCACATAGGCGAAGCTCTGGGTGCCAAACTTGGTGTGGTCGGCTAACGCGATCCTGGTCTTGGCAGCTCGCGTGATCATTTTCTTGATCTGGGCCTCAGCATGGTTTGCGGTCGAGATGCCATACGAAAGATCGATTGCGCTAACTCCCAAAATCGCTTTGTCCAGCCGAATTTCGGAGAGCGCCCGCTGCGCCCATTCGCCGCTAAAGTAGAACGTGTCTTTTTGCAGATCGCCCCCGGTGCAAAGCACAGTCACCCCGGAGCTTCTCTGCAACTGGCAAACGATGGTGGGAGAGTTGGTCACTACGGTCAGCCGATTCCTCTGACTTAAGCCACGGGCAAGCTCGTACACGGTCGTGCTTCCCTCAAGAAAGACCGTCTCGCCATCGAGCACCAGATGTTCAGCCGCGCGCGCAATCGCCTGCTTCTCACCGCTATGGCTATGCGATAACGTCTCATAGGAAGGCTGGAAGTTGGTGCTGGACATGCGGGAAACCGCACCCCCGTGCGAGCGGACCAACACGCCATCCTGTTCCAAGGCCGCCAGGTCTCGCCTCACTGTCGCCGCCGTCACCCCCAGAGCGGCACAGAGGTCGGACGCGGTTATAGTGCGTTGCCCGGAAAGAATTTCTCGGATTCGAAATCTGCGCTCTTCGGCGAGCATGATGTTGGCGTTCTCCTGGCACCCTCGGGGCTGCCCCTCTTCAGTGCGGGGAAGGTGCGGGAAACCGTCCGCAAGGACTCATTGTATTGCGATATGGATGATTTGTATTCCCGAAAGTCGATCTCTCGAAGCAAATAATCGAACAAAAACAAACAAAATAGTTGACAAACGATCAGACTGTCGGTACATTCGCGCAACCGGAGCCGTCGATCGTCGATTCGTCGAGTCGTCGATCATGAGACGGAGGGCGAATTTGGGGGACGATTCGCAGATTCTTGCGCGATCTCCAAGCTCGGGCTTGCGGCCACCACCCGAGCGCCCAGCAGATTCAAGTTCGCAAGGAAGTTTCGTTCCTGCAAGCAGTCGGGCCAATCACAAATTCTGCATGGGAAGAGAGGAACTTCGATGACACACACCCACTCATTTGTCCGTAAGCAAGAATCGTACAACCGGCTCGGCGTTCTGCCGGCCCTACTTGCTTGTTTATTGCTGGCCAGCAATCTGGCGGCGGCTGCCACCTTGACCATCACGACCACGTCTCCTTTGCCGAACGGGACCGTGGACACTTTCTACACCACCACACTTGCGGCTAGCGGCGGGACCGCCCCTTACGCGTGGACGATCACCAGCGGGAGCATACCGGGCCTGGCCCTGAGCTCGACCGGAGTGCTGACCGGGGTGCCAAACGCGGCGAGTACCTACCCCATCACCGTACAGGTAATCGACTCGACCACTCCCACTCATCTAACCGCCACCGCGACCTTCAACCTTACGACTGCCGCATCGACCAACACCAACTATTACGTCGCGACGAGCGGAAGCAACTCGAACAATGGATCGTCCGGAGCTCCCTGGGCCACCATCGCCTACGCGGTCACCAAAGCCGGGCCCGGCATCACCATCAATGTGGCTTCGGGCACGTACAATGAAACCGAAGAAATAGCGATCACCACGGGCGGATCGGCTTCCGGCGGCTACTTCATTCTGAAGAGCACCACTCCCGGCGGCGCCATCATTAATGGCAGCGGCGTCACCGTTGGCACCGCCGGATATGCCTATGGGCTGGTTCAGATCGGCGGCGGCACAAACAACATTGGCTACGTTACCGTCGATGGCTTTGAGATCACCAACTTCAAAACGGGGACGTCAACCAAGACCAACACCCTGGTGCCTGCGGGAATCGCCGTGCAAGGCTCCGGCACCAACATCCAGTTGGTGAATAACAATATCAATAACATCTGGAATCAAGGGAAAGCGACCAACCACACGGGAAACTGTCCCGCGGGGTCTCCGGAAGCTTTTGGCCTGGTGGTTGCCGGGACGAACGGTACGGCGCCTCTGACCAATATATCGATCATCGGCAACACGCTAAGCAACATGATGACAGGCTGCAGCGAGACCATGGAACTCGACGGCAACATCAATGGGTTCATCATCGCGAGCAACCTGGTGCACAACAACAGCAACATTGGCATCGCGGCTCTGGGCGGGGAGGGCGTTGCCTCGGGATACTCGCAGTACAACGGCTCCCCGAACGACCAGGCGCGCAACGGGGAAATCTACGGCAACACGGTTTACGAAAACCCCTCCAACGGAACTGGCACGACTCCGCCGGTGGCCGCCGCCAGCAATCCCTACGGCGCCAAGTGCTACTGCGCCGACGGTATCTATCTGGATGGCAGCGCCTCCAACATCGTCGAGCGGAATACCGTTTACCTGGTTGATTTGGGCATCGAAGTGACGGGAGAAGGGGCTGCACAGAACACCACCAACAACATCGTCCGCGACAACCTGTTTTTCTACAATACCGCGGTCGGAATCAGCATCGGAGGGCAGGGCACGTCTGGGGGCTCGTCAAACTCCACCATCATCAACAACACTACCTGGGACAATGGCAACAACGCCAACGGCGCGATCGGGGAATTCGCGACCGGAACTGACCTTACGGGCACGAATATTGTCGAGAACAACATTTTCTATGCCTCGTCTGTGAGTGGGATACTGGTGGATGCCGTAACCACCTCGACGGTCACACTGAATTACAACCTGTACTACGCCCCGGACTCGTCGGAGAACTGGGTCTGGGGATCGAAGTCCTACACCACCTTCAGTACCTACCAGGCAGGCGCGAAACAGGATGCGAATTCTCAGTACGCCGACCCTGATTTCGTCAACATTAATGCGACGCCGCCGACCACTTTGCCGAATCTGAATGTGCAGTCGGGATCGCCGGCGCTGGCGAAGGGAACGATTCTCAGTCCGATTTCGATCGTCGGTGCCTTTGACGTGACGGGTGTTACTCAGCGTATTCTCGTTACGAATGACACCATCGATATTGGAGCTTACGAACAATAATAATGCTGAGACCCGATCGAGATAAGGAAGATGCCGCCGCAGGCATCTTCCTTTCTTTATATGAAGACCTGGTATGAAGACCAGGTATTAAAGACCCAGGCATGAAGACGCGAACGCGGTGGGTTCGAATCGCCTATGGCAATGAAGACTGAATCGCAACCCCACCTGACGCGCGCCTTTGGTCTACTTCATGCCACGGCTCTGAACATCTCCAACATGGTGGGGATCGGTCCGTTCATCACGATCCCGTTATTGATGGCGTCCATGGGCGGCCCGCAGTCCCTATTGGGCTGGGTGACAGGCGCGCTCATCGTAATTTCCGACGGCCTGGTATGGGCCGAACTGGGGGCGGCGTTGCCCGGCTCCGGCGGCAGCTACCATTTTCTTCGCGAGGCCTACGGCCATCAGACCTGGGGGCGTCTGATGGCCTTTCTTTTCATCTGGCAATTTGTGCTGAGTGGGCCGCTGGAAATCGCGTCCGGGATGATCGGATTTAGTAACTATTTTTCTTATCTCTGGCCGGGACTGTCTGAACGCGGCCTGCAATTCGTCGCGGTGGCCGTCGGCCTCGCCGCTCTGTTCCTCTTATGCCGGCAGATGACCTTCCTGAAAAAGATCACCCTCTTCCTTTGGGTGGGCACGGTGCTGGCGATGGTCACCGTCATCGTCGCCGGGTTTTTCCACTTCAATGCTCGCCTGGCGTTCGATTTTCCTCCGGGAGCGATGGCCTTCAATCGTGGCTTCGTGCTTGGTTTGGGCAGCGCCACCCTGATCGCCGTGTACAACTACCTCGGATACTACGATGTGTGTTACATCGGCGACGAAGTGCAGAATCCGGCCTACGTGGTGCCGCGCTCGATTTTGTATTCGCTGGCAGTCTGCTGTGCAGGATATCTCGCGCTGCATCTCGCCTTGATTGGAGTGGTGCCGTGGCGGGAGGGAATTCATTCAAACTTCATCGTGGCCGACTTCATGGAGCGCCTGTACGGCAGAGGCGCCGCGATCGGCGCAACCATCCTGGTCCTCTGGTCGGCCTTTGGAGCCGTGTTCGCATTGCTGCTGGGCTATTCGCGAATTCCTTATGCGGCTGCCATCGACGGCTATTTTTTCCGACCATTCGCAAAACTGCATCCCACGAAAAACTATCCGCAGGTTTCCCTTCTGGTTCTGGGAGGCGTATCAATTGCTTGCGCTTTCCTGAAGCTTGATCAGTTGGTCAGCGCTTTGATCACTACCAGAATTCTGGTGCAGTTTCTCGGACAGCTATTTGCCATTCCACTCTTACGGCGAAAGCTTCCGGACAGTGCGCGGCCCTACAAGATGTGGTTTTATCCCGTCCCCATTGTCATTGCATTTTTTGGTTGGGCCTTCGTTTTTTTGACCTCGGGCTGGCTCTACGTCAAGATCGGGTCCTTGACGTTGCTGGCCGGAGTTCTGGTTTTCTTTATCTGGGCGAAGTGGCAAGCTACGTGGCCGTTCAACCCGAGCCGGGATTCGAATTGAGCGCAAGATTAAGAGATTATGCATCACGGAAGGAATTCATCATGGAACATAGTCGCCGCGGCTTTCGCCAACAGTTGGCCGGAATAATCCGCGCGGTCGAGACCGCAAGTCTCTTGATCGCCTGCGTGCTGATGCTGGTTGAAGGCGGTCTGGCCTCTTCTGCTGCGGCGAAGGCTTCGCAGGTCATGGCTTCCATAGCGGGCTTGTCCGTGGCCGTTCAGCCGGACAACGGCACTTATGAAATCGGAACGGGAGATGGCGGACACAGCGTCATTCACGCCCGAGTGGCGGCGGAGATCGATCATAAGTGGGTGCACTCGACGGATTATCCGAAGCATGAGATTTCTCAGTCGAGTTTTGAGGATGCTCTCGGACACGGCAAGAAAATTGCAGTGATTTCGTCTGGACTTGCAAACGTTCCTGACCTTCTCTACACGTTACAACTCTACGAGGGTAGAGCGTTGGGTGTGATCGAAGTTGGAGTGCAAAACCGCACGGGCAGCGCGGTGACAATCCAGAGTATCCGAAGTGTCGAGGCCGCCGGCAACAAAATCATCGATCTCGGTGGCCCGCAGAAGGCCGACCGTGTTCTCTCCGACAGTTTCAGCGAGGACTGGCCGCCGTTGCAGATTTATGATTTGGGAAAAGCTCCTCAGGGAATGCATCGAGCTGTGGGCAGCCAGCTTATCTACAACCGGGAGAGCAAAGAGAGCCTGTTCCTGGGAGCACTCACGTCCGACCGCTTCCTCACCATCCTTCATTTACAGACCCAGTCTTCATCACTGAATGGTCCGGCCATCGATTCATACACCGTCGATTCCACTGGAACCACCGAGATCCAGGCAACCGATCCTGAATCCGGTCTTCGAGAAGGTCCCGCGGAAAATCTGATTGAATTAAATGTGCCGCTTTCCGCGGGCGAGTCACTGACTTCCGAGCGCCTGGTGTTTGCTGCCGGCACGGACTATCACTCGCAACTTGAAAACTACGGCGCCGTCATTCGAGAGTTGCATCACAGTCGAGTCAGCGCAGACAACATGCTGGGATGGTGGAGTTGGACGGCCTACTACACCAAGATCACCGAGGGTACGGCGCTGACCAATGCGCAATGGCTGGCCGAGCACCTGAAGCCGCTGGGCTACGACTATTTTCACTTCGACCTGGGGTACGCCTACAGTCGCAGCGAATACGCGACTCCCAATGCCTCGCAATTTCCCCGCGGCATGTGGGATCTTACTCACAACATTGGCCGATTGGGATTGAAGGTAGGAGTTTGGACCGCGCCCTTTGAAGTGGGCGAGCGCGCCTGGATTTACGAGCATCATAAGGATTGGCTGGTCCACAACGCGAAGGGCGATCCGATTTCTATCGGCGAGGCTGAGGAAGTGCCGGGCGAGCGTCTGTTCGTCATCGACGTAACTCATCCGGACGCGCAGGAATATCTTCGCCAGACCTATCGCACGCTGGCTCGGGAATGGGGCGCGCGCTACATCAAACTCGACTTCATGGACAATACGGCAATCGAGGGTTACTACCATCGTCCCGACACAACGGCGCTGGAGGCACAGCGAATTGGGCTCGAGATTATTCGCAAGGCAGTCGGCGAACACGTGCTCCTCGATAAAGATGGCAGTCCGATGCTGAACCCGGTTGGTCTGGTGGATGAGGGCCGCGTCTCTCAGGACACCGGTCATGCGTTCGCCCGCAGCAAGGAAGCTGCGCCGGGCATCGCAGCGCGTTATTACATGCATCGCAACTTTTTCATCGATGATCCGGACGCGTTCACGGTTTCCCGGCAACTTCTTGAAGAGCGCACCATTGAAGCTCCGCTGACATTGAGTGAGGCTCAGGTCTCGATCGCGCTGGCAGCCGTTTCTGGAGGCATGTTCGAAATTGGCGACGACCTTCCGACCCTGGGGAGCGATCCGGAACGCGTGGCTTTGGTCAAGAATCCTGATTTGCTGGCCATGGTCAAGCTTGGGAGGGCGGCTTTGCCTCTGGATCTCCTGACGTATTCGGACAAGGATTTGCAACCGAGCGTTTTTCTGCTGCGCGAAAGCCCACGTCAATCTGTTTTAGCAGTTTTCAACTGGACGGAGCAGCCGGCCTCTCACAGCTTGACGCTTTCCGATTTGAAACTCTCCACTGGCCATTCCTACGAATCATTTGATGTCTTCGCGCCAGATAGGCCGTTGGCCATGGACCACGAGACGCTCCACCTGGAGAATCAGCCTGCGCATTCCGTGGAGTTGATCAAGATTGTGGACACATCGATTGCGATCGCCGCGCCTTCAATTGCCATCCACGCGCCGTCTCAGGCGAAAATCGGGGAAGAGATTGAGTTTTCCAGCACTGTGTCGAAAGATGGAGTTCCAGCCCTTGCCTATCATTGGGATTTCGGCGATGGAGTGGTCGCCGATGGCGCCATCCTCACTCATGCGTATACCGCTGCCGGAAATTACACCGCGCATTTCACGGCTGAGGGCCTTGAGGGCAAACCCGCAGAGAAGTCATTTTCGATCGCGGTCAGCGGGCCGGTGTCCCTTCCGTCTCCGCGACGTTATTCCGATCCGCGCGAATAAGTGTGTTTCAAGCAACGCCGCCGTTTCAAACGAAACGGAGAAGTTGCGCGGAGAGCAAAGTTTCGCGGAGTCAAACTGGCGGCGTATCCCGCACTTTCGTAATGGATCGGCGCCCGCGGCCACACTGCGAAATCTCGATCCTGTGATCCAATGAAAGCAGGGATCGACTCATGCGTGTCCATCGAATCGGGCTGTGTGCGGCTGCTGTGATCGCCTACAGCATCCTGGCTCAGGCCCTGCCTTACGCCCTGTTTCCGAAGGCCGGTCAGTTACCTTCGTTGGATGGACGTTTCGTGGTCCGTAATGTCGACCCGGTGGCCAATGCCTCCGAGTATGTCGGTACGTTTCACTCCCTGTTTCTCGAAGATACAGCCAGCCGCCGTACCCGCAAACTGTGTGACTATGTCGGCGTGGCCGCCGTGGCATGGACGAAGAACAACCTCCTGATCATGACGGAATACCTCGGCAAACATACTTCACGAGTGCGAATCTTTCCGGCCGACGAGTCGAGCGACTTAGCCGTGATCGATCAGTCGTTGCTGTCCCGGGTTGGACCCGTCGATCTTCGTCCTCAAGTTCGGGAGAACGACCATGTGTTCGTGGAGGCGTCGCAAGTCGAGGGTGAGACCCTCGCGATCGGTGTGTGGGGATATGGAAAACATGATCCCAACGGATTCCGCTGGCGCTGCCAGTACAGCCTGCTGGAGACGACGATCTCCTGCGAGGCTTCCCCCCCCGGCAAGTGACGAGTCGCCACGACCCAGGCAAGACCGCCCTCTCTTGATGTCCTGAAGACGATTGAAGATCGTCCCGCAGTAGAAGCCCGGCGCCTTCGCCTGGGCAAATCCCTGAGAAACCCTGCCAGACGCGGCCTGCAAGCCATTACCGCCCGGGTTAGAGAAATAATATTGACATCCGCAGAACTTATTATCGTTGTATAATCGCCCGCGTTGCGCTCAGGGCAGGAATTCGCTGTGGGATTCATGCCGGGGCCGCGGTTGCACTTTCCCCGATCGTTCTCCCCCGGACGGAAAAAGGGATTCGAAACTACCGCTCGCCGGTAGTGGAATTCTGGGGTTCGAGTCGTCCACTCATTTTCGATCTGACCAGGAGAAACGCTATGATGCGCGCCCGCGTCTGCTTCCAACTCGCTTTGCTGCTTGTCTCCATCTCTCTCGCCACCGGAACTCTGGCACAAACGCCCGCCGTCAAAGCGCTGGGCAATGACACTCTTACTTTTGAAGAGTCAGGCAGAGGAGTGGGCAATGGTCAGCCGGCATTTACGGCTGCCGTGGCCGGCCTCAATTTTGAATTTTATGAAAGCCTGGCGTCGGTTGACATCAAGCCTGCTGACGCGTCCGAGGGCGGGCCGATCCGCCTGAGTTTGTCGGGAGCGAATGGCCGGCCGCGCATTTCACCGGAAGGACTGTTGCCGGGAATTGTGAGTTACTTTCCTTCGGGCGATCCGCGGACCTGGCGCACCCACCTGCGAACCTGGTCCGGCCTGCGCTACCAGGAAATCTATCCGGGCATCGATCTGGTGTATTACGGCAATCGCGGCCAACTGGAATATGACTTCGTGGTAGCTCCGCGGCACGATCCTAAGACGATCGCCCTCGAAATCGGCAGCGCCGATGAGGTCCGCATCGCCCCCGGCGGGGGACTGACGATCAGTGGTCGCGGCGCCAGCCTGCGCTTCTCCAAACCAGTGATCTACCAGTTGGCGGCCGATGGTTCGCGGGAACTGCTTGCCGGCAACTATGTGATGACGGGCGCCGGCCAGATCGGGTTCGACATTCCCCAGTGGGACCGCAGCCGCACGCTGGTCATCGATCCGGTGCTGGTATGGTCGTCGTTTCCGGTGGGCTCGGTTGCCGGCGACGCTTACTATGCCGCGGCCATCGATTCCAGCAGCAATCTTTACCTGGCGGGACGCAGCAGCGGAGGCCTGACCATCGAGAAGATCAGCTCTAACGGCACTACTCTGGTTTACCGCGCCGTCCTGACGTCCACGCCGGCTTACACCGCCGTGCCTGAGGACATACGGGTCGACTCGGCGGGCAACGCTTACATTGTTGGGTATTCGGGCCCAAATTTTCCCACCACGTCGAACGCATTCCTGGGCTCGGTCACCAGCGGGAATCATGCCTTTGTCGCCGTGTTGAACGCGGCCGGAACTGCCCTCACCTATGCCACTTATCTGGCCGGAACCACCAGCTCTCCGGACGGTGCGAATGGGGTGGCCCTGGATTCGACCAACAAAATCTATGTGACCGGCTACACCTATTCGACCAGCTTTCCCACGACTACTGGGGTTTATGAGACCACGAACCCAAGCGGCCAAGAGAATGCTTTCGTGACGAAGATTGATCCCACCAAATCGGGCGCAGCCTCACTGGTTTACTCCACTTATCTGAGCGGTCCTACGACCGTAGCCGTGGGAAACGGAATCGCCGTTGATGGTTCCGATAATGCTTACGTTACAGGAAACGCCGGGTCAGATTTTCCCACCACGGCGGGCGCCTTTGCCTATGAGGGAGAAGGATTGGGTGAGGGCGGCGTCTACGTCACCAAATTGAATCCAACCGCCACCGCGCTGGTTTACTCCGCCTATCTTGGGGTGGGAACGGCGAATGGAATTGCCGTCGATGGATCAGGGGACGCCTACGTAGCCGGAACGACTGCCATCGAGGACTTTCCCACCACCACGGGCGCTTTCCAGGTGATCTACCCGGGAAGTTTTGCCAGCGAACTAAATGCCGCGGGGAGCGCACTGGTCTATTCCACCTTCCTGAACGGCGCCATGGAAAACACGACTCCCACGGATATCGCGATTGAGCCGGGATGCACTTCGGCCTGCGATGCGTTCGTCACCGGATACACCGGAGAGGACGACCTCTCGCTGACCCTGCCCATTCAGGATTTCAATGCCAGCTACGTGAATGGTTCCTCGGGCAACGATATTTTTGTCACCGAATTGAATGCCACGGGAACCGCTCCCGTCTATTCGACCTACATCGGCGGCTCCTCCGACGATAGCACCGATAGCACGGCTCACTCTCCTGCCATTGCGGCCAACGCGACGGGAGATGCGTTCGTGGTCGGCGATACCAGTTCGTCCGACTTCCCGGTCACGCTCACGACGACTCCCTATCGAAATACTTTCGCCTTGAGAATCGGGGCAACGGCGGCGGCAACGGCGGTGGTTTATCCCTTGACCGTGGCCTTCCCCACGGATCAGCCGGTGGGCGTGGCGAGCGCACCCTTGGTGGTGAACCTGCGCAATATGGGCAGCAATGCAATGCCCATCACCAGCATTACGCCCTCACCGTCTGACTATGCAGAGACGAACACGTGCGGCGCCAGTCTGGCGGGGGGCGCCGAATGCGTCATCAGCATCACTTTCAATCCCACCACGGCCGCAGCCCGCCCGGGCACTCTCACGATCGTGCAAGGCGGTAATAACAGCCCGAACGTGGTGAGCCTGACGGGAACGGGAGTGGCTCAGCCGTTCCTTACCTTGACTCCCGCCAGTTTGACGTTTGCGAATCAGACCGTGGACACGGCCAGTCCTTACCAGACAGTCACGCTAGGCAATACCGCCAGCACCAGCCTGACGCTTAGCAATCCGCCGTTCACCATCAGCGCCAACTTCGCGGAGACCAGCAACTGCCCCACAACGCTCGCGCAAAACGCCACCTGTACGGTGAATGTTGCGTTTCTCCCCACGGAGAATGGGGCGTTCAGCGGACAAATGTATGTGAGCAGCAACTCCAGCGGTCTGGCCACGACCTATGTGACCTTGTCTGGAAACGGCGTGGTCGGCGCCCCGGCGCTGACCTTGAGTTCGGCGGGCCTGGTGTTCAATCCACAAGTCGTTGGGATCGCCAGTGCCGGCCAAACGCTGGTTGTCTACAACACGGGAAATGTTCCCGTAACCATCTTTGGCCTTTCGGTTACTGGGACGGCTCACACGGACTACGCCGCGACGGGCTGCATTACGACCGTGTACCCTGGTGGCCAGTGCAGTGTGCGTGTGGTCTTCGACCCAACTGCAACCGGAGCACGAGCCGCCACCGTCACCCTGGCAGACAGCACCGCGGCGGCGACTCACAGCTTCACCGTTACCGGCACCGGCGTGGCCTCAACTCTCACTCTCTCGATCACGCCAACGTCTGTATCATTTGCCGATCTCGGTGTGGGAGGAACCAGCGCCAACTTCCCCGTGGTGGTCTACAACACGGGAGACGCTCCCGTGGTCATCGATCGTGTCTACACCACGGGCGATTTCCGCCTGTACTCGACCGGCTGCGTCGGCACGGTGAGGGTCGGGTCCTATTGCACTTCCAACGTGCAGTTTACTCCGGCCAGCACTGGAGCCCTGACCGGCTCCCTGGTGTTCGAGGATGATGCCACCGGAAGCCCCCAAAGCGTCACTCTGAAAGGGAACGGCATCGCAGCCGCACCCCTAGCGATTGCCACGCCCGATGGCATCGACTTCGGCACGCAGGCAGTCGGCACAACCACCCCCAACGCGTTTACGGTGTATCTCGACAACATCGGCAACGTGCCTTTCAACGCCTCCAATGTCTCCATCACCGGCGCCGACGCTGGAGATTTCCAGTTCTACTCGCAAGCTTGTCTCGATGAGGTCGTAGTTCCTGGCCGCAGTTGCTATGTGCAGCTGACGTTCACTCCAGCCGCGGCCGGAACCCGCACCGCGACGCTCACCTTCGTAAATGGCGCCGGCACGCAAACGGCGGCCATGACCGGAACCGGAGTAGCCGCCACCTACACACTGGGATTAACTCCATCTACCATGACCTTCCAGGCGCAGCAGAAAGGGGTGCAGAGCCCGGCACAAAACGTCTGGCTCATCAATACTGGAACGGCTGCCATCACTCCCTCGAAGATCACATCCAGCAATACCGACTACGCGGTAAGTGGATGCGTCGGCACTGCCATCCAGCCCAATACTTCCTGCGCGCTTTATGTCTACTTGACGCCCACGGTCACTACGACCGACAGCGCGACCCTGACCGTTACCAGCAATGCGACGGCAAGTCCGCAAACCATCAGTGTGACGGGCAGTGGCGCCACGGCGGCGGCCACAGTGCAGCTAACGCCGTCTGGCCTCGCCTTCAGCAGTCAGGTGGTATCCACCACCAGTCCTCTCCAGTCTGTGACGCTCACGAACAACTCGGCATCGTCGGTCACGGGCATCACCATTGCCACGTCGGGCACGAATGCCTCTGACTTCACGATCAGCGACAACAGTTGCGCGGCAACGCTGGCTGCTTCCTCCGAATGCAGTTTCGACGTCGCGTTTAAACCAGCAGCAGCTGGCGCTGCGACCGCGGCGGTTACCATTACTGACAGCGCTGGAACCCAGACCGTCACTCTGGCCGGTTTTGGCGTAGCTTCCACTTCTTCGGCGGTGCTGCTACAGAGCGTGCTGCAATTCCCGAAGGAGACCGTCGGCTTTACTAGTCCGAACCAGGCGGCGACGTTCGAAAACACTGGCAACTCGCCGCTCACCATTTCCAGCATCGTGCTGGGTGGAACCAATCCCGGCGATTTCACCATGTCCGCGTGTTCGACCACGAACCCGTTAGCCGCCTATTCCAATTGCAACGTCAACGTAACCTTCACGCCCACCGCGGCGGGAGCACGCACAGCCACGGTCACCATTACCTATACCGGAGCTGCCGGCAGTCCGCAGGTGATCACGCTTTCGGGCATGGGAGTTGCCACGGGGCAGGCGCTGGAAATCGGTCCCGCCGCCATCGCCTTCCCGCCGCAGGTAATCACCACGCAAAGTGCTCTCGAGCCCTACGTGCTGCTGACCAATACAGGCACGTCCCCCGTAACCATCAACTCCATTGCATTGAGCGGCGCTGACGCGGCCGACTTTACCCTGAGCAATGAATGCCCGTTATCACCGGGCACGCTGTCTCAAGGGCCGCTGAACAACACCTGCAACGTGTACGTGTCTTTCACGCCCGCGGCGGCAGGCGCGCGCACGGCCACACTCACCGTGACTGACAGCGCAGGCAGTCCAACCGCCATTGCTCTCACTGGAACCGGAGTGGCAGAAACCAAGTTGCTCGCGGTGACGCCCACCACCCTGGTCTTCGGACCTCAGGTCACCGGAACCACCAGTACCGAGCAATACATCACCGTGACCAACACCGGCAACTTTGCCGTGACCTTCACCAATGTCACCATCACCACGAACTACGCCCTGGCCAACAACTGCACCGG
>Ga0182030_10015722_pt1 | contig 14814 bp, 14 predicted proteins | sample 812S3MmetaG_FD_121299 | JGI IMG/M metagenome (GOLD analysis project Ga0182030, IMG submission 121299) | Permafrost microbial communities from Stordalen Mire, Sweden - 812S3M metaG (Illumina Assembly) | ecosystem: Environmental > Terrestrial > Soil > Wetlands > Permafrost | place: Sweden... | reverse complement strand
TCGCACCCCGACATTCGGTCCGAGGTGGCCGTGCCCTTGATTCTGCAGGACCGGGTGGTGGGTGTGATGGATCTGGAAAGCGACCGCGTCGGCTATTTCAGCGACGATCACAAGCGCACCCTGGCGCTGCTGGCGCCGCAGGTGGCGAGCTCGCTGGAAAACGCGCGCCTGTACGCCGAGTTGGCGCAGCGCGAGCGCCGCATGGAGGAAGACCTGGAGGCGGCGCGCGAGCTGCAGCGCATCCTGCTGCCCGACGCCGAACCGGAGATCGCCGGCCTGGAAGCGGCGGTGCGCTTGCGCCCGGCGCGCGAGATCTCCGGCGACATCTACGATATCTTCGAGCAGCGCGGCGGGCAGACGGTGATCGCCATGGGCGACGTCAGCGGCAAGGGCGCCGCGGCCGCCCTTTACGGTGGGCTGATGAGCGGCTTGTTGCGCACCCTGGCGCCGCGGCGTCCGCGCCCCGCCGACCTGATGCGCGCGCTCAACGACGCGCTGGTGGCGCGCCGCGTGGAAGCGCGGTACGTCACGCTGGGCCTGCTATTGTGGGACGCCACTACGCGCCGCATCGTGATGGCCAATGCCGGCGCCATCCCGCCGATGATCTGCCGCGGCGCCGAGATCCTCAAGATTCGCGTGGAAGGCGTGCCGCTCGGCCTGCTCGACGCGCGCGAATACGAGGAGGTGACGTTCCAGGCGGAGCCGGGCGATACCATCGTCCTTTACTCGGACGGAATCACGGATCACCTCAACGCGGCGGGCACGGAATTCGGCCGGGGACGCCTGGCGCAGATGGTGAGGTCGCACGGTAAGGCGTCGGCGGACGGCCTGATTCGGGAGATCTTCCAAGAGCTGGATAAGTTCTCCACGGTGGCGTTCGACGATCAGACCTTGTTCGTGATGAAGGTAAAATGATAGAGGGAGTGGGAAAGCGAAATGAAGACCGCTGACTTCAGAGGCGAACTCACGTCGAATGGTCAAATTGCCGTTCCGCCTGACATCGCAGCGCAAGTTCCGCCTGGGGAACAGATTCAGGTTGTCCTCCAGTGGGGCATCTCCGACGACGACACCGCTTGGCGCGCAGCGGGTCGGCGTCAGTTTGAAGCGGCATATGCTGACGACGACGCAGTCTACGAACGGCTGATCCATGAACCTTCGGCCCAGTGAGATCGTCCTCATCCGAATCGACTTCCACAACACGCCTGGCGGCAAATTGCGTCCGGCGGCGGTGCTCCTGGACTCGGGCGACGACGATTTCGTTGCCGCTCCCGTTACCTCCCGGTCCCGGGCTTCTGACTTCGATGTCCCGATTCAGCAATGGCGCGAGGCCGGCCTGAATACAGCCTCAACGATTCGCGTTCACAAGCTGACGGTGCTGGCAAAGGATGAAATTATTCGCCGTCTCGGTGAACTTGCCGTGGTTGATCGAACCGCGCTTGCCGAGGTTTTGCGGCGTGCTTTCTTGATGGATAAGTAGTCCGTGGCCGGCATCACGGCGGATTCGGGATCCGGGCGACGCGACGACAACTTCTTGTTGGGAGAGCGGACCGACCTCCGGATGGCGAGGATCCGACAACAGCCCACAAGCCCCGTCTCCCCCGACGGAAGGCTGCTGCGCAGCAAAACGGACGTTATCATACGAACATGCCAACAGCTTCCATTCTCATCTCGACGGTCTCCTTGCTGCTGTCCGTTACGGTGGCTTGGCTCACCCTGTTCCGCCGAGGCACGGTCAGGATGACGCAACCGACCGTTATCTTTTTCGGACCCGATGGCGGTTCCCGTTCCAGCCCCGACAACCCGCTGCCGAAAGTGTTCCTACGGGCGCTCCTTTTCTGCACGTCGAAGCGTGGCCGAATTATCGAGAGCATGCACGCTGCACTCGCGCACAACGAGACACACCAGAACTTCAATGTTTGGGTCTACGGCAATGAAAAGCTGGTGCGCGGGAGTGGGCTCTTCGTCGGGGAAACCGGTGTGGAGGCCAATCATCACTTTCTCATTCCACGGGATGGGAATTCTTTTCGCTTTACCGAGGGTCTCTACACGCTGGATGTCTTCGCCCGCCTGTTGGGCGACGAGAAGCAAACCCGCCTCTTTTCGCAGACGCTAGAAGTCTCCCGAGACATTGCCGCTGCGCTCTCCACGCCCAACGCTGGCTTGTATTTCGACTGGGGGCCAGACTCATCACGTTATCTGCCGCACATTGAGGCACCGCCGCCGGCGACCATAACCGCTTTTGAGATGTTGGCCAATTCTCGATTTAAGGGTGAGGCCACGCGATGATGAAGAAAGAAGAAATGAGTGCCTCTCCCGCTACCCCTGTGCTCGACACTTCAAGAAAGGCACTTCACCTTTGCCTGAAGCGCATCAAGGATGCCAAGGACGAAAGCGAACTCCATCGCCTGACCGAAGAGCTTCAAAAGATCGTGTTTCACCGGCAGTACCAGGATGCCGAAAAATAGAACGCCGGCGCCCTGCTTCAGGAAGCAATCCCGTGGATTGCGTCGCGAACGACGCCCCAGAGTGGTATAACAGTCATATCAGATGCGCTTCAGCTTCGATCCTCGGAAGAGCAAGCGCCTCAGGTCGAATCCCAGGCGCGGCATTGGGTTCGAGGAGGCGCGGGAATTGTTCTCCCGGCCTTACTGGCTCGATCGGCGATCCGACGTTCCAGAGCAATATCTGGCAGTCGGTTGGGCAGGCGACCGGCTGTATTCTGTGATCTTTGAGGTCAGGGAAGACGAAGAAGGCGAGATTCTGCACCTTGTCACCCTGTGGAGATCGACGAAGGAAGAGATCCGACTGTATGAAGAAAACTCGTAGATCCACCAAACCGGCCACTGCCGATGCGATTGCGCGGTTAGCCGATCAAGGCAAGGACATTTCCCGTTTTTTCAAAGGCCAGGGCCGCATGGTGCAGCCGATTCAACGTGTGAATGTGGACGTGACCGCCGGCATGTTGGAGGAACTGGATAAGGCCGCTCAAGATCTCAATGTGAGCCGCCAGGCCGTCATCAAGACGCTGGTCCGGCAGGCTCTCGATCAACACTATTTGGCGCAGCGCGCAAGACGGCCACAACCCACGCCCTAACCCACGCTATTCCTTCGGCCCGATGCCGAGCGTCTTCATCTTGCGGTATAAGTTACTTCGCTCCAGCCCCAGTAACTCCGCCGTCCGCGTGACATTGCCATTGGTCTCTTCCAGCTTCTTCAGAATGTACTCGCGTTCCGCCGCCTCGCGGACTTCCTGGAGGCTGCCGAAACGTTCCGCCGGACGGTCGGGCTGCTTGCGCGCCGTATGCAGCGGAATGTGGCGCGCGTCCACGCGTACCTGCGGATTCAGAATCACGATCCGCTCGATCAGGTTTTTCAATTCGCGCACGTTGCCCGGCCAGTGGTGCTCGGTCAGCACGCGGTAGGCTTCCGGCGTCAGTTCCTTGGGCTTGCGCCCGTAGGCCGTAGTGAACTCGCGGAGAAAGTGGTGGGCGAGCAGCGGGATGTCCTCCCGGCGGTCGCGCAGCGGCGGCACGGAGAAGGGAATCACATTCAGCCGGTAGAAAAGATCCTCGCGGAAATTGCCGTGTTCGATCTCCTGCTCCAGGTTCTTATTGGTCGCCGCCACCACGCGCACGTCCACCTGCACGAACTCCGACGCGCCCACCGGCTCGAAGCGCTGCTCGTCCAGCGAGCGCAGTACTTTGGACTGCGTGCGCAGGCTCATGTCGCCGACTTCGTCCAGGAACAGGGTGCCGCCGTCGGCCTTCTGGAACTTGCCGATTTTGTCCTCATGCGCGCTGGTGAAGCTGCCCTTGATGTGGCCGAACATCTCGCTTTCGATCAGCTCCTCGGGGATGGCCGCGCAGTTGACCTCCACGAAGGGTTCGGCCGCGCGCGGGCTCATGGCATGGAGCGCGCGCGCCACCAGTTCCTTGCCGGTGCCGCTCTCGCCATAGATGAGGACGCGCCCGTTGGTCTCGGCCATCAGGCCGAGCTGCTGGCGCAGCGCCTTCATGGGCACGCTCTCGCCGATGATCCGCCAGCGGGCGCCGGTATCTTCCTTGAGGCGGCTGTTCTCCATCTCCAGCCTGCGGTGCGCCAGACCGTTTTTGGTGACCACGGCGACTTTTCCGATGGAGAGCGGCTTCTCCAGAAAATCGAAAGCGCCCAGCTTGGTGGCCTTCACCGCCGCCTCAATCGAGCCGTGGCCGCTGATCACCACCACCACCGGCCGCTCGTCGAACGGGATCTCCTGGATGCGCGCCAGCACTTCCATGCCGTCGATGCCGGGCAGCCAGATATCCAGCAGCACCAGCTCGAAGCCGCCGCCGGGCAGCATTTCCAGGCACGCCTCGCCGCTTTCGGCGGTCTCCACCGCGTAGCCCTCGTCTTCCAGCACGCCGCTCAAGGACTGGCGGATGCCGGGCTCGTCATCCACCACCAGAACCCGTCTCGGCTTCATAGTTTCACCACCGAAGGCTTCATCTCCGCGTCGGCGGCCGGCGGGGGCGGTTCGTTCTCCAGCAGGGCGGGTAGTTCCACGGTGAAGCGCGCTCCCACGGGCTGGTTGTCCTCCACCCGGATGGTCCCATTGTGTTCGGCCACGATGTGGCTGACAATCGCCAGGCCCAAACCCGTGCCGCGATTCTTAGTCGAAAAGTAGGGCAGGAAGAGTTTCTCCTTATCGTCGCTGCTCACGCCGGCGCCGGAATCGGCCACCACCAGCTCGACCGTCTCGGCGACGCCGGGTTGGGTAGCGATGTACATCGTCTTCACCAGGGAATCCTGCATGGCTTCGGCGGCGTTGTCCACCAGGTTCACCACCACCCGCTCGAACTGTTCGCGGTCCACGTACACCGCGGGCAGGTTGGGCGCGAAGCTGGTGCGGATCGAAATGCCATCCAGGCGGCCGTGAAACACCGCCAGCGCCTCGCCCACCACTTCATTGAGGTCGCTGCGCATCGGCTGGGCCGAAGGGAAGCGCGCGAATTGCGAAAACTCGTCCACCAGCGTCTTCACCGATTCCACGGATTTGGCGATGGTGGCGGCGCATTCGTAGACGATGCGGGCGGTTCCGGGCGGCAGGTCCAGGCGGTCGAGCTGGCGGCCGATGCGCTCGGCGGATAGCGCGATGGGCGTCAACGGATTCTTGATTTCATGCGCCACGCGGCGCGCCACCTCGTGCCACGCCGCCGCCTTCTGCGCGCGCAACAACTCGCTGGTATCTTCCAGCACCACCACGAAGCCCGAGGTCAGTTTCGATTCCAGCGCCGAAACCGTCACCGCCAGGTGGATCTTGCGGCTGAGGGTGCGCAGTTCCAGTTGCCGGGACGCCAGGCCGGTGCGGCGCGCGCGCTTCATGAGGTAGCGGATTTCGGCGGTGTCCTCGCGCGAGAAGAGGTCTTCGAGGCGGGTGGCTTTGGCCGCCTGGTCCGCCGGAAAAATCTTGGCCAGCGCCTGGTTCACGTGCTGGATGGAGCCATCGGAGCCGATGGAGATCACGCCCGTCGGGATGCTCTCCAGGATGGCTTCGGTGAAGCGCCGGCGGCGGTCCAGTTCGATGCCGCTCGATTCCAGCGCCTCGGTCATCTGGTTGAAGCCGGTGACCAGGAGCGCCAGTTCGTCTTCGGCGCGCACCGTCACGCGATGCTGCAGGTTGCCGCGACGCACCTCGCCGGCGGCTTCCAGGATGGCCGCGATCGGGGTAGAGATCCGGTTGGCGAGGATGCGCGCCAGCCAGGTGGCCACGAACAGCACGAACAGCGTGATCAACACCATCAGCATGCTGTAAAGCGTGCGATAGTTCTTGCGGTTGCCGGCGATCTGCGCCCACTCGTCGCTGAATCTCTTGATCTCCATCAGTTGCTGCCCGGTTTCCAGGGGAATCCGCGACGCCACCTCGATGGCGCCGTTGCGCAGGGGCACGTGGACCGCGGCCATCCGCCCGTCCTGCGCCCGCGCCGGGTACGGTCCCCAGGTCGCCAGCGGCGCGCCCGAGGGCGCCAGGATGGCGGCCGATTCCAGCCCCTGCTCCCTGGCGAATCGCTCCAACGCGCCCGGCGCAATGGGGCCGCCGGCCAGAAGCTGGCTGGTCTGAGGCTGCGCCGCCAGCAGTTCGGCCTGCACTCCCAAGCGGCGTTGGATTTCGAGGTCCAGCTCCCGCGCCGCATTCTTGTAGATGGCCACCTGGTTATCCACCGGGTTGGTGAACCACGCCTTGAGGTTGTAGTTGAGCACCTCGTAGCTCCACAGCACCAGGAAGGTGACCGGCACGCAGCTCAGCAGCATGGCGCCCACCACCAGTTTGGTGCGTATGCGCGAACCCAGCCGCCTGGCCTGCCGCGCCACGTAGAGCTTGATGAACTCTCTCGCCAGAATCCACCCTACCGTGACCATCAGGATGAAGATGAGGGTGGAGACCGCCCAGAAAATGAAGGTCTGTCCGGGGTTGGAAGGGCCGATATTGGAGAGACGGAAGGAGCCCTGCCACACCACCAGCACCACGCTGATGACAAGCAGCACGCTGGCGGACCAGTAGAACAGGCGCTTTCGCATGGGTATCGGACCTACCTTCCAATTATACGTGCCCTGGTGGGGCGGACCCCTGGCACGCCAAGACAACCCTTCCTGTTCCCGGAGCCGCACGACTTCATGGCGGCGGAACACCCGCTTCGGAGGCCCGAGTGCGCATGTCAACGGCAGTACCGGACGTGGAGTTAGGCATCCGAGCGGCGCCACCGGAAAAGTATTAATTCGTACGTAGTCAATTACAATCAGGTAGAATTATCGGATATTTGACAAGGAAGTTTTCCGTATGCCCCTTGCTCAAGAAGTTGAGCTTTTGATCCCGGCCCTTGCATCGCTGCCAATGGCGGTGACGATCTCGGACCGCAACGCGGTCGTCTGCTGGGCAAACGCCTGTTTCGCCGATCTTACAGGATATGCCGCCGGCGAGATCGCCGGACACGATGCCGGGGTGCTCCCGGGAGGACATCCAGCGTTTTCCCCTCCCGACACTTTGCGCCACGTCATCGCAACCGGCGAGCCGTGGAAGGGCGAATTTACCGGGAGGCGCAAGGACGGGCAACCCTACACCGTTCTACAGGCCGTGACACCCATCCGGGACTCTTCCGGCAGCATTACGCACTCGTTGTCGATTGGCGCCGATCGCACCTGTACCGGCGTCGGCTTGACTTCATCGGCGGCGATCGAACTCGACGGTAGGCCATGCGCAGTCTCAACGACCATCGACATTACCGGACGCAAGAGCGCCGAGGAGGCGCTCCGGCAAACAAATGAATTGCTCGCGGCGGCGAAAAGACGGTACAACCTGATTTCCGAGAACACCGCCGACGTGATTTGGTTGTGGGATTTGGCGCAAGAGCGATGTGTTTACGTGAGTCCGTCGGTACGGCAGTTGAGAGGGTTCACGCCGGAGGAAGTCCTGGAGCAGCCGATGGAGCAGGCGTTTTCGCCCGACACTTATCGGCTGATTCGGGCATTGCTGCAGAGCCGTAAGGCCGCCGTGGAGTCAGGCGACGAGCCTGCACGCATCGGCACGAACGAAGTGGATTTCCTCCGCAAAGACGGCTCAACTGTCAACACCGAGACTGTCACCAAACTGGTTGCGGACGACAGTGTCGCCGTTCGCTATGTTCTGGGCATAACCAGGGACATCACGGAACGTAAGCGTGCGGAGGCGGCAATCCGGCAAGCGAACCAGGCTCTGGCCCGGTCGGAAGCACATTACCGTCTCCTTTTCAACAGCGGATCGGATGCGTTCTTCGTTCACGCCATCGGCCCGGACGGATTGCCGAGCCACTTCCTCGACGTGAACGACCACGCCTGTCGCTATCTAGGCTATACCCGGGAAGAACTACTGCGTATGCGAGTGTCCGATATCGCGGCTCCCGAATTGCAGTTGGACTTCCGGGTTATTATGCAGAACCTACTCTCCCAAGGGCAGCTTATATCCGAGGGAAAGCTCGTAGCAAAGAATGGATGGCGAATTCCCGTCGAGGTAAACACCCGTCTGCTCGACCTCGATGGTTCGCAAACACTGATTTCCTGCGTTCGGGATTTAACCGCGCGTAACCGAATATACGATGCGTTGTGGAAATCCGAGGAGAGATTCTCGAGGGTTTTCAGGTCGAATCCTACCGCCATTAGCCTTTGCGACCTCGACGATGACTTTCGGCTGCTTGATGTTAACGATGCCTTCGAACGGATCAGTGGCTACCACCGTGAAGAGCTAATCGGGCGTCCGATTTCCGACCTTGGTTTGTGGGCCGACCTTCATGAATTCGACGAAACCTTGAACCTGCTCCAGGCCGATGGCCGGATTCGGAATTTCGAGTACCACTTCCGCAAGAAGAATGGCGAAGCCGGCGTAGGCTTGATCTCGGTGGAGTTGATCGAACTTGACGGCAGACGGTGTGCGATCTCAGCGACCCTCGACATTACCGAACAGCGGGAAGCGGAGAAACGGCTACAGGCCGAAGGCAAGAGGTTTCAGGAGATCGTCGCCCACACCGACGCCGGGTACTTTCGGCTGGGCGTCGACGGCCGTTATGAAGACGTGAACGCCGCGTGGTTGCGGATGCATAAATTCGCCAACCGGCAGGACGCTATCGGACTACACTTCTCCGCGGTCCAGAATCCGGACGATGTGGCGAAAGCGGCGGAAGTTGTCGAAGATCTGGTGGGATGCGGGCCGGCAAGAACGGGCGAATTCTCCAGACAGCGCCGGGACGGAACCATTGGCTACCACAGTTTTTCGGCAAACCCGGTATTCGATGGCGAGCGGGTCGCCGGCGTAGAAGGCTTCCTGATTGACATCAGCGACCGGAAGGAAGCCGAACAGGAAAGACAGCATACCGAACAGCGGTACAGGTCGCTTTTCGACTCCATGCAAGAAGGAGTAGCCATCCACAAGCTGATTCAAGCGCACGGCGCTCCGGAAAACTACATTCTGCTGGAGGTAAACCGGCGCTACGAAGAGATCCTGGGCGTTAGACGGGAAGATGTCGTCAACAAGGCGGCTACCGACGTTTACGGCATCGAAGGCGCTCCGTACCTGAAAGAGTACGCTGCGGTGGTCAGGACCGGAACGCCGACTCAATTTGAAACGTATTTTCCGCCGATGGACAAGCACTTCGTCATCTCCGTTGCACCTATGGGCGACGAGTTTTTTGCGACAATCTTTTTCGACGTTACCGAGGCGAAGAAAGCCGCAGGAACCATGAAGAGCCTCGTGACCGCCATGGAACAAACGAGCGAATCTATTCTAATCACCGACCTCGATGGGACGATCCGATACTGCAATCCCGCATTCGAGAAGGTTACCGGCTATTCGAAGGTAGAGGCGATTGGACAGAATCCAAGGGTATTGAAATCCGGCAAACACGGCAAGGCGTTCTACGAGCGACTGTGGGCCACGATCGGACAAGGCCAAGTGTGGGCTGGACATCTAACGAACAGGAAGAAAGACGGTTCCCTTTTTGAAGAGGATGCCACGATCTCGCCGATACGGGATCTGTCGGGCCAGATATCCGGCTTCGTGGCTGTGAAGCGCGACGTGACCGACCGGCTACACCTGGAGGATCAATTGCGCCAGGCCCAAAAGCTGGAGAGCATCGGCAGACTAGCGGGTGGCGTGGCGCATGACTTTAACAACCTCTTGACGGTCATCAATGGCTACAGCGCGTTTCTGCTCAAGGGACTGAAAGCCGGCGATCCGTTGCGGTCCCACGCCGAGGAGATCAAGACTGCCGGGGACCGCGCGGCCCGTCTCACGAAGCAACTCCTGGCGTTCAGTAGAAAGCAGATCATCGAACCGATCGTGCTTGACTTGAATACGACGATTCGGGAGTCTACGCCCATGCTTCAACGCCTGATTGGTGAAGACATTGTGCTGGAGACGCACCTGGATGGTTGCTTGGGCCGGGTGATGGCCGACCCGGACCAGATTCACCAGGTCATCATGAATCTGGCCGTGAACGCCCGCGATGCCATGCCTGCCGGCGGGGCACTCGACATTGAGACGACGAATGTTGAAATCGACGAAGCCGGCGGCGCCGCTATGCACCATGCCGCAACCCCAGGGCGCTACGTCCTGATGTCGGTGACGGACACCGGACACGGCATGGACGAGACGATCCGAAAGGATATCTTTGAGCCGTTCTTCACGACAAAGGAAGTCGGCAAGGGAACCGGGCTTGGGTTGTCAACCGTCTACGGCATCGTCAGGCAGAACGGCGGCTGGATAGACGTATGGAGTGAAGTGGACGTGGGAACCGCGTTCAAGATGTACTTCCCTCGCATTGATGCGTCTCCAGCGCCACGGCGGAACGGAATTGCCACAACGGCGAAAGGAGGCGGTGAGACGGTTCTGGTGGTAGAAGATCAAGATGCCGTCCGAGCCTTTGCGGCGGCGGCGCTGAGGCAAAGTGGCTATGATGTCCTGGAAGCAGCCGATGGCAACGAAGCGATAGCCGTGGCGGAGCGGCACCAGGGGCGGCTTCACCTGTTGCTGACGGACGTGGTGATGCCGGGCATGAATGGCAAGGAGTTGTCCGAGCGCCTGAAGGAGTTACGCCCGAATCTCAAAGTGGTCTTAATTTCGGGATACACGGCGGATGTGATTGCCCACCGTGGCGTGCTTGATCCCGGCGTGGCGTTCCTGCACAAGCCGTTCAGCCCCGAGGAACTGACGGCGAAAGTACGGGAAGCGCTAACCGACCGATCTGAACCGGATTGAAGAAAGGCGAGCAACGGGGGAGCAAGAGCCAACAGCGGCCCATGTGCGGTTATGGGGAATGACCGGGCTCCGGGTTATCGCCCAAGCATCAAGGTGAGCGAACACGACATCAATCGGACGCCTGTACCGGGCCAGGTTCCGCCAGGAGTTCCGAGACGACGGAGAGTAGCGCATCGGGTGAAAATGGCTTGACGAGGGTTGCAGTCCCTCCTAATCGTTTCGCGGCCGGCAGCAGTGTTCCACCCATGAATCCGGACATCGTGATGATTTTGAGTTCAGGGAATTTGACCCGAACCGCTTTCAGGAACTCAAATCCGTCCATGTCCGGCATACACAGGTCGAGGACGATCAAATCGAAAGACGTCTTTTCAACTGCCGCTAACGCTTCCTTGCCGTTACTCGCTTCCTGCACGCGGTAGCCGGGTACCTCCAAGGCTGTCCCGCAGAACCTCCGGACTTGTGGATCGTCGTCCACAATCAGGATACTGTGGCTCATACGATCCAGGCGAAATCAGCCATGCCAAAGCGTACCATAAACCGACGCTGACGAATTGGCGCAATTTCCCGACATCGCAACCGGCGTTTGTGGACCGAATTCGTCCACCTGGAAAGCGCACCCCGGTGCGCGAGATGCGGGCCGGACGCCCGGTAGCGTTCTTGGAAAGAACTGTGTGGGCCGGATTGACTCCGGCCCAACGCGAATTACATCTTGACGCTGTCCACCTTGATGGTGTCGCCGTCCATGGTGCCCGAGATGGTCACTTTATGGCCGGCGTGGGCTACCACTTTGTCCTGGTTGGAAATCTTGTACACCTTGCCGTCGCTCACGAAAACAGCCGGAGCGCCACCCTTGATGCAGCGCGCTGCGCAGGCAGCGTGGTCTTCGCTTTCGACTTTATCGGGTGTCTTGCCCGCACATGTTGCATCCGCGATATAGCCGGTCCAATCCGCGGCCATCGCACCCATCGCACAAAACGCAAACACAGACAGTACTTTTTTCATAATGCTCCCTCTGCGCTAAGAATTACCCAGTCAGGAACGACTATAGCCCACGGTACGCCGTCACTGCAAGCGCGGATGTTGTTAAAATCATTACACTTGTAAACTTCGCGAAGGCCCTCGTGCTCAATAGAACAAATACTTCCGCCACTGCGCTTCGCCGTTGCCCAGCATGCGCATCAGGTGGCGGCTGGTATGCAGGCTGAACGGCCGCGGTTGCCGCAACAGCTTCATCCCCGCCTCTTCCGGAGTCCGGCTGCCTTTGCGATTGTTGCAGAAATGGCAACAGGCCACCAGGTTTTCCCAGGCCGACTCGCCGGCGCGCGAACGCGGAATCACGTGGTCCAGCGTCAGCTCGCCCGAAGGCAGGGTGCGGTGGCAGTACTGGCAGGTGTAGCGGTCGCGCATGAGAATATTCTTGCGCGAGAGCGCCCGCGTCTGCCGCGGTATGCGGCGATATTCCAACAGCCGGATGACGCTCGGCAGGTGCACCGCATTGCGCGCGGAATGAATCGCCGTGACCGACACCTCTTCGGCCGAGGCCACACCTTTGAGCACCAGCACCAGGGCGCGGCGCGCGGCGCACACGTTGATTGGTTCGTAACTGGCGTTGAGCACCAGCACTGGTTTCTGCAGTCGTTCACTCGGCATTCAGACTTTCCTCCACCATCGCACGATCCGCCGTGAGGCGCCAGCCGTCCATTCGCCGGTCGACTCGCGCCACGGTCAAGAGCGCCACTCTGCGCGCGCCCGCTTGTTTGAGAGCCAACGCGCAGGCGGTTGCGGTCGCTCCGGTCGTCATGACGTCGTCAATCAGCAGAATGCGTTTTCCCGGCACGCTTCGCGAGCGGAACGCCCGGGCCACATTCTGGCGGCGCCCGCTGTTGCTGAGGCCCGCTTGCGCCGGCGTCGGCCGCACCCGTCCTAACGCTCTCACCACGGGAATGCCGGTTCGCCGGGAAACCTCCCGGGCCAGCAGTTCCGACTGGTTGAAACCTCTCTGTAACCGGCGGCGCCAGTAGAGCGGCACCGGCACCGCGGCGTCGAAGGCCTCGTCGCGCGGCAGTGCCTGCGCCAGCAAGCCGCCGAGGGGCCGCGCCAGGGTTTTCACCTTTCCGTACTTGTACAGGTGGATGAGTTGCCGCAACACGCCTTCGTAGGCGCCGAAGGAGTAGGCCGCGTCGAAACCGCGCAGGCCGGCGCGGCACAGGGCGCAGCGGCCTGCGGCATCCAGAGGGAAGGAATTCTGAAACGGCGTCCGGCAACTGACGCAGAAGAACTCGGCGCTCAGCGGTTCCGGCGTCGCCATGCACTGGCGGCAGACCGGATAGCGCGCCACCTCGCGCAAAGTATCGCCGCAAACGCGGCACGAATCGGGGAAGAAAAGGGAAAAAAGGGCGTGAAAGGTTGACTGGACTGCTGAAGCGCCTGCGCTTGCGACTGCGGCTCGTCTGCTACTCGAGAAGATCCACCCCCGCTAACTTCCCATTCTAGCGAAACTGGCGCGGATAGCAAATAGGGTGCGCAAACAAAAAACGGGCTTTTCGATTTGGCGCCCGGGCGGCGATGCGTACGCTTCGATTGCCGCGGAGTACAATACACTCCGAGACGTCTATGTCAGGTTGCCGGCGCATCCTCACTCTCGCCGCCGCTTTCGCCGCTCTATTGCCGATCGCCTTCCGGGCGCAGGTGAAGACCGAGCCCAGGCCCAAACTCGGGCCGCCGCCGGTGGAATCGAGACCTTCCGCCAACCTCCGCGTCGACAGCAACCTGGTGCTGGTTCCGGTCTCCGTGTGCGATCCCCAGAACCGCCCCGTCACCGGGCTCGAAAAGGAACACTTCCGCGTGCTCGACGACCATGTGGAGCAGACCATCACCCATTTTTCGATGGACGACGAACCGGTGGCGGTGGGACTGGTTTTCGACATCAGCGGCAGCATGGGTCCCAAACTGCAGAAATCGCGCCAGGCCGCGGCCGAATTCTTTCGCACCTCCAACATCGAGGACGAGTTCTTCCTGGTGGAGTTCAACGACCAGCCGAAGCTGGTGGTGCCGCTCACGCGTAATGTCGAAGAGATTCAGAATCAACTCACGTGGGCGCAATCCAAGGGGCGCACGGCGCTGCTCGACGCCGTTTTTCTGGCCATGCACGAGATGAAGAAGTCGCAGAAGAATCGCAAGGCGCTGCTCATCATCTCCGATGGCGGCGACAACAGCAGCCGGTACTCGGAGAACGAGGTCAAGAACCTGGTCCGCGAAAACGATGTGTTGATCTACGCCATCGGCGTCTTCGAAATGGGCGGCGGGCGCTTGCGCACCAGCGAAGAGGCGGGCGGCCCCGGATTGCTCAACGACCTTTGCGATCAGACCGGAGGCCGCCACCTGCCGGCGGATGTTTCGGAGCTGCCCGATATCGCCGCCAAGATCGGTGTCGAGCTGCGCAACCGGTACGTGCTGGGATACTCGCCCACCAGCCAGGTGCGCGACGGCCGCTATCATTCGCTGCAAGTGAAGGTGGTGCCGCCCAAGGGATTGCCTGCGCTGCGCCCGTACTTCCGCCGCGGCTACTACGCGCCCGCACAGTAGCGCCGCGCCGCCCGGCGCCTGCACGCTCTTCGCGTACATGGAACTTTCATCGGGCCGCGGTGTCTATTGGGGTGGAGGTTGAAGGCAATGACAACCACCGCCCGCACCGGCGTCGCCCGCACTGTCCCTGTCCGGCTTCACGGCCGATTTTGCCGTGAAAAACGCATTCGCAATTGTTCTACAGGTAAAGGAATAACGACATCCAGCATGCCCAGCCGGCGGGGAAAGGGACCGTAGAAGAACATGCCGTGCGGCGTATGACGCGAAACCGACCGTAAGGCACGGTCTTGGCATTTCGATTGACAGGAGTGTCCACGGGCTGAAAAAATGGGCAGATGGTTCACAACGTTGCTCTGGTTCTCGGTGGTGGTGGGGCTGCCGGAAATGCGTGGCTGATCGGTGTCATCGCAGGACTGGCCGAAGCTGGCATCGATATGACAGAGGCCGCCGATCTGGTGATCGGCACCTCG
>Ga0182030_10015719_pt1 | contig 14815 bp, 13 predicted proteins | sample 812S3MmetaG_FD_121299 | JGI IMG/M metagenome (GOLD analysis project Ga0182030, IMG submission 121299) | Permafrost microbial communities from Stordalen Mire, Sweden - 812S3M metaG (Illumina Assembly) | ecosystem: Environmental > Terrestrial > Soil > Wetlands > Permafrost | place: Sweden... | reverse complement strand
TGTGCAAAGATAATTTCGCCTGTTCCACCTTCGCGGATGGGGCTGATAATCCGTCCCAACACGCCAACCCGTTCGTAGTCCGCGGGATCGAGTTCGCGATCGTGCTTCATCAATAGCTTCGCGACGAACCAGAAGATAATCGTCGCGCCTACCAATCCCACGATTACGGCGATCAGCATGATCAGACTGACCACCAGAGTGGAATAGCGAGTCAGCAGATAGCCGCAGCCGCCAAACCAGGTAAGAAACGCCATCGCGGTGGCAAAGTTAAAGAAGGGCATCTCCGCGCTCTGACTGGCAGGCGCGTGACCTGCACCGCCAACGTGCGGCGTTGCAATATGTCCGCCATGCGGTATGTGAACATGGACGTGCGGCAGATGCAGGCTTCCGCCCAGGAACGACAAGACGGTCAGGGTCACGCCCACCAGGAAACATACGAGATAGAAGATCGCCCATGCGGTCATAGGTGCGCTCCTGCCGATCGCTTCGCTCTGCCGCGCGAGGAAGAGGAAGCCGCAGCCAGGCTTGGCTTCAGTACCTCGGCCAGGCGTTCCACAAGTTCCGGCGTTTCCAGAATTGCACCCAGGAGCACCACGCACTTGCGCGTGTCGTGATGTTTGGCCGTTTGCAGCAGCGCGTGGGCCAAGTCGGGATCGCGTGCAAATTGCTCGGCGCCGTTGATCAGCCACAAGTCGAGCCGGTCTTCGGTGGCGCGCAGATCGCTCGTGAGCTCCGTGTGGAAGCCCTCGGGATCGTCAACCAGGTAGCCGGGATGCACCTTGAAGAAGCGCGCCAGCAACATGCGCGAAGCGTTAGTCAAATGCGGCCGCGCGCCACTCTCAATCTGCGAGAGATAAGACTGGCTCAAGCCGCGGCCGGCTTCCTTCTTGAGCAGACGGGCCAAGTCCTGTTGGGTGATCTCGCGGTCCAAGCCGCGGAGGGTGCCTTCGACCAGGCGCAGATAGCGTAATTTTTCACCCAGTTTCATATCGCGATTTGTAATTATGATATTGCAATCCGTAATTGTCAAGGACTGGATTTGCCGCCGAATGAGCGAGTTGGGGGAAGCCAATTCACCACAGAGGCACAGAGGAGACGGAGTCTGAAGGACGCCTCAGCCCAGGCACGAGGGGACGGACTCGTTTGCCAGTAGTGGATTTGAAAGACACCGAGCTACGGGTCAGAGGCAAAAAACAAAACTCCCTGCTCTCCGTGCTTCCGTCGTGAGAAGAAACTACCGCGCGAAGTACAGCAGTCCGAAGATGTAGATCCAGAGCGCGCCCATGAAGTGCCAATACCACGCAGTGACGTCGATAATAATGCGGCGCGTCTCCGGCGGCTTGTGCAGCCAGTTGGTCATACCTGCATACAACAGCGCGAGGTTGCCGCCCATCAGGTGTACGGCGTGGACTCCCGTGAGGATAAAGAAAAACGAACTGCTGGGGTTGGAGGCAAACGTTACGTTGCTGCGTTCGAGAATCCGCCACGCATACACTTGTCCGGCAACGAATCCCAGCCCAAGCGCCACCGTGGTCCAAATCCAGGGAAGGGCGTGATGGTCGTCGATGCGAATGCCGGGAATGCCGGCGATTGGCGCGAGAGCGACATCTTCCGCTGCCCGGCGTCGCGCCACCTCCAGCGTGAAGCTGCTCAGCAACAGGACGAGGGTATTACAAAGCAGAATGCGGACGGGTAGCGCCAGCGGTATCCAGTTGCTGGCAAAGTCGTTGCGCGCGGGGTCCCAGGCCGCTCCCGCCTTGCGCACGACGTAAGCTGTGGTGAACGAAACAAACAGCATCACCACCGACGACAGCGCCAGCAGCACGCCCAGTCGATAGCGCTTGAGGCGCTCGCTGTAGCTGGGTTCGTCATCTCCGCCGCCGCGCCCACCACCGCTGCCGCCCCATCCCCCGGGCCAATTGACCGCAGGTCCGCGCCCGCCGCCACCCGGCGCGGTCCGCGGCTCTCGCATGCTGGTTCCGCGACTCATGCTCCCCAAGCCTTAGGATAAACTGACGCGAGCGCGTCACACTGCCATGTGTCATTATGATGCGCGAGCCTGCTTCAGAGCGCAATTTTTCTGGGACGCGTGGAGGCGCGGCCCCTCAGTCCCAAGAGATGTTTCGCCAAGCGTAAATGCACTCGGCGCTATGTCAGCATCACGCCGCGTTGCTTACCCTGGTCGAGGCCCGCGCTCCGCGTTTGGCGCAGCAGAATGCTTACAACTGGCTCCGGCAATTGAGCCTATGAAGCGATTCCTCATCATCGTCGTGATTATCGTCGTGCTTCTCTACGCCGGCGACTTTCTCTCCCTGCGGCTGGGCCTGCCCAAGCGCGACATGGTGGGAAGCGTCACGGTTCACACCTACTATTCGGTGAAACTGAAGAGCGGCAGGACCGAATACGACTACGCTGGCGACCACGACGTGAATTGCGCCAATTCTTTGTTCCCGCAGCTCGGACTGAAGCCGTGCTGGTACGCGAGCCGCCATACCAATGAGCAGATCACCATCGACTCCGGCAATCCGAATAACCCGCACTTGTTTTGAGCGTCACCCTCGGCCGTTAGCTGGACGGCAGAGCCCTCAGCATCTCTCCAGGCTGCATCTTTAGTCCCGCAAATCTTCGGAGTACGAGCTACAATCATCGCGCATGGCATCGGATGCGATCAGTACGCGCAACGCCCGTTCCGTTGCTCCGTCCCGACGTCCTGTATTGCGCTATGTTCTGCTCGCCTGCCTGTTCGCAATCGTAGTTTGCTATCAGGTTGGATCGACCTGGGCTATTCTCCATCGAATCCCCGTTGACATACCTGTTTTCGAACCGGCCCCCGCCAGCGCCGCTCTTGGATACGTAGATTCCAGGGCTACCGCAGCCGGACTGCACAAGGGCGACATCCTGGTGGCCATCAATGGTCGGCCGTATACAGGACGGATAGTTTTCTGGGAAGGAACACTGAAGGCTATCCCCGGAAGCGTGCTGGCAGTGACGGTGAGATCTCCGGGAGCCAATCCGCAGGACCACACCGTTCGGATCCCTGTGGAGCGGGATCGTCGCTGGTTTGTCGCGAAGACGGTCGTCATTCTCGCCGTGGTGATGCCGGCCTTTTGGATAGCTCTTGGATTCTGGGTGGTTCTGGTTCGTCCCAACGATCCATTGGCATGGCTTCTGTTAGGGCTCTTTTTGAGCTTTACTCAACTTACCTCGCAACCCCCTCCCGTAGAGAGCTGGGGACCCGGAACGCTCAAACTTGCCATCGGCTTTCGGGAAATCACAGGTTTAGCTTGGCCCATTTTCATGTTTCTGTTTGGCTATTTCTTCCCTGAGCCGCTGCCCTTCTTTAGGATGCCAGGCTCATGGCGGAAGTGGGTGCCATGGATTGTGATTGCTCCCTTCGCCATTTTTGGCCTTGGGATTGTAGCGGTCTCGATCGGTGAGATAACAAATTACTCAGCGGTCAAGGGACTTTATCGCGTTCTGCAACCCATTCAGGGTGCAATCCACTTCTATGCGTACTGCTTGATAGGCGGTTTCTTCGCCCTTATTTTCTCCAAGTCCGCAATAACCATCTCTCGTGACGCAAAACGGCGGCTTCGTCTGCTCTACTGGGGAGCTACAGTTGCTTTGGTTCCCATCTTGTTGCTGGTATTGACAGCGTCGCTGAACCGGAGCCTTGAGTTTCCAGAATGGCTCATCTCGATTGTGAGCCTAATGATCTTGATCTTCCCGCTAACGCTGGCCTATGTGATCGTGGTGCAGCGGGCAATGGATGTCAGGGTCGTCCTCCGGCAGGGACTGCAGTATGCGTTGGCGAAGAATGGTGTGCGCGTCCTGCAAGTGCTGGCGATTCTCGTCGTAACTCTTACGGCCCTGGCATTGATCGGGCAAAACCGTGAGCGTCCGCAGAAGCTCATTGTAATTGCGCTGGGACTGGTTGCCATCTTTACCATTCGCCGCATGAGCGAAAAAATCGGCGCTTGGCTCGACCGCCGATTCTTCCGCGAGGCCTACGATGCCGAACAAGTGTTGGCTGACCTGAGCGATGGAGTGCGCGGTATGGTTGACGCGCGCTCCTTGATCGAAACCGTCGCCGAGCGTATCTCGGAGACGCTGCACATTCCTCGCGTGGCGATTTTGCTGAACGGCGTCGGCGCTTACCGTCCCGCTTACGCGCTTGGTTATGGCACGGTTCCCGACATTGCTTTTCCGCCGAGCGCGGGCACCGTCCAGCTACTTCAGAAGGAGAGTGAGCCCGCCCGCGTGTACTTCGACGATCCTAATTCGTGGTTGTATCGCGAACCGGGAATGACGGAGGAAGACCGCTCCCGGCTGACCGAACTCAGCGCGGAGTTGCTGCTGCCTCTGAGCACGCGGGACAAACTGCTGGGATTCATCAGTCTCGGCCCGAAACTATCCGATGAGCCCTATTCGCGCGCCGACCTGCGCCTTCTGAAGTCCGTGGCGGCCCAAACCGGGCTAGCGCTGGAGAACGCCGACCTCATCGCCGCGATTGCCGACGAAGTAGCTCAGCGTGAACGCCTGAACCGGGAAGTCGAAATCGCCCGTGAGGTGCAGGAGAGGCTCTTTCCCCAGACGCTGCCTCCGATAGCCGGCATAGCCTATGCGGGCGCCTGCCGTTCCGCGCTGGCAGTGGGTGGCGACTACTACGATTTTCTCGCCCTGCCGGCGGGAAAACTCGGCATTGCCCTGGGCGATGTTTCCGGCAAAGGCATAGCTGCGGCGCTGATGATGGCCAGCCTGCAAGCCTCTTTGCGAAGCGAAGCCACCCGGGCCTCCGACAACCTTGCCGCGATGATGGGCAACGTCAACCGGCTGGTCTTTGAAGCGTCGTCATCGAATCGCTACGCGACTTTTTTTTACGGCCAATACGATCCGGTTTCGTACCAGCTCACCTACGTAAATGCCGGCCACAATCCGCCCATGTTGTTTCATCCTTGCGAAGGGGAATGTCGCGTCTCGCGGCTGGAAGCGTGTGGTACGGTGGTCGGCCTGTTAGAGGATGCCTCGTATCAGCAAGCGAGCGTGGCCATCGCGCCAGGAGACGTTTTGATCGCTTTTACCGACGGTATCAGCGAAGCCATGAATGCCGCCGAAGACGAATGGGGCGAAGAACGGCTGATCGAGAACGTTAAGACCTGCATGGGTCTGTCGCCGGCTGAGATCATTGCCTGCATCATGCGCGCCGCCGACACCTTCGTCGGCGGCGCCAAGCAGAATGATGACATGACGCTGGTCGTGCTCCGCGCAACAACGCCCGGCCACCACGCGCATTAGAAGTGCATCTGTTTGTCATACAATCGCAATATGGAGTTGATTGTTTACTCTGCGTGGTGGTGCCCCGACAGCCGCGTTGCCAGGCACTTTCTGGATAAGCACCACATCCTTTACACCAACATCGACATCGAAAAAACCCCCGGCGCCGCAGACGAAGTCATCCGCCAAACCGGCAAGCGCGCTGTTCCGCAATTTGTCATCGATGGCCGCTGGGTCCAGCCCTATCGTCCCGGCGAAGGCTTCCTATACGAAGAAATGTCCGAATTGCTGGGAATTGTGGACGAAGGCTAGACCGGAGCCTTCCAGGGGAACTCTGACAGGTCTGATCCCCCGAGTCTGCGTGAGAATTAACTTTTCCTTCGGACAGTGGAGCAAGAAGCTCGAAAAACGAGCGCCGGAAGGCGCGGCGTCATGATAGCCAAGCACGCAGCGGAACCGGGGCCCCGATTCGCCCCTCGTTTGCGCGAATCGGGGTGGGAAGCGGAGTGCCGGGTCAGCGGGGAAAAAACCTGAGTCCCCCCGGGGACGAGACGGTTCTCACTCTAGACCGGAGCAGACTATTAGGTTTTACCTGGCCCCTCGTCGCCGAAAACCCTCCGGAATATCTTGTCCACGTTGCGCAGCGGCCGCTGCAAATCGAAGGCGTGCTCCAGCGTTTTGCGCTCCACCTTCGCGGCGATCTCGGGATCGCTCAGGATCAGCTCCCGAAAATTCAGATCGTCCTTCCACGCCCGCATTGCATACGACTGCACTAGCCGGTAAGCATCTTCCCGGAGCATCCCCGCCTCCACCAGGTCCAGCAGCAACTGTCCGCTGAACACCAGTCCGCCGGTAGACTCCAGATTCTTCAACATGCGCTTGGGATAAACCAGCAGCGTGTCAATCAGATTGGCGGTCTTGTGCAGCAGGTAATCTGCCAGGATGGTAGAGTCCGGCAAAATAATACGCTCCACTGACGAATGCGAGATGTCGCGCTCGTGCCACAGGGCAACATTCTCCAACGCGGCCTGAGCATTTGACCGCACCACGCGCGCCAGCCCGCTGATCTGCTCGAAGGTCACGGGATTGCGCTTGTGTGGCATCGCCGACGAGCCTTTTTGCTTCTCGCTAAAATATTCTTCCGCCTCGCGGACTTCGGTGCGTTGCAGATGCCGAATTTCCGTGGCGATCTTGTCCAACGTCGAAGCGATCACGGCCAGCGTGGCCACGTAAAACGCGTGCCGGTCGCGCTGAATTACCTGCGAGGAAACCGCTGCCGCGTTCAGTCCCAGCCGTTTGCAAATCGCTTCTTCATACTCCGGCTCCAGATGCGCCGCATTGCCCACCGCGCCTGACAGCTTGCCCACCCGCATCTGCTCAGCGGCCATCTCGAAACGCTCCATGTCGCGCTGCACCTCGGAATACCAGTTCGCCAGCTTCAGTCCGAAGGTGATCGGCTCGGCGTGAATGCCGTGGCTGCGGCCAATTGCAGGCGTGTCTTTGAACTCCCAGGCGCGACGCTTCAGCACTTCGCCCAGCCTTTGCAGGTCGGCGCGAATGATGGCTGACGCTTCCTTCACAAGCAACGCCTGCGCCGTGTCGACGACATCATTCGATGTAAGGCCGTAGTGCAGCCATCGCGACTCAGGCCCAACCTTCTCGGCAACCGCCGTGGTGAAAGCGATGACGTCGTGTTTCACCTCAGCCTCGATCTGGTTGATACGGGCGAGATCGAAGCCGCCTTTCTCGCGGATGGCCTTGGCCGCGGATTCCGGCACGATGCCGGCCTCCGCGAGTATCTCCGTGGCCGCCAGCTCCACGTCCAGCCACATGCGGAACTTGTTTTCGTCACTCCAGATGCGTCCCATCTCCGGGCGAGTATAGCGAGCGATCAAGCGAGTCTCCTTTACGGGCGATCCAACAGGTGAGGATGAAACTCTTTATTGTACAAGGCGAGCGTTGCCCGGGCCGATCGGAGGTAGCGGCGGCGCGAAGCAGCGCCTGGACGGGTTCACGCGCGAGACTGGGCGACTCGAATCGCGTATGCGAAAGAGGCCGGAGCGCCTTCGGACGCCGGCCCGCTTCTTGCGAAAAGCGAATAGCGAATAGCGGTTAAATCACCACCGTCTCGTGATACTCGCCGTAGACATGCCGCATAGCGTCGGAGATCTCGCCGACCGTGGCGTTCGCCTCGACCGCTTCAACAATCACCGGCATCAAGTTTGCCGTGCCGCGCGCGGTATCTTCTACTTGCTTGATCGTCGCCTGCCACTTTGCTTTATCGCGCTTGGCCCGCAGGGCGCGCACTCGCTCCACCTGCTTGCGCTCGAGTGACTCATCCATGTGAAGCAAAGGGATCGACTTTTCATGGTCCAGCGCAAACGAGTTCACTCCGACTACGATTGCTTCCTTATGGTCGACGGCCCGCTGATATTCATAAGCCGCGTTCTGGATCTCCTGCTGTACAAAGCCGCGCTCGATGGCCTTCAGCATGCCGCCCATGGCGTCGATCTTTTCCAGATAAGCCTGCGCATTCGCCTCGATCTGGTTGGTCAGCGACTCCACATAATACGAGCCGGCCAGCGGATCGATGGTCTGCGGCGCACCCGATTCGTAAGCCACGATCTGCTGGGTGCGCAACGCGATGCGCGCCGATTGTTCGGTGGGCAACGCCAGCGCTTCGTCAAAGGAATTGGTATGCAGCGACTGCGTCCCCCCCAGCACCGCCGACATCGCCTGTAAGGCCGTCCGCACAATGTTGTTTTCCGGCTGCTGCGCCGTAAGCGTCGAGCCCGCCGTTTGGGTATGGAAGCGCAGCATCTGCGACTTGGCATTCTTCGCGCCAAAATGATCGCGCATAATGCGCGCCCACATCCGCCGGGCGGCGCGAAACTTTGCCACCTCTTCCAGAAAATTGCTGTGAGCGTTGAAGAAGAACGAAAGCCGAGGCGCGAAATCGTCCACATCGAGACCGGCGTCGATGGCCGCCTGCACATAGGTCATCCCGTTCGCCAGCGTGAACGCCACCTCCTGCACCGCCGTAGATCCGGCCTCGCGCATGTGGTAACCCGAGATGGAAATCGTGTTCCACTCCGGCACATGCTCGTTGGCATAAGAGAAAATGTCGGTGATGATGCGCATTGCCTGCGCCGGCGGATAAATGTAGGTTCCGCGCGCGATGTATTCCTTCAGCACATCGTTTTGTATGGTGCCGGAAAGTTTGTGGGCGTCGCTTCCGCTGCGCTGCGCGGTCACGATATACAGAGCCAACAGAATCGCGGCGCTGGCGTTGATGGTCATCGAAGTGGAGATCTTCTCCAGGTTGATGCCGTCGAACAGGCGCATCATGTCTTCGATGGAATCGATGGCCACGCCCACTTTGCCGACTTCGCCCATGGCGAGCGCATTGTCGGAATCCAGCCCGATCTGCGTCGGCAGATCGAAAGCCACGCTCAGCCCGGTCGTGCCCTGGCTCAGAAGATATTTGTAGCGCCGGTTCGATTCTTCAGCATCGCCCATCCCGGCATACTGCCGCATCGTCCACAGCCGCCCGCGATACATGGTCGCCTGCACACCGCGGGTGTAGGGGAATTGCCCAGGATAGCCGACATCGCCGTCATAATTCGAGCCTTCCAGATCGGTCGGGGTATACAGCGGCTGAACATTAATGTGCGAAGACGTTTCCTGGGTTGGGGAGGGTTTGGTGACTGCGGCATGGTTCTGCTTGGTCTCGGCCATTCGGAATTGCGCCTCACTCTCGAGAGATGCTTCCAGTATGGACTCGGGTCAGGGCCCGTAACTATGACGTGCGTCACAAATTTAGACCATCACAGTCGCTGTCGTTTTCGCGATCGCCAGAACGAACTCGCTCCGAAGTAGACAAACAGGACCGCGAAGCTGGCTGCCAGCAGCATCTTTCCCGTAGAGCCTGTACCCAGGCTGCGGCGGTGATATTCCCGGAACGCGGCAGCTGCGCCCACAAACGCCAGTGCCAGGAAGAACAGTCCAGCGACTTCCAGCCAGAGCACATGCAGCACCCGGCTGACGCTCCGGAGAGTGACGCTGCCGGCTTTGTAACAGGCCCGAACCCAGCGATTTTCGCCGGTCTTGCGGCCTGCAACCCGTAACAGGGCGCGCCCTTGCGTACTGAGATCGGGGGATGGCAAAGCTGACCTTTCGTGCAGCGCCTTCGCCGCAGTCAAGTTATTTTAGCAGTCCGGGTTGCCCGCTCCGCAGGTTCGCCGGCCCGTGGGCCCGGCAAAACTCGCCCCCTGGGTTTGGCATCCTAACCAGTACAGAAGCGGGTTCGTCGCACGCAACAAGCCTTTCACGTTTGGGCGAGGTGTGCGAACATTTCTGTATCGACGGGCCCACGAAAGGCTCAGGTGAAATCATGGACAAGCAGCTCAAGAGCATGATTAAGGAGCTTGGGGACGCCATCAATAGTTCGCTTTCTGATTCCGACCAGATCGCTGAGGTGATCGCGCGGATCAAAGACGGCGGATACGACGTATTCGTTGTGCTGGAGGCCACTATTGGCTTCAACGAGCGCGAGGAGAGCGCGGAAGGGGAAAGCCTGCCTCTGCCTCAGCTTTCTTCCGCCGATTTCAAAATCACCTCGCAAGACGCGGAGTTTCTGAAGTCGCTCCGCATCAGTGTCGGCGAGGGCGGGTGAGCCACCGCCGCAGCGGTTGCCGCTCGCGGGCGATGGTGACGGCGTGTGCTAAGATGCGGCTTCGATGGTGGCGTTAGGGACATCGGCAAATGAGAGATACCCTTGGAGTCTTGCTGGCGGGCGGAGCGGGTGAACGTCTCTACCCGCTGACCCGGGACCGCGCCAAGCCCGCTGTCACCTTTGGCGGCATTTACCGCATCATCGACATCACCCTCTCCAATTGCATCAACTCCGACCTGCGGCGCGTTTACATCCTCACCCAATACAAAGCCCTCTCTCTCAACCGGCATATCCGCGAAGGCTGGGGCAACATTGTGGGCCGCGAGTTGGGTGAGTTCATCGAAATCCTGCCGCCCATGAAGCGCGTCAGCGAAAACTGGTACATGGGTACTGCCGACGCGGTATACCAGAATATCTACTCCATCGGCTCCGAGCAGCCTCGCCATGTGCTTATCCTCTCGGGCGATCACATCTACAAGATGAATTATGACTTGATGCTGCGCCAGCATCAGGACTCAGGCGCCGACGTCACCCTGGCGACCATTCTGGTCGACCCCGCGGAGACCAAGCATTTTGGAGTGGTGGAGATCGACCGCATTGGCCGCGTGGTGGGCTTCCAGGAAAAGCCGGAGATGACGGACCTGCGCTCTCCCTATGACCCGCAAATGGTTTCCGCGTCCATGGGCATCTACCTGTTCAACACCGACGTACTGATTCCAGCGTTGCTGAAGGACGCCGAAGACGCCAGTTCGCGTCACGACTTCGGCCACAATGTACTGCCCCGAATGGTCGGCGACTACAAGGTTTATTCCTTCAACTTCATCGACGAAAACAAGAAGGAAGCACTTTATTGGCGAGACGTGGGGACTTTGGAGGCGTATTACGAGGCCAACATGGACCTGGTGTCGGTAGCGCCGGTGTTCAACCTCTATGACAGCGCATGGCCCATCCGCACTCACATGCGGCAGTATCCTCCCGCCAAGTTCGTTTTCAACGATCCTGATCGCACCGGCGAGGCCCACGATTCCATCGTCTCCATGGGCTGCATTATCTCTGGCGCGGCGGTGAAGAACAGCGTCCTGTCGCCGGATGTCAGAGTCAACTCCTACGCCCAGGTCGACTCCAGCATCCTGTGTTCGCACGTCAATGTCGGTCGCCATTGCCGCGTCCGCAAGGCCATTATCGATCGCGACGTCCAGATCCCCGAAGGCACGGTCATTGGCTATGACACGGAAGCCGACCGGCAGAAGTACCACGTCACTGAGAGCGGCATCACCGTGGTTACGCGCGATTACTCGCTCTTCGAAAATCCCGTTACCGTGGACTACTTTACTTCGGAATAAGCGGAGATCAGCGGGGTAGAACGCAAGAAATGACGGCCCAGCCCCGATTCCTCGCGGGATGGAAATTCCGATTGCCACCCAGACTGGTAGTCGTTCTCTGGTTTTGTTTTATAGCGCGCGGATGCTTCTACTCTTCGCTTCTGCCCATCTGGGAAGGCTACGATGAGCCGTTCCATTTCTCGTTTGTTCAATACGTAGCTGCACACAAGAGTTTGCCGGCTTCGACGACTCCGGTTTCGCGCGAAGTGCAGGAGTCGTTGCACTTGTTGCCACTCTCCTGGGAGGAACGGCTGCATGCCATGTCGCCCCCGATCTACACACATGATTCGTATTGGCAAATGTCCGAGGCAAGCCGCAGGGCTCTGCAGGAACAGGCGCGCGCCATTCCGCCCGCCTTTGGGGCCGTGCCGGGAACTGCTCCAGCAATGTACGAGGCGCAGCAGGCGCCCCTGTACTACTGGATGATGGCCGTTCCCCTGAGACTTGCCTCGGAGTGGTCGCTGGCTGCACGAGTGCTGCTGATCCGGGTCCTCGGCGTACTGCTTGCGTCGCTAGTTGTTCCGATTGCTTATGGAGCCGCCAGTTGCTTCACGGGCAGTCCAACCCAGGCGCTGGGAGTCGTCGCCGTAATTGTTTGCATGCCTGAACTGATGATCGACGTGAGTCGCGCCGGGAACGAGAGTCTGGCGATCGTCGTTTATTCCGGCTTGACTCTGCTATTGCTGATTGGGATCCGCCCCGGGCACGCGAAATTGTTTATTGCTGGAGGCTTTCTGCTCGGTGTCGGATTGTTGACCAAGGCCTATTTCGTGCTTGCCGTGCCCGCGTTTGTATTGGTTGCGATCTATTCGCTGTTGCGATTGCCGGCTGAACGCATACGAATCCTGCTGAGCGCCGTCGCGGGAATTGGCCTGGCGGCGCTGATAAGCGTCGGGTGGTATTGGCGCAACCATGTGCTCACCGGCTCATGGTCAGGCGAAGAAAATGATGTAACTGCCGCGCACCTTTCACGCGCACACTTGCTCTCCGCCAGTGGACACGTCAACTGGACCGGCGGCATAACCTCGGTACTGGTATCGCACATCTGGTTCGGCGGATGGAGTTTCCTGAAGCTGCCGAAACCCATCTATCTCGTATTTGCCTTGGGTATGGCAGCGGCGCTTCTGGGACTCATCAAACTTGTCTTCAAGGACCGCCTGCGCTCCGGCCAGCTGTTCGTTGTGCTTGCGCTGTATGTTTGTTTCTGGATTGGATTGCTTTACGACATCTTTGTGGTGTACATCGCCACGGGGGTGTCGGCTTCGGACGGGTGGTATATGTACGCGGTCGTTGTGCCTGAGGTGCTGCTGGTATGCTGTGGACTCTATTCCATTGTTCCCGCGCGGTGGCACAGGGCGATTCTTCCCGGGCTGGCTTCGGTATTTGCAGTCATCGACTTCTATGGCGTCACTGCCTTGTTAGTCCCCTATTACACAGGTGTAATCGCACATGTTTCCGGTAGCGACGTTGTGCGCCCCGTGAGACTAATGCAGTTGCTTACCGCGAGCCCGCGACTGCTGCTCGAGCGCCTGGCTGCGAATCGACCCGCGGCGCTTGGGCCCACTGTTTTGGGAATGCTGTTCGCCGTTTACTGTTTGTCGACTGTTGCCACCGTCGTTGTAAGTTACGCAACCGAAGCTGCGGTTGCGCCCAATGCCGATTTCCGGCCGCAACCGTAACGTCTTCGAGTCTCGGTAATATCGGCTGCAACAGGTGCAGTTCGCAGGGTTCTACTCGCCGATCATCCGCGCTTTCACCACGATAGCTCCCACGCACCACAGCAACGCATCTTCAACGTGTTCGCGAAGGGAGTTGCTGCTGAAGATGTCCCGCAGCTGCGCCCGTTCCGTAAGGCGCGCCGCCAGCTCAGTCAGCAACCCCTGGTAGCGGTCGGGCATGTGCAGCTTGGTGGCGCGTACCAGATCGTCGAACACCAGCAGGCAATCTAGGATCACCCCGTCGGGGTCGGTATTTTGGGAATTGATGAGGTGCAAGGCCTCGGCGACATCGCAGAAGGTCTCGACTTCTTGCGGAGCCGGCCCCAGCTTTGCCAGGTCAGGATCAAGCGCCAGCGCCTTTGCCGCGGATCCCGGATGGGTGAAGAACAGCAGGCGCCCGTCGGCGGTGAGCGAACGTTCGTTGTCGCCACCGACAGCCAGCAGGGTGTAGAACTGCGGACCGTCGTGATTCCCGTCCACGCGAAAGCCGACCAGCGCCAACTCCTCGTGGGGCTGATGCTGGCGGCCGTGAAGAATGGGCAACTCGGGCATGGGGAAATACTACATCCTCGCGGACGAATTCTGTTCCTCAATTCGAAACCGCGACTTCTTGGCGGATTTCGCGTTTCTTATTGCAGGTTGAATCAGGAGGCAGGACAACAAAATGAAGAGATCGCTATGGGTTGCGGTATTCGGTTTAGTGCTGGCGCTTGGAATCGCCCAAGCCCAAATTGTCGTCAGAATCGGACCGCCGCCGCCGGCACCGCGCCAGGTTGTTCCCGTTGCTCCCGGTGCTCGCTACGTTTGGGTGCCCGGCTACTATCGCTATAACGGACACGCCTACATTTGGGTGGCTGGGCGCTACGCCATCCCGCCATCCCACTATAGGGTTTGGGTGCCAGGCCGATGGGTGCTCCGGAGTGGAGGCTATGTTTGGGTGGCCGGCTACTGGAGATAGCTTTCGAGTGCTGATCGAGCGATCGTGAGGCTTGCTGCACAACGACATCCGATTTTGCCGCAACTGCTGAGCGCCAAAAGCATCTATCTAGCAGATATGGGAAACACCTTTAAGACAGCGTTATTGCTCACCGCTTTGACTCTTTTTCTGCTGTTCATGGGGCAGGTCTTTGGCGGCCAGCGAGGGTTGGTTATTGCCTTCGGTCTGGCGGTAGTCATGAACTTCGTTTCGTATTTCTACAGCGACAAGATTGCTCTGGCCATGTATCGGGCGCAGCCGGTCACCCGCGAACAACTACCTCGTGCCTACGCAGCGGTTGAGCGCCTCACCCAGAAAATGGGCATCCCCATGCCCAAGATGTACGTGATTCCCACGGATTCGCCGAACGCGTTTGCCACCGGGCGTGACCCGAACCACGCGTCGGTGGCGATGACAGAGGGAATTCTGAACCTGCTTAACGATGAGGAACTGGAAGGTGTGCTGGCGCATGAGCTTGGGCATGTCAGGAACCGGGACATCCTGATCAGCTCGGTTGCGGCCACGCTGGCGGGCGCCATTACCATGTTGGCCCGCATGGGATATTGGGCATCGCTCTTCGGCGGCATGGGCGACCGCGATGACCGCGACCGCGGCGGAGGCCTGATGGGGCTGCTGATGCTCATCCTCGCTCCCATCGCAGCGACCCTGATTCAGCTGGCGGTATCGCGTTCTCGTGAATACCAGGCCGATGCCACCGGCGCTCAGATCACTGGCAATCCCTATGCACTAGCGAGCGCTTTGAAAAAGCTGGACGCCGACTCCAAACGCA